>OQVS01000277.1_pt1 | contig 33358 bp, 23 predicted proteins | sample 1691601 | NCBI WGS metagenome assembly OQVS01 (sample SAMN03418268, study PRJEB22391) | human gut metagenome | biome: human-gut; feature: organic feature; material: feces | host: Homo sapiens | place: Tanzania | collected 2013-01 | reverse complement strand
CATCCTGGGATTTACAGTATATCTGATGGCAATGAGAGAATATATGTAAGAAAGTTTGCACAAGAATAGTAGACGAGTTGTGGATGCATAGCTTGAATTAATTATAAACAAAAATAAATCATGGAGAAAAGTAAAAGTATTGTATGGAGGACGCTCCTCGTCCTCTTTATCGCTTTCCTCTGGGGGGGCGAATTGAGTGCTTATGCTGCTAAGAAGGCATGGGCAAAGTATGACAAATCAGTCAAGTCTCTCACCTTTTATTATGATGAGAAGGGCGAGTTGGGCGATGGAGAGTATGAAATGAATGACAATCAGGAACCTGGGTGGATTACTGAGCATAAAGCTGATATTGTCAGAGTTGTATTTGATGTCTCGTTTGCGTCTGCACGTCCTACGTCTTGCAATTCTTGGTTTATGGAATGTGAGAAGTTGGAAGCGATTGATGGAATAGAGAATCTGAATACTTCTAAGGTTACAGACATGTGGAATATGTTCTATAACTGCAAAAGTCTTACTTCTTTAGACTTGAAAACTTTTGATACTCACAATGTCTTAGGCATGTCATACATGTTCTTTGGTTGCAATAATTTGACATACTTGAATGTTTCAAGTTTTGATACAAGCAATGTGGGAAGTATGATGTGGATGTTTGCTGGTTGTTGGAAATTGACAAACTTATCTGTTTCAAATTTTGATATGCATCGTGTGAGATATATGACCGGAATGTTTTCATCATGTAAAGGTCTTACACATATCGACGTGTCTAAGTTCAATACAGAGAACGTGAAGAACATGCAAGCTGTATTCCAAAATTGCGAAAACCTTTCCTCTTTGGATCTATCAGGATTTAACACTTCGAAGGTTAAGGATATTGCTTGTATGTTTGCTTCCTGCAAGAGCCTTACATCCTTAGATTTGTCTAATTTCGATACTCAGTTGGTTACTCAGAGCACAAGTTTGTTTTTTGAATGTCAAAAACTTGAGGCAATTTATTTGGGAGATAAGTTCTCTTTGGAGGGGCTGAGCAAACTCTATGCAAGTGTGAATATGTTTGGTAACTGTTCGGCGACGCTCTATTGTTCGCCCGCAACTTATTGGGCTTCAAAGAACTGCTCGAGAGTAATCGAAGCAGGCCAAGCCGTGAAGCCATACGTCAGCATCAACAAGACGTCGGAATATGGCACGCTCTGTGTGCCAGTGGGCAGTAGCCTCGTAGCAGGCTGCTTCACAGGTTTCGACAAACTCTATCAGGTGACAAATGCAGATAAGAACAAGGGTACGATTACCTTGACTGAGGCGAAGAGCATTGAGCCAGGAGTGCCTTATGTATATCACCGCTATCTCGAAGGCGTGGACTTCGAAGGCAAGAATGATATGAGCGTCATCACATTCGATGTGGATGGGGATGCTTCGGCAGCCGTTACTGCTCCTAAGAACGAGGGAAGCCTCTTGAAGGGTACCTTCGAAAGCATGGTGGCTAAGGGTGGCAGCTATATCCTCCAAACCGATGGCAACTTCCACCCAGTAGCGGCAGACAATACGACCTTGAAGGTGGGTGCTTATAGTGCTTATCTCGACCTGAGTTCTACTGAAATCGGTGGAGGTGATGACGGATTCGGCGAAGCCAAGGTTTACAGCATGGTATTTGAGAATGGTGAGTCTACGGGCATCGACCGCATCAACGGCGATGGCTCTAACAAGGGCATTTACGACCAAGCCAACCTACAGCCTAAGGTTTACTTCGACTTGATGGGTCGCAAGGTGGCTGCTCCTCAGAAGGGCGAGATCTACATCGTGAACGGCAAGAAAGTAGTGTATAATAAATAAAAAGATAGAAAATAATGAAGAAATATATCAAGCCAACAATGAAATTGTTGGAAATAGAGAGTGAGAGGGTATAATGGCTGGTGATGAGTAGTAACTCACACATACAATATATATAATGTGTTCAGGTGCCGAAAGGCAAAAGAGGGTGTGTCATAAGTCTGTGACGCACCCTCTTTTGGGTTTCATGTTCCTTGCCGATGGGCAGGGGGAACAGAATATTTGCTGATAATAATCTTACACGAGTGTGGCGACAATTTCCTCGCGAGTGCCGGGGAGCATGTCGATGACTGGAATCTCGGGCATGGTGTAGCAGCCTGGCTGCAGACGGAAGGTGGCGCGAGCCACGTTGACCAATACCTGAGCAGTGAGAGCAGGGTTGTTGATGCTCATGTTGAACTCGAAACGCTGGTTCTGAGTCTTGCCCGAAACGCCCTTGCGAACGAGGTTCACACCATGGCCCATGTCCTTGACATCATCGACTGAGGCTACAGCAAAGACGTGGGTCTCGTCGTGAGCGAAGTAAGGGTCGGCCTTAATCTCGGCAGTTACGTCCTCGAGCTTGGCGCCTTCCTCCAACTCTACGTACACCATGCGGCGGTGAATGCCCTCGCCCAATGGGATGGTGACAGAGAGAGCCTCCTTGACACCCTGCTTGCTGCGTACGCAAACAGAGTGGCCCATGCTCATACCAGGACCGAAGTTGGTATAGGTAAGACCCTTAGGAGCAAGGCTTTCCATGAGTACGCGCACTACTGAGTCAGAACCTGGATCCCAGCCGGCAGAAATGACGCTCACCTTGCCTGCCTTCTTGCAGTTTTCCATCTGGCTGGTACGATAGTCGAGGATGCCGGTATGGATATCGTAGCTGTCGACGGTGTTGATGCCAAGAGCCACTATCTTGGCAGAGTATTCTGGGCAGGAACGGGTAGGAGTGGCGAGGATGGCTACATCCACGTCCTTCAGCTTGGTGATGTCGTCTACTACATCATAATCAGCCAGTTCGGCTGGTTTGTTCTTGTCGCCTTGACGGCGTACGATGCCTGCAATCTCAAAATCGGGAGCTGCCTCGAGTGCCTCGACGGTGAACTTACCGATATTGCCGTAACCTACTACGGCTGCTCTAAATTTCTTCATTGTATTCTTTCTTTTATTTGTTGTTTGTTCTATTTCCGGTTGCAAAAGTATAGCTTTTATTCGAGAAAACGAACGTTTTAATAGTTTTTTAACTATAAGAACCGACAAAAAGTTGTAAAATCATAGCTTTTAGGTATGTTTTTGTAGGATAGTGTAAGGATGGTGGGGTTAGAATGCTTACAGATTGAAAGAAGGAGGGCAAATGCAGGAGTTGAATTTTTGAGCTTCTCTAACTTCTTTTAATTTTCTCATTTGCAAAAATGGAGCAAAAACATTTTCCCCCTCTTTGGCAATAATAGCGCCGAATGTGCGTTTATTATATAATCGTATGCGCATGGGCGCGATGACGAGAGATGTGAAATCATAAAAATATTAACGACAATCATGATTGAATATATACATGGCGACCTGACCGAGCTGACGCCGACACAGGCCGTTATCGAGACCGCGGGCGTGGGTTATGCGCTCAGTATCTCGCTCAACACATATACTGCCATACAGGGTAAGAGAGAGGCTAAACTGTACGTTCACGAAGTACTGGTGACAGGTGGAAGAGACGACTCGTTCACCCTCTATGGCTTTGCCTCGAAGCAGGAGCGAGAGCTTTACCGTCTTCTCATCACCGTATCGGGTGTGGGAGCCGGCACGGCGAGGATGATTCTCTCGTCGATGTCGCCACGCGAGCTGTGCAACGTCATCTCCACTGCCAACGAGGCGATGCTCAAGGGCGTGAAGGGCATAGGACTGAAGACTGCCCAGCGCATCATCATCGACCTGAAGGACAAGATCGTAAGCATGGGAATAGCCGACGAGCTGCCTGCCAACGGAGGAAACGTGGACATGGTGAACAACGACGTGAAGGATGAGGCGGTGAGCGCACTCACCATGCTTGGATTCTCGCCAGCGCCATCGTCCAAGGTGGTGGTCGACATCCTGAAAGAACAGCCCGACCTGAAGGTGGAACAGGTGATCAAGACGGCTCTGAAACGAATAAAATGACGAAAAAGAAGAAACGAGTGTAGATGTTGATAAGACGAAAATATAAATATGCCTTTCTGTTGATGGCATTGCTGATGGTCTCGGTCATCGGCAATGCCTTTGGCTTGTCGTATTGGCAGGACAACAGGACGCGGCAGCGAGCTGCCCAGAACCGCAATGCCAGCGCAGCCAGTAGGAAGCAGACGGCTGCCACGACGAAAAAGGCTGCCACGGCAGCAGGAAAGCCCGGCATCACGGCCCAGCCCATCCTCGCCGACGAGGACACCATACCCGACTCGCTGCTGCACACACGATGGCCTGTACAGCGCATGCAGCCCCTCAGCACGGGCGACTTGTATCAGAGTCCGTTAGACCTGCAGCGCCCCGACAACATGAAATACCACGTGGAGTACAACGACACGCTGGACCGCTACGTCATCGGCAACAAGCTGGGCGGCGCATGGCTCTCGGCTCCCATCATGATGACGCCTGCCGAGTACATGGCATGGAGCGAGCTCAACGAGCGACGTGCCTACTACCGCAAGCAGAACGACGAGATATACAAGGCCAAGGGAAAGGAGAAATTTGACTTCACCGACATGCACTTCGACCTGGGACCTGCCGAGAAAATCTTCGGTCCCGGAGGCATCCGAGTGCGCACGCAGGGAACTGCCGAGTTGAAGTTTGGCATCAACAAGAAGAGTGTGGACAACCCCTCGCTGCCCATCCGCAACCGCAAGACCACGATGATGGAGTTTGATGAGAAGATCAACCTCAACGTCAACGGAAAGGTGGGCGACAAGGTGAACATGAACCTCAACTACAACACCGACGCCACCTTCGACTACGACGCGCAGAACATGAAGCTGAAGTACGACGGCAAGGAAGACGAGATCATCAAGCTCGTGGAGGCAGGCAACGTGTCGTTCCCCTCCAACTCGTCGCTCATCCGCGGTGCCAGCAGCCTCTTCGGTGTGCGCACCGATATGCAGTTTGGCAAACTGAAGCTGCAGACCGTCCTGTCGCAAAAGAAATCGTCGTCGAAGAGCGTGTCGTCGAAGGGAGGCGTGCAGCTCACACCCTTCGAGATCAATGTGGCCGACTATGAGGAGAACCGACACTTCTTCCTCTCGCGATACTTCCGCGACCACTACGACGCATGGATGCAGAAACTGCCCAACCTCACCACTGGCGTCACCATCAACCGAGTGGAGATTTGGGTAACCAACAAGACTGCCACCACCACCAACACCCGAAACATCATAGCCCTTACCGACCTGGGCGAGACCTCGAAAATAAGCAACCCCATGTGGGCGGCTGCAGGAACGGCCGTGCCCTCCAACAGGGCCAATAGCGAGTATGACGCCATGGTGAACCAGTATGTCGCAGCACGCGACATCGACCAGGCTGCCACCGTGCTCGAAGGAGCAGGACTGAAGGGCGGCGACGACTTCGAGAAACTGGAGAGCGCCAGGCTGCTCTCCTCGTCGGAATATACGGTGAACACAGCCCTCGGCTACGTGTCGCTGAGGAGCGGACTGCAGACCGACCAGGTGCTGGCTGTGGCCTACGAGTACACCTACGGCGGTGTTACCTATCAGGTGGGCGAGTTCGCATCCGACATCACCGATACCCGACAGGGACTCTTCGTCAAGTCGCTCAAGAACACCAGCAACAACCCACAGCAGGGCAACTGGGACCTGATGATGAAGAACGTGTATTATCTCGCATCGCAGGTGGAGAAGGAGAAGTTCCGACTCGACGTGAAGTATCAGAGCGACTCTACGGGCGTCTACCTCAACTACATTCCCGAGGCGAAGGTGAAAGACCAGCCCATCATCAAGGTGCTGGGAGTCGACCGACTCGACAACAACAACAATCCCCACAGCAACGGCTACTACGACTACGTGGCTGGCTACACCGTATCGGAAGGACGCGTCTTCATCCCCAAGGCCGAGCCTTTCGGAAGCTATCTCTACACCTATCTCAAGGGCAAGGGCATCGCCGACGAGGTGGCGAAAAAGTATGCCTTCACCGAACTCTACGACAGCACCAAGACCGTGGCGAAGCAGATAGCCGAGAAGAACAAATTTCAACTCGTGGGACAGTTTCGCGGAACCTCCGCCAACGTCATCTCCTTAGGCGCATACAACGTGCCACAGGGTTCGGTGCTCGTCACGGCAGGAGGTGTGACCCTCACCGAAGGCTCCGACTATGCGGTGGACTACAATGCCGGCGAGGTGACTATCCTCAACCAAAGCATCATCGACGCTGGAACACCCGTCAACGTGTCGCTCGAGAGCAACACCGACTACGGACAGATGCGCAAAACCATGTTTGGCGTGAACTGGGAGTACGACTTCTCGAAGAACTTCCAGATCAGCGGAACCCTGCAGCACCTCACCGAACAGGCCCTCACCACCAAGGTGACCATGGGCGCAGAGCCTCTCAGAAACACCCTCGTGGGCTTCAACCTCAACTGGAAGCGCGAGAGCCAGTGGCTCACCAACATGCTCGACAAAATACCGTTCCTGCACCTCACGCAGCCATCCTACATCTCGTTCACAGGCGAGTTTGCCAAACTCTTTGCCGGACAGGCCAGCGGAACGCAGGACAACGCATCCTATCTCGACGACTTCGAGAACACCAAGAACACCATCGACGTCATGTCGCCCACATCGTGGGTGCTCTCCAGTGTGCCCTCGTCAAACTTCCGTCAGGACTACAACGACAAGACGGGGCTGACCAGCGGATTCCGACGCAGCCGTCTGGCTTGGTACACCATCGACCCGCTCTTCACACGACGGGGCAGCTCGCTCACACCAGGACACATCAAGAGCGACCTGGCACAGCTGTCCAATCACTATGTGCGTGAGGTCTATGTGCGCGAGCTCTTCCCACTGCGCCAGCAAAGCTCCTACAGCGGAGCCACCAACACGCTGAGCGTGCTCAACCTCGCCTACTATCCTGCCGAGCCAGGTCCTTACAACTTCAACCCCGACCTGCAGCCCGACGGAACCCTCGCCATGCCACAGCAGAACTGGGGAGGCATGATGCGCAAACTCGACACCAACGACTTCGAGCAGGCCAACGTGGAGTACATCGAGTTCTGGATGCTCGACCCCTTCATCTACTCGCGCGAGCAGGCCGACGCTGCCCAGTATGGCGGCGACTTCTATATCAACCTCGGCGAGATAAGCGAGGACATACTGCGCGACGGAAAGAAATTCTATGAGAGCGGAATGCCCGTGGACGGAACGTCAAACTTCACCTACACACAGTGGGGAAAGATTCCCGCACAGAGCACCGTGACCTATGCCTTCGCCACCACGAAGGGAAGCCGCGCACTGCAGGACGTGGGATTCAACGGACTCAACGACGAGGAGGAACGCGACTACTACAAGAACGCCTATCTCAGCCAGATACAGGGCAAGGTGAACCAGGCTGTGTTCGACAGCATCTATAATGACCCTGCTCGCGACGACTACCACTACTACCGTGGCAGCGACTGGGACCAGATGAAGGCACCCATCCTGTACAGATACAAGTTTATCAACAACCCACAGGGCAACTCGCCCGACAGCGACAGCCGCACCGAGAGCTACGACACTTCCTACAAGTCGACGCCCGACGTGGAGGACATCAACCAGGACTTCACCCTCAACGAATACGAGAAATACTATCAGTATCACGTGAGCATACGACCCGAAGACCTGCAGGTGGGCTCCAACTTCATCGTCGACAAGCGAAGCTACACGCCCACACTGCGCGACGGCAGCAAGCCCACCGTCACCTGGTATCAGTTCCGCATTCCCGTAGACCAGTACGAGAAGAAGGAAGGCAACATCAACGACTTCTCCAGCATACGCTTCATGCGCATGTTCCTCACCAACTTCCGCAAGCCCATCGTGCTGCGTTTCGGCACACTCGACCTGGTAAGGGGCGAGTGGAGAACCTACGACCAGCTGCTGGGCGCTGCCAACAGCGGCACGCTTGAGGCCAGTGCGGTGAGCATAGAGGAGAATGCCGAGAAGACACCTGTCAACTACGTGCTGCCACCGGGCGTACAGCGCGAGCAAGACCCCACGCAGCCACAGCTCGTGGAGGCCAACGAGCAGTCGCTCAGCCTCGTGGCCAAGAACCTGAGCACGGGCGAGGCCAAGGCGGTGTACAAGAACACCACCCTCGACCTGCGACAGTACAAGCGCATGCAGATGTTTGTTCACGCCAACGCCCTGGAGCAGGACGTCACCTCGCTGCAGGACAACCAGGCTTCGGTGTTCATCCGTCTGGGAAGCGACTACAAGAACAACTACTACGAGTACGAAATACCGCTGAAGCTCACACCGGCACGCAACAACTACAGCCGATACAGCTACGAGGACTGCCGTGCCGTGTGGCCCGAGGAGAACATGCTCGACGTGGCGCTCACCGTCTTCACCGCACTCAAGAAGGCGCGCAACCAGGCCAAGTCGCAAGGCATGGCTTCCTTCTCGGCACCCTATTCGGCCTACGACTCCAACCATCCCAACAACAAGATCACCATCATGGGTAATCCTACACTCGGAGAGGTGAAAACCATGATGATAGGCGTGCGCAACAATGCCGGAGAGATCAAGAGTGTGGAGGTGTGGGTCAACGAGCTGCGTCTGCTCGACCACAACAGCAAGGGCGGATGGGCTGCCAACGGAAACCTCAATGTGCAACTCTCTGACCTGGGAAGCGTCAACGCCACAGGTAAATATCAGAGCGAGGGATTCGGCGGTCTGGAGGACGGAGTGGCAAGCCGATCCACCGACACCTACAGTTCGTACAGCGTCACCACCAACCTCGAGCTCGGAAAGTTCTTCCCCGACAAGGCCAAGGTGAGCATACCTTTATATTATAGCATCACCAAGGAGAAGACCTCGCCCAAGTATAACCCGATGGACACCGACATGGAACTCAAGGACGCACTCGACGCGGCTGGATCGCGACACGAGCGCGACTCCATAGAGAGCATCGCCGTGACAAAGGTCACCAATACCAACTTCTCCATCTCCAACGCAAGGGTAGGAATCTCCACCAAGCGTCACCCCATGCCATACGACCCTGCCAACTTCTCCTTCTCCTACAGCCACTCGCACCAGCGCACAACGGGCGAGACCACCGTTTACGAGAAAGAGGACAACTGGCGTGGAGCGCTCGACTATTCGTGGACTCCGGTCTACAAGGCGTGGGAGCCGTTCAAGAAGATAAAGAACCGCAGCAAGTGGCTCGACATACTGAAGCGATTCGGACTGAACTGGCTGCCGCAGAATGTGGCGTTCAACACCGAGATGACGCGCAACTACTACGAGCTGCAGGAGCGCGACATGGAGTCGACAGAGAACACGCAGTTGCCGCTCTCGTTCAGCCAGCAGTTCCTCTGGAACAGAGAGTTCGCCGTGCGCTGGGACCTCACCAAGAACCTGCACGCCAATTTCCGAAGCGCTACACACGCACAGATAGAAGAGCCTTACACACCTGTCAACAAAGACCTCTATCCCGACCAGTATCATGCCTGGAAGGACTCGGTGTGGACAAGCATCAAGCACCTCGGTACACCGCTCGACTACAATCAGACGTTTACCGCATCCTATCAGTTGCCGCTCAACCTGCTGCCCGTATTCGACTGGGTGAACGCCGACGCCAACTACAACTCGACCTATTCCTGGAACAAGGGAACCGACGACGAGGACGGTAACAACTACGGCAACACCATCAACACCAACCGCGACGTGACACTCAACGGATCGTTCAACCTGGTGAAACTCTACAACCATGTGCCCTTCCTCAAGAAGGCCAACCAGCGCTTCGACCGCGAGCCGTCGAGATCGCAACTGCAGCGCAAGAAGCAGGATAAAGCCAAGCAGAGGCAGGAGGCACAGCGACAGAAACAGGAGTTGCAAAAGGTGAGAAAGGAAGCCGAGGCTGCCGGAAAAGACCCCGACGAGGCTGAGAAACAATGGCGGAGCAAGCAGAACAAGAAGGCAGAGCAGCAGAAAAAAGCACTGCCCAAGAACCGCCGTGCCTTCGAGAAGGAAGTGGTGCTCATGCCCGACACCATCATCAAGGTGAACCACGGCAAGAACAGCAAGCGACTCATCGTTACCGCCAAGACTGAGGACGGAAAGGTGATGAAACTGAAATACAAGAAGGTGAACGCCAACCAGATAAAACTCATCTCGAAGGTAGACACAGCCACCAAGGTGAAACTCACCGTGCTGCCGAAGGAACCGCTCGAGAACCAGGGCTGGTACAAGACCATGCAGGCTGTGGCACGCACGGCCATGATGGTGCGCAACATCAGCTTCACCTATCGCAACAACTATCAGCTCACGCTGCCAGGATTCCTGCCCACCATCGGCGACGCCTTCGGACAGACCAAGCAGGGCGTGCTCTCGCCAGGCCTCGACTTCGCCTTCGGTATGGTGGACGACAGCTATATAGACAAGGCACGACGCAACGACTGGCTCCTGGTGAACGACACCATCGCCACACCTGCTGCCAGCAGCACCACCAACGACCTGCAACTGCGCATGACGCTCGAACCGGTGAGAAATCTAAAGATAGACCTCAACGCCTCGCGCACTAAGACTGTGCAGAAGAGCATGCAGTACATGTACGAGGGAACGCCCACCACGGAGAGCGGAACCTTCACCATGACTACCATCTCGATAGGCTCTGCCTTCGAGGGAATGGGCTCGGCAAGCAGCGGCTACAAGAGCAAGACTTTCGAAAAGTTTGTCAACTCGCTCGAGTCTTACCGCAACAAGGTGGAGGCGCGTTATGCCGACGCAGTCTATCCGGCAGGGTCGGCTCTGGCTGGAGGCAAGTTTGATGCTTCGCGCACGCCTGTCAACAAGTACAGCGGCGACGTGATGATTCCGGCGTTCCTTGATGCCTATACCAGCATGGGAGGCTCGTCGCTCTCGCTCTTCCCCGCACTCAGCCGTCTGTTGCCCAACTGGACTGTCCGTTACAGCGGACTGGGCAAGCTGCCCTGGCTGCGCGACCACTTCAAGAGCATCAACATCAACCACTCCTATAAGAGCATCTTCGCCATAGGAAGCTACAACACCTACAGCACCTTCCAGGAGTATATGAACGGAATAGGCTTCATCGACGACACGGCGACAGGCAGTGTCACACCGAGCAGTATGTTCAATATCTCGCAGGTAAGCATCAACGAGTCGTTCTCGCCACTCATGGGTGTCGACATGACGTTCAACAACAATATGACGCTCAAGGCTGAGTATCGTCAGACGCGCGTACTGAGTCTCAGCATGACGAGTGTGCAGGTGAACGAGGCGCTCAGCAAGGACTGGGTCGTAGGAATGGGCTATCGTCTCAACAACCTCAGCCTTTTCGGCAGGGGAAAGCGAGCCATTAAGTCGAAGGGAAAGAACAAGAATCAGAGCAACGCGGCCGCCAGCAACCGCAACTCTGGAACCAACCAGAACCTCAACCTGCGTCTTGATTTCAGCTTCCGCCGTCAGGCTGCCATCGTGCGCGACATAGCCTCTATGGTGAGCAGTGCCAGCAGCGGAAACAAGGCGCTCAAGCTGAGTTTCTCGGCCGATTACACCCTCAACCGGCTTCTCACCATGAGCTTCTACTACGACCGTCAGACCAACACTCCTCTGCTCTCGAGCAGCAGTTATCCCACCACCACGCAGGACTTCGGTCTGAGTGTCAAGTTCTCGCTGACGAGATAAGGATGTTCCGGGAAGATAGTGAAGTGAAAGAATAGGGGCGAGATTGCATCTTTGCAGTCTCGCCCCTATATATAATAAGGTGTACAAAATATCAAAAATAGTGTAGGTTGTAGATTTTTAGGACAGTCAAGACTTAAATTCTCTTCCGGTTAAAACATGTTATACATAGCGAGATGGCAGCCAGGATAGCTCCCACAGCGCACACTCCCGTCCATGCATGGTGTGTCCATGCCAGTCCGGCACAATAGGTGCCAAAGGAACCGCCTATAAAATAGGTAGTCATAAATATGGTGTTGGCTCTGTTGGAGGCTTGAGGCATCTCCTGAATGCAGCCACTTTGATTGCTTAGTTGCAGACATTGCAAGCCTATATCTACCAAGATGATGGCTACAACAAGTCCCATGAAAGTGTCGCCAAACAGACAGGCCGCAGCCCACGCCACAAGCTGCAGGCATGCACCATAAATACTCATCTTTCTGATGCCCCAGCGATTCACAAGTTTGCCCACACCGCTTGCCGCAATAGCCCCGGCTATGCCGCACAGTCCCAACGTTCCTACCATTTCGCTGCCAGAAAAGAACGGAGCTTGTGCCAATCGAAAGGCAAGACACGCCCAAATGGCCATCATGCTGCCAAAACTAAAGGCGGCACGCATGGCATAAAGGCGTATGCGTCCATTGCTCCTCACAATATTGAATACGCTGGCCATCAAGCCCCTATATGTGCCCACATAGTTGCTCTTTATCTGTGGCATAATCTTGAGCGTAAGAGCCATGCACAGCACCATCACAAAAGCTGCGATGAAGAACATTTCGCGCCAACCCAACCATTCGCCAACATACCCGCTAACCACTCTCGATGCGAGAATGCCGGTTAGCAATCCCGACAGAACGACACCCATATTCCTGCTTTTGTTTTTCTTCTCGGAATATTGTCCTGCAATCGGTATGAAAAATTGTGGAATAACGGAACAGGCTCCCAACAATAGGGAAGCTCCCCAAATAAGCCACACCTTGTGGGCAACAGCAATGACTATGGCCATCATGGCTGCTACGGTCATGTTCACAACAATTATGCGACGGCGTGAGTAGAGGTCGCCCATAGGGATAAGGAAGCACAACCCAAGCGCATAGCCTATTTGTGTGACAACGGTTATGAGGTTTGCCTCATGTTGGCTCACTCCTATGTCGTGACGTATCATTTCCAAAAGTGGCTGGTTGTAATAGCAATTAGCCACGGTTAATCCCGCTATAACAGCCATTGCGAGCAACAAACTGCGCTCTATTCCTTCATTTTCTTTTAGTTGTTTCACTCTTATTTCCGCAACACTATCATTGAAACTTTTTTATCAGAGCAGGAGCAACAATATGTTGCTCGGGGCTTGCCATGCCAGAAATATTACTTATCTTCGTGTTGCAATAAAAGACAAATAAAACTCTGAATGGTATGGCAAAAGTACAAATAAAATCCGAGAAACTCGCTCCTTTTAGAGGCTTTTTTAGATGACGTAACAATTAAGTGATGGTCAAGAGTATGATTTTGACTAACAGCTCATTGAGGCGGTGAATTATATAAAGTTGTTGAAATTGCAGCACGGGCTGTAGGTTGGTTAGAGAAAGGTAAGAGCATAAAAACAGGAGGAAAACAAATCTGTTTCCCTCCTGTTTGATAGATTTGACTTGCGCCTCAGGGCTGCAAATCAGCGTATTCCGAAATACTGAAGCAGGGACATGCCTTCTTGGTGTCGAGGTCGTGATGCCCCAGGATAACCGACGAGGGGTACTTCTTGCGCAGCTCGGCAAGCAGCTTTCGCAGTGCCACTTTCTGTTGTGGCGTACGAGTGTCGCTGGGTTTGCCGTTTGCGTCCAGTCCTCCTTCATAGCAGATGCCGATGCTGTGGGCATTGTGTCCTACGCAGTGGGCTCCTGTCGTTTCTTCCGTTCTTCCTTTCTCCACGGTTCCGTTGCGACGGACGACATAGTGATAACCTATCATGCGCCATCCCCGCTGACGATGCCAAAGGTCGATGTCCTTGGCAGAGCTCTGCTGTCCAGGACGGACAGCAGAGCAGTGGATGATTAATAATGAAATACTTCTCATACTGTGATGATGTTGTGTTGCCGTCAGACTTAGAACCACGAAGAGCAGTATCTTGAGTCTTCTCATACGCTGTCGTTATTCTGCGTCGCTTCCTCCGGTGCTGCCACCTTCGGATGGATTTCCGCCTGTGCCGGGATTGGTGGTGTCCTTGTCATCGGTGTCGTCGTTTCCGTCTTCCACCTTGTTGGTCTGCGCGTTCACAATCTTCACCTTCTTGCCGTTGCGGTCGTAGCAGGTGATGCTGACACCCATCTTGGCGAGCTCGTTCTTGATTTCGACAGACGGGATGAAGAGTACACGGCGGCTGGTGATCAAGTGGCTTGCCACCTCCTCGGCTTTCTCCACACTGTCGGCACGAAGTCCGAAGCGCATGATTCCAAGACCGGGAATGGTAACACCGTGTCCCTCTGTTGCCCAGGCTGCCAGGGTGTCGCCAATGGCCTGATAGGCTGCGGTGATGGTTCCCTTGCTGATTCCGCTGCGCACAACAGCTTCTTCGATTACTTTACTGGCTGGCAATGTTGTGTACAACATGGGTGAAAGAACATAGCGATAAGTGCCAGCATACTTTCCAATGGAAATCTTAGTTTCCTTAGCATTTAATTTAATCATAATCTTAAGTTTTAATAATTAATAATGTTTAATAACTCTTTGCTCTCCTCGGACTCTTTGTCTCTGCAGCGACTTTTTATCTCTGGATTGCACTGCAAAGGTAGGCATAATATGGACAAGATTTTTGATATGGAAAGTATGGACTGCGGTATGGAAAAAATAAGGAAGCCTTGTCGGGGCTTCCTTATATGGAGAGTGCTGTATGTGTCTGTATGGCTGGCTGTTGGCGAATTACTCTTTGTTGTCCAACAACTCGCTGATTCCTTGGTAAAAAGATGATTTTTGGAAACAGCGTTTCAGATTTTGGAAATCCTGCTTTAGTCTTTCGTTGCGTATGCCTTCTATTTTGAAGGTTTCTGCGTCTTGGCTGTCGCCTAACAGTTGGTTCAGGTGGTTTCGCATGGTTCGGCTTGTGGCATCGAGTGTCCATACTTGCAGGTTGATAAACTCGCAGAAGGGGGTGGCCTGCTTGTTGATCACCACGCCGCATCCCACCAGTATGATGTAGAGCATGGCGGTGAAATCGCTTACGGAGTCATAATTGCTGAGGAGTTTTTTCCGTACGGGGCTCTTGAAGTACATCTCGTAGATGTCTTTCAGGCTTAGTGCCAGTTCTTTTTCATTGACGCAGCGGTGGAAACGGCAACAGGGCTGTGATGTTTTCTCCTCTGAAGAGTCAGAGTTGAGGGCACTTTGGTGCTCCTTCACAAATCTGTTCAGCCGTTTCTTCCGTTCTGTCAGTTCGCGTTCGGCACGTTTTATGCTGGCCTGCTCGCTTTTTATGAATTGAACGACATAATTTTCTTCCCCCATATCCTTAGCCGAAAAGACGACACTGTTCCAAAATACTGATGTGTATCTGCTGGATATGGAATAATTGATTTGAGAAGAAGAATTCTGACACATGGCGGGCTTGATGGTTCTGTTCTGTACTACAGAAGTTTCTTGTTGCAAGCGGAAGTCATGCAACACTGTGGAGACTTTTCCCACTACCTTCACGATGACTCCCTTGTTTCGCAACTTGCTGATTTCGCTGCGGCGTACCACTCCCATTACCGTTTGTACTGAGAGCGGTTGAGGCATGTGTTTCTGACAGTTTCTTAAAACGATGCCTGCGGAAACAGGGCGTCGTGGTCTGATAGAGTTGAGGTGGACACCTAAGCGTTGCTTCTCCACCAGATGCGCAACAGTACCTGAGGGAAGAACAACTATCCTGTCGCCATCTTCTATAGTGACAGGCTGGATCAAGTGGTTGGGATCATCAAGTCGTCCCAAGCGACCAAGGTTCAAATTTTCCATAAGACAAGATTTTTAATGTTAAGACAATATGTTTGCTTTCCCTGTCTCTAAAAGGGCTAACCATTGTTAGCTCCTGTCGCCCACATAACTTCTCGGTATGACTTGGCAACGCCATGATGTTCTATGAAATTGTATACTGCAAATATAGACAAATTATGGCTTTCCACCAAATTTTATATCAAGATTTTTCGTAAGAAATTCACTTTTAACATTTGGATGCCCCAACTGGACTAAAATAATCACCCAACTGGGAAATAATTTTTTCCCAGTTAGGAAATTTTTTTTTCATGGTTAATTCCTGTCAAAAATGAAGTCTTCGGCAATAAAATCATCTGTTGTCCAAATCGTGTGTTTTCTGCTACTTGTTGTTTTTTTTTACTTTTGTGACGGCATAAACATAAAAGTTAATAACTGCAACCTTTGTTACTCTACGTAAAACAAACGTGGGTGTGTCATGGATTTATGACACACCCTCCTATTGGATAGAGTTATCTCAGACAGAGAGATTACAATGTAGACTTGATGGTCTGTGTGTTGCTTCCCTGTGTCAGCTTGAATACATACACGCCGTGGGGCAGGCTTGACAGACTGATGGTCTCGCCGTTGCTGTTGATAGGTGCAGAATACATCAACTGACCAGTGAGGTTGTAGACGGCTACACGAGCCTGACCCTTGTCGCTGCCAATGTAGAATGTGGCGGTGCGAGCCTGGCGGTCGGTTATGATGCGGTACATAGACTCAGTGGTCTTGGCATCATCGATGCCTGTTGTGCCGAGCAGTTGCTTCAGACCCTTGATGGCATTGATGCGGCCATAACCCCATGTGTTGTTGGGGAAGGTTTGTCCTGTTGGCATATAATCATCGTTCACGATAGCTGTGTTGCCAATAACTTCGAGCACCTGTTTAGGTGTCAGGTTGGGGTTGGCCTGCAGCCAGAGAGCTACGACGCCTGCCACGTAAGGCGAAGCCATGGAAGTACCTACGTCGTTGGTATAGAGATCGTTGCCAGTGCGGGCAATGACATTGGTGTCGTCGCTCCATCCTGAGCAATATCTTGAACCTGCTGACACGATGATGCAGCCCGGAGCTGTTATGTCGGGTTTGATGCGACCATCAGCAGTAGGACCATAGCTTGAGAAGGCTGAGTGCTCCAGGAACTTGCCCGTGAGTTCCTCGTTGAGGCCGTAAGCATTTTCCGTTCCCTGCAAATTGATGGGCTGGTACTGTACCTTCGAGTTGAATGAACCTACAGAGATGACATCAGGACTCTCGCCGCCCAGCTCGCCTACTGTGCAGTTGGTGTCGCCGTCGGTCCAGCCACGCTTGTTGAAGCTGGTGAACTCGCCAGAGGCGGCATTGTTCCACATGTGTACGGTCTTGCCAGCCTCGCCAGTCACCACAACACCGATGGCAAAGCCAGTGTTGATGGAAGTGGCACGGCTCATGAGCAGCACGTTGGTGCGACCGTTGACAGGATTCTCCTGCAGCGACAGACCTACTTGAACCACTACGCCACTGCCGTCGGGGGCAACCCAGTTTACTTCTTTCGTACCATCGTTGGAAACCTCGTCAGAAGATGCGATAATCTTACCGTTGAGCGTGTTTACAACAACAGCCTTGACAGAGATTTTAGAGTTCTTCTCGCCCCAGATGTCGACGTAAGCCTGCTTGTAGGAACTGTTGTCCTGCTCGCTGCCATAGGCAAACATGGTTTTCATTTGCTTGTTGATGGCGGTAAAGGTCTTGCTGGCGTGCAGTTTGTCAAGACCTTCGTTGCCTGCGGCACCAACGATGATGCGGCCCGGACCAATCAGGTTGGCAAACGAGAGATCGGTGTCGGAGCTGCCGTCGTGAGGACCCATGTGTGAGCCGAGGCTGATGTTGACAACAGCAGGCTTTCCTACACTCTTGGCATAGTCGAACACATACTTGATTCCGTCTACAATCTGTGCATTGGTGCTCTTGAAGCTCACGAACACGAGGTCGGCGTCGGGAGCCACTCCGTAGTAAGGTGTGCTCTTGTCGCTGCCCGAGGCAATGCCCGATACGTGGGTGGCATGGAAGCCACTGGTCAGGTCATATTTGGCAGCTCTTATCTCGGCTGTGGTTTTGTATTCTGCTCCATAGCCGAAACCTTCGGGAGCATTGCCAGTGCCGTGCTGATCCCATACGCGCTTGATGCGAGTGTCGCTCTTGTCGGCATTGAGAAAGTCTACATGATCGTACTGGAATCCGTTGTCCACGATACCGATGACTACGCCTTTGCCGGTGTAGGGACCGTTATTCTCTGTCATTTGGTGACATTCGTCTACGCCCAACAGTTTGCGGGCGTTGTCCATCAGCAGTTTGGCCTCAGTACCTACTGAAACCGAAACAACCTCATCGAGATTGGAAACAGGTTCGATGGCAGACAGAGGCATGTTGGCAGTGACGAGTGTCTCGCTGATGCGTGAGTTCACTTTGGCTCCCAGAGCCTCTATTTTGGCAATGGCATCCTGCGACTTGACGGTGATGAATGCGCTGACAGTCTGTGGGGTAGCATTTGCTGCCTTGGCTTTCTTCTGTGCTGTTTTTGCTTCGTGAAGCATCATGCTTGTGCTTGGCGACAGCTTCTGCGCAAAGCTGAAACTGCCGACAAGCAGGAATGATGCCATAAGAATGGCTTTCTTATTCATTTCTTAATTCTTACTTTTTCTTTTTTAATCTGTTTATTAGTATGCTTCTACTGCACCGTTGTAATTGAATACAAAACGCTCCTTGTTGCCACCACCATTTGGTGAAGTGGCGTTGGTATAAGTGTTGACAACATCCAGTGAGATTTCATAGTTGCCGGCAGCGTCTTTCTTGATGGAGAAAGTACCGTTGTCTGGAGTGTTGTTGAAACCACTATATTTGGCATCGGGAGAATACAACTGTACGTCTGAGTATTTCACCTGGAAGTTGTCGCCGTCTTTCAACTTAGCCAAGTCAATGGTTCCGGCATTGATGAAACTCTCATCTACCTGCAGTGTTACCTTTTCGCTGCTGTATTTGCTTGAGAACTCACCGCCATAAAGGTAGAATGTGTAGATGTTGCTCTTTTGCTTAAGAAGCACCTTGCAGATGTCCTGGTTTTTAAGGATGCTTCCGTCAGGGTTGTACAACTTGTAGCTGTTGCTTACCACAGCAGGAGTCATTCCATCGAGGCTCTCTACGGCAGTGGTTGCACCGTAATACTCCAACTCGATGGTACGGTTGTCGTCGAAGGTGGCGTTGATCTTGATGTAGAGCTTGCCGTCCTTGTCCTTTGCGGTGGTGATAGTGCCGGCCTTTACCTTCTCGTAGGTGACGCGTGTGGCGTAGTCGATGTACTTCAGGGTGTAGCTGTCGGCATCGGCAGCCAGGTCGATGGTTCCATTGTAGAGCTTGGAAGCCGAGATGCTTACTGCAACGCCAATCTTGCCAGCCAGCAAACCGTCGGCTGTGGTAGCCTCGACATCACCGAAGGCGAAGGTTGTTGCCGCACCTACAGTGGCAGGGTTGAGCACGAGGGCAGAAGCAACGCCATAGGTGTTCACGTCGTTCACATTGGTGGTCTTGATGCTGTTGGTGGCAGAGTAAATCTGGGTGAACGCGCCGTTGCTCCACTTGCAGCGCAGGTCGCTGTAGTCGGCAGTCTCTGCCTCGAGTGTGATGGTGACATTCTTCTTGAACTTGTCGAAACGAGCCTGGAGCGTACCAGTCAGCTTAGGAGTCTCGCCGTTGTAAGCCACCTTTACGTCCTGAGCGTCGTCTGAGCCAAGCATAATATTCTTACCCATGAGACTCTGTGGAATGGTCAGCTCGAATACAGGTTTTGTATCGCTGTCGCTGCCATAGAGTGCGAACTCGTATGAGCCGTTGGCATCCAGCATGGTTACCTTGCTGAGATCCTTTACGTCGTCGTTGTATGCCCACTGGTTGCTGAGTGTTGCGAGAGCCTCGTCGGTAAAGGTGACGTTCTCTATGCTGTTTACCTTATATACTTTGGTTGTGCCGTCCTTCTGGTGAACGGTCATCACGCGTCTTGTCTGTGCGAATGTGGGGAGCACTGTCGCGAGGCAGAGTGCTGCTGTAGCTATATACTTTTTCATTTCTTTACGATTTTAGTGGTTTTGTTGTTTGATTTTACGATATAGATGCCGCTTGGCAGGTTGGCGGTGCTGGCAGCCTTGGTGCCGTCGATGGTCTGCATGAGTTGTCCACCAACAGAGTATATTTCGGTCTTGCCGGTAAAGTCGGCCTTGATGCCTTCGATGCCAGTGATGGAAGATGGTTCGTAATTGTATTCCATCTCCTTGTCGAACTCGCCCGTAATCTGGAAGCCTTTGCCGTCGAAGAGGTTGATGACGAACTTGTAGTGTGTGTCGTCGGTCTTGCTTACACCCACGGTTCCTGAGTAGACAGTAGCCCACTTGTCAACTACCCATTGCAGGCGGGTGGCAGGGTCTGGGTTCTTGCGGAAGTGATGGTAGCGTGTGCCTGTGCGCTCGCCGTTGTTGTAGAAGTAGCCGCGGGTCATCATGAATGGAGCATACATGTTGGTCCACAGATGGCTTTCCTCCATGAGGGTGTAGGTGCCTTCGGGAAGATACTGGCTGCCTTCGGCTGCCTGGAATTCCATGCGCAGCAGATCCTGGTCACCAGTCATGTCCTGGTCGTCCTTGCCGCTTGGCGAACCGAGGTCGACAGAGAACACCTGAACTCCGTTCTGCACACCGAGCGAGTAGATGCGTGACTTCTCCACGCGGTCGAACTTGAGATGCACATCCTCCTCGAGGTTGGAGTCAACGTCCTTGTCGTCTTTCTCCGACTGATCGTAGTAGATGAACGAGATGCCCTTGGCTGTGCCTGTCACCTTGTGTCCGCGGTCGGTGGTGCAGTCTACGGTAATGTCGAAGGTTCCCTCTTTCTCGCCGTCGGCGATGGTGATGGTTCCGTTGGTGATGTAGCAGTAGTCGTAGTCGGTGTCCATTCCTGTCACAGCCTTGCGGCGCTTCACGTAGGTTCCCATTACGACAGTCATGCCGTTGTAGTCGATTTCCATACCTGGGAAGAAAGTGCCTACCTTGAAGTTGCGTGCTACGGTATAAGTGCCTGGCACGACAGTGGCTGTCTTAGGGTCGCCAAAGAGACGGTTGTAGAGGTTGATGACGAGGTCGTGTCCCTTGCCTGTCATTCCGCCGGTCTCGGTGTCGTACTCTCCGTCGTAGAGGTTGAGCACCATGTTGCCGGTCTTAGAATCCATGAGGTTGCCGTAATAGTAGCCGATACCGCCATGGAAAGTGGTGTTGATGTCTGTCGAAATCTGAGGATATACGTCAGAGCTTCCCGCTGACATATTGTTGAATACCATTTCGCCGACGTACGAATACTGTGTACCGTTGGCATCGCTGAACGAGAGCGTGTAGGTTACGCTTCCGTCGTTCTCTGCCTTGCTCACGGTGATGTCGCTTGCTATGTCCACACCGCCGTCGCTGTTACCCTTGTCGTCGAAGTTCTCCACGTAAGTAAGATCGGGATTGTAGTACAAGTTGCCTTCAGAGGCTGCGAAGGTTCCTGCAGGCAGGTCGATGCCTGTTCCTTCTGGTGCATAAAGATCGAGTTCGGCTACAGCAGCGCTTGTGGCTTTGATCTGGCCTTCGTTGGCATTGTAGCTTACATCTTCCTTGTCCGAAAGAATCAAATAGTAGTTTTCGTATCCTTCTACTCCTGAGCCGGCAGCAGGATAGTAAGCCAGCAGCACACTGTTGTTGATATTGGTGACAGCCTGTGCGGCTGCGGCTTTTCTTCTGCCAGCTACGGCAGCGTCAGCGCCACGTTTTTTGATGAGCTGAAAGGTAACGCGCTTCTTGACTGTTTTCTGCTGTGCCAGTACAGGCATGGCTATGAAGGCAAGAAGGCATGTGAATAAAAGTAAAGTTTTCTTCATTATTTCTTGATGATTTTAAAGGAATGTTCGTTGGTCAGATTCAGAATGTACACACCCGGTGCGTAAGAGGCAACATTGATGGTAGCGTTTCCGCCGCTTACCTTCTGTCGCTGTAGCAGCTTTCCGTTGGCATCGTAGAGCACAGCTTCGCCAGCCGCAGAACCGCTGATGCGGATCGTGGCGTTGTCGGTGTAACTAAAACTCATGGTGGAAGGATTTACCTTTTCCTCAATGCCTGTGGAAATGGCTGTGAAATAAAACTCGGTTACATCGCTCTGAGGATAGTCGGTGGAAATCTCATCGGATGTAATCTGCAACTTGTCTTCGGAAAAAGCGATGACGGGTCGCGTACTTAACTTGAACTCTGCCGTCTTGGAGTCGGCCATCTTTAAAACCAAGAATTCTGCTTGCTCAGTCTCGGCTGCATGAATAAGCCCAAATGGGGGGGCAAAGCAGCAGAGTAGAGCAAGGCTCAAAACTCTCTTTTTCATGTTGATAATCTCTTTAGAGGGAAAATTAATAGTATAAATATTCTCTATGTGAACATTGTATGTCCATTCGTCTCACCCTCGTACATATTAACGAATGTCAAATAAATGTGCTGCAAAGGTAGTTAAATGTTTTAAAACATGCAAGAAAATACAGGAAAAATTGTATTTCTTATGCCTAATTATCTTACGCTTTGTTATAAAACGTATGTTTATTGTGACGAAATGAAGATAATCGTGCTGCAAAAACGAGGCGGTGTGACAAAACAATAGACATGGGTGAATTGTGTCTGTTGAGGTGTTGTAAAAACAAATTAGGGGCGAGACTGCACTTAGCAGTCTCGCCCCTATATATAAAAGGTGTAGGGTCTCACTGATTCAGAAGTTAGAGGAACTTTCTTGAGATTCCGAGCAGCTTCGGCTCCTCAGCTTATTTCTTGTCGTAGGCGTGGACGGGATAGTCGATGGTGTAGTGGAGACCACGGCTCTCTTTGCGCTCTATCGCCATGCGGGTGATGAGATAACCCACGTTGATCATGTTGCGAAGCTCGCAGAGCTCCTTGCTTACCTTGACACGCTTGAAGAGGTTCTCGGTCTCCTCGTACAGCAGGTCGAGTCGGTCCCAGGCACGTTTCAGTCGGAGGTCGCTGCGCACGATGCCCACGTAGTTGCTCATGCATTCGCCCACTTCCTTGACGCTCTGTGTGATGAGCACTTTCTCCTCGTTGGTCAGTGTTCCCTCATCGTTCCATGCAGGCACCTTTTCGTTGAAGTCGTACTCGTCGACATGCTCGATGCTGTGCTTGGCAGCTGTGTCGGCATAGACCACAGCCTCGATGAGCGAGTTGCTTGCCAGACGGTTGCCGCCGTGCAGACCCGTGCAGGAACATTCGCCCAGAGCATACAGGCGGTTGATGCTCGAACAGCCGTTGAGGTCGACCTTGATGCCGCCGCACATATAGTGGGCTGCCGGACGTACGGGAATGTAGTCTTTGGTGATGTCGATGCCGATGCTCAGGCACTTGGCATAGATATTGGGGAAGTGGTGCTTGGTCTCTTCGGGATTCTTGTGAGTGACGTCGAGGCATACGTGGTCGAGTCCGTGCTTCTTCATCTCCTTGTCGATGGCACGTGCCACGATGTCGCGTGGAGCCAGACTCAGTCGCTTGTCGTATTTCTCCATGAAGCTCTCGCCGTTGGGCAGGCGCAGGATGCCGCCATAGCCACGCATGGCTTCGGTGATGAGGAAGGCAGGATGAGTCTCGCCTGGGTGGAAGAGGGCTGTGGGGTGGAACTGTACGAACTCCATGTCGGCCACTGTTCCCTTGGCACGATAGACCATAGCCTCGCCGTCGCCCGTGGCGATTACGGGGTTGGTAGTGGTCTGATAGACAGCTCCGCAGCCGCCCGTACACATCACTGTCACCTTGCTCAGATAGGTGTCCACCTTCTGGGTCTCGGGGTTGAGCACATAGGCTCCGTAGCAGTTGATGTAAGGAGTGCGGCGTGTGACGCGTGCGCCTAAGTGGTGCTGTGTGATAATCTCGACAGCGAAATGATTTTCCTTGATGTCGATGTCAGGATTGCTGCGCACGGCTTCCATCAGTCCGCGCTGAATCTCGGCTCCCGTGTCGTCGGCATGGTGCAGGATGCGGAACTCGCTGTGTCCTCCCTCGCGGTGAAGGTCGAACTTGCCGTCCTGCTGCTTGTCGAAGTTGACACCCCACTGCACCAGTTCCTTGATCTGCTCGGGTGCCTTGGTGACAACCTGCTGCACGGCTTTGTAGTCGCTGATGTAGTCGCCAGCAATCATTGTATCCTGGATGTGTTTGTCGAAGTTGTCCACTTCGAGGTTGGTGACTGAGGCAACGCCTCCCTGTGCGAATGATGTGTTGGCTTCGTCGAGCGATGTCTTGCAGATCATGCACACTTTACCTTTATGCGCTCTGGCCACTTTCAGGGCGTAACTCATACCGGCAACTCCTGCACCGATAATCAGAAAATCATACTTATAAACCATTGAGTTTACTTTAAACTAATTTAATGGATTTTATCCTAATTGTTTGCAAAAGTAATAATTTATCTTTAAAGTGAGCATTAAAAGCCATATTTTTTGTAATTTTGCAGTGTTTTTTTGTAGAAAATGACAATGAGAGACAGAACATTTCATAAGCGTATCACGCTTCCCGTGCGTTTGGGCATGGGGCTTTTCACGGCTTTGGCCGTATATTTCTTTTGGGTCAAGACGGCGATTCTGGGCATCTTGGTGGCTATAGTCATTGTGGGAATGATCGAGCGCATTCTGCATACCACGTACACCATCCGCCGTGTGAAACCCATCGACCGCGACGAGGAGATGGACTTCCTTATCATCGACGAGGGACGTTTCTCCACGAACCGCAATGTACCGTTGTGCGATGTGGTGAGGGTGGAGAGCATACGGTGCTTCTTCGGTTTCGACCACTGCCTGCTCATCGAATACGGAGCTGGCAACATGGTGACGGTTCAGCCCGACAACGAGGAGGGAATGAAAAAGGCAATAGCGGAGAGAATTGGGGAAAGGTCTTAACTCCTCAGCGACCGCAGGGAGCGATAACTCCTTAACTCCTGAAAAAATAAAAAGAACATTACAAGATAAAAGAATGAAATACAGATATATTTGGTTGCTCTGCATGGTGGCGATGCTTTCGCTTCCTGTAGGAGCACAGGACGTGAAGAAGAGCGCTGCGCCCTTGGTGGCGGGCGAGGAGGAAGTAGTAGAGGACAGGGACGAAAGCGAGGCGGCGGCAGACACACTCTGTGCCGACTCCTTAGCTGCCGACTCGTTGGCTGTCGATCCCATCACAGCCGGCAACTTGCGCCTGCCTTGGCCCGAGAATGTAAGGCAGGGGCTCGACCGTCTCTTACAGAACGATATGTTCGAGACTTCGCAGGTTGCCATCATGGTGTGGGACTTGCAGGCCGACTCGTGCATCTATCGCCATCGCGAGCGTCAGCTCATGCGTCCTGCCAGCACGATGAAGCTGCTCACAGCCATCACAGCCCTCGACAGGTTGGGCGGCTCTTATCAGTTTAAGACGCAGCTCAAGTACACGGGCAAGATAGAGGAGGGCGTGCTCCAGGGCGACGTGTACTGCGTGGGCGGCATGGATCCGCGATTCAACAACGACGACATGCGGGCTTTTGTGAGCAGTCTGCAGGACATGGGTGTCGACACCATCCGTGGCAGCATCTATGCCGACCGCTCGATGAAGGACGCCGATCTCCTGGGCGAGGGCTGGTGCTGGGACGACGACAATCCTGTGCTTTCGCCTTTGGTCTTTGCCCGAAAGGACGGGTTTATGGATCGTTTCGTCGACAGGCTGAAGGATGCAGGCATCGTGCTCGAGGCCGACACGCCTCAGGTGAAACGCTGTCCTGAGAGCGCCTTCTCGGTGTGCACGCGCTTCCACACCATGGATCAGATCATGCACAAGATGATGAAGGAGAGCGACAATCTCTATGCCGAGAGTATGTATTATCAGATAGCCGCCTCTACGGGCAACCGTCCTGCCAGCGCCAAGAGTGCGCGCAGCGTGGAGCGACAGCTCCTGCGCAAGCTCGGACTGGATGCCTCGCGCTGCAGGTTGACCGACGGCTCGGGCCTCTCGCTCTACAATTATCTCAGTGCCGAACAGGAATGTCAGCTCCTGCGTTATGCTTATCGCAATGAGAACATTTATCCTCATCTTCGTCCCTCGCTGCCCATTGCCGGCATCGACGGCACGCTGAGGAAGCGAATGCGTGGCACTTCGGCAAGCGGCAACGTGCGGGCCAAGACGGGCACGCTGACAGGCATCATCACTCTTGCCGGCTATTGTACGGCAGCCAACGGGCACGACCTGTGTTTCGTCATTCTCAACAATGGCATCATGCATGCCGTCAATGCCCGCCGTTTTCAGGACAGGGTGTGCGCATTGCTGTGCCAGCCGTAATTTTTAAAGGTAAAAAGGTAAAAAGGTAAAAAAGTAAAAAGGTAAAAAAGTAAAAAGGTAAGTAAGAACTTGCTGAAGTTCAATAAGTAAATAAAAGCCAGTGGATATGGTGTCGAATACTACTTTTTCTTATGCGATTCTTTCATGGTTTCGCGATAACGGCAGGGCTTTGCCTTGGCGCGACACCACCGACCCTTACCCCATCTGGCTGAGCGAGGTGATATTGCAGCAGACGCGTATCGCCCAGGGATGGGAATACTGGGAGCGGTTTATGCGCCATTTTCCCACTGTCGAGGCTTTGGCTTCGGCGAGCGAGGACGAGGTGCTGAGGCTCTGGCAGGGCTTGGGTTACTATTCGCGTGCCCGCAACCTGCATGCCGCCGCCCGTCAGATAGTGGCATTGGGACAGTTTCCCTCCACGCTCGAAGGCATCAGACAACTGAAGGGAGTGGGCGACTACACCGCAGCAGCCATTGCCTCCTTTGCTTTCGGCATCAGGGCGGCAGTGGTGGACGGCAACGTGTATCGAGTGCTGTCGCGCCACTTTGGCATCTCCACCCCCATCAACTCCACGCAGGGCAAGAAGGAGTTTGCAGCTTTGGCTCAGTCGCTCCTGCCTCCTTCCGAGGTCTCAGCCTACAATCAGGGCATCATGGATTTTGGTGCCTTGCAGTGCACGCCTCTGTCGCCCCGTTGTTCCGATTGTCCGCTGATGGAGAGCTGTGAGGCTTTCCGTACGGGCAGGGTAGAGGAGTTGCCTGTGAAGCAACGCAAGCTTCAGATCAAGACGCGCCGTCTCGCCTATATATATATAAGGTGTAGGGAGTCGACTTCCTCGCAGGCGTTTACCGCCATCCATCGCAGGGGCGAGGGCGATATCTGGCAGGGGTTGTGGGAGCCTTTCAATGCCTCGCTTCCCGACGGCGCCCATGCTGTCACTCCATCGGAGATATTGCAGCAGTTGGATTGCGGTGCACCAGATGCTCATCTTCGTCTTCTGTCGCAGGGTGTGAAGCATGTTCTCACCCATCGCATTCTTCTTGCCGACTTCTATCTTCTCGAGGTTTCTCGTCGTCCGCTCCTTCCTCCCGATTACATCTGGATTCCCGAGTCGGAAATAGACTGTTATGGCGTTCCCCGCCTCATAGAGAAGATGCTGAGCGAGGTTCATGGGGAATAATTCTATCATGTATGCGCGAGTGGAGTGCTACTTTCTGTATAAAGGAGGTGACGTTTTGCATTATGACAGCAGGAAGCCATGAAAAAGCACGAAGATGAAACCACGAAACACGAAAACAAGAGCAAACTATCATGACGTGAGCTTTCAATGGTGATAAATTGTAATTAAAACACCGCCCATATATAGCAAACTGTAAGAATGAGTATATTTTTAGATTTATTTTGCATGAAAAAATACGGATAAGAAAACAAAATGTCGTATCTTTGCACACGAAAAGAAACAAAAAGTTATTGAAACGGCGGATAACATAACAAAAAGTCAAACAATAACAAGAAGTAGAACAAAAAGGCAAACAACAACGCAATATGAGAAGAACAGTTCATTTCACCAAGATGCAGGGAGCCGGCAACGACTACATATACGTCGACACACAGCTCTACGACATTCCCGATCCCGAGAAAGCCGCCATAGCCTGGAGTGCTTACCATACAGGAATAGGCAGCGACGGACTGGTTCTCATAGGCAAGTCCCACGACGGCAGACGTGCAGACTATTCGATGCGCATATTCAATGCCGACGGCTCCGAAGCCATGATGTGCGGCAATGCCAGTCGTTGTATCGGAAAATATCTCTACGAGAAAGGACTCACCCACAAGGACACCATTCGACTGGAAACCCTTTCGGGTGTCAAGATACTGAAACTGCATATTCATGATGGCAATGAGGTGGAATCGGTGACGGTAGATATGCTGAAGCCACTACTCCAGAACCAGGAGCAGTTCGTAGGCCCTTCGGTGCTTGCCGCCGACGAGCGCATCTTCGAAGGCACCTATGTCTGCATGGGCAATCCTCACTTCGTAACCTTTGTCGATGACATCGACACCATCGACATCGCGCATTACGGCAGGCTGCTCGAATACAACGAGGCATTTCCCCAGCGCTGCAACATCGAGTTCGCGCAGCTCACCGATGCCGACACCATCCGCACCCGGGTATGGGAACGGGGCAGCGGCATCACGATGGCTTGCGGAACAGGCGCCTGCGCCACGGCTGTGGCAGCCTTCCTCACAGGACGTGCCAGCCGGAAGAGCAACATAGTGATGGATGGCGGAACACTCCAGATTGAATACAGCGAGGCCGATGACCATGTCTACATGACAGGCCCGGCAGCCTTCGCCTTCGAGGGAGAAATTCCCCTGCCGGGGAATGAAGAATGAAGAGTGAAGAACAAAAATTACGGCAAACTTAAATATACATAATAAAAGGAGAATAAGAATATGGCATTAGTAAACGAACATTTCCTGAAGCTTCCCGGCAATTATCTCTTTGCCGACATCGCCAAGAAGGTGAACGCCTACAAGATAGCGCACCCCAAGCAGCGAGTCATCAGTTTGGGCATTGGCGACGTGACCCAGCCTCTCTGTCCGGCCGTTATCCAGGCCATGCACAAAGCGGTGGAAGAGATGGCTGTGCAGGCTTCCTTCCGAGGCTACGGTCCTGAGCGAGGCTACGACTTCCTGCGCGAGGCGATTATCAAGAACGACTTCCTGCCACGCGGCATCCATCTCGATGTCAACGAGGTGTTTGTCAACGACGGAGCCAAGAGCGACACCGGCAACATACAGGAGATATTGAGATGGGACAACAACATCGGTGTCACCGACCCCATTTATCCTGTCTACATCGACAGCAATGTGATGATAGGACGCGCGGGCGTCTTCGAGAACGGACACTGGAGCAATGTGGTGTACATGCCCTGCAATGAAGGCAACGACTTCACACCCCAGATTCCCGACCACCGTGTAGACATGATCTACCTCTGTTATCCCAACAATCCCACCGGCACCGTCATCACCAAGGACGAGCTTCGCAAGTGGGTGAACTATGCCATCAAGAACGAGAGCATCATCCTCTACGACGCAGCCTACGAGGCCTACATCACCGATCCCGAGATACCACACTCCATCTACGAGATCAGAGGCGCCCGCAAGGTGGCGATAGAGTTCCACAGCTATTCCAAGACGGCAGGCTTCACGGGTGTGAGATGCGGCTACACCATCGTGCCCAAAGAGCTGAAGGCGAAGACGCTGAGTGGCGAGGAAGTAGCACTCAACCCCATCTGGGACCGTCGCCAGTGCACCAAGTTCAATGGTACCAGCTACATCAGTCAGCGCGCAGCCGAAGCCATCTACACCCCCGAGGGCAAGGAGCAGGTGAAGGCCACCATCGCCTACTATATGGAGAACGCCCACTACATGCGGGCAGAGCTTCAGCGCCTCGGTTTCCGCGTCTACGGCGGCGAGAATGCACCTTATCTCTGGGTGAAGACCCCTGGCAACACCCCCAGCTGGAAGTTCTTCGAAGAGATGCTCTATGGAGCCAGCGTGGTGTGCACCCCGGGCGTAGGATTCGGTCCTTCTGGCGAAGGTTACATCCGTCTCACTGCCTTTGGCGAGCACGATGACTGCCGCGAGGCGATGCAGCGAATTGCCAAGTGGATGGGGAAAGAATAATCAGTAAAATAATTCAACATAAAATATATAAAGGTATGAGCAATTTAAGATTTGAAGCCGTATCAGAGGCTTCCAAGAGAAAGCCAGTTGAAGTGGCAGCTCCCGGTGAGCGACCCAGTGAGTTCTTCGGCAAGAAGGTATTCAACCGACAGAAGATGTACAAGTATCTGCCAGCCAATGTTTATGAGAAACTGGTAGACGTAATCGACAATGGCGCACGACTCGACCGCAATATCGCCGACGCCGTGGCCAAGGGCATCAAGCAGTGGGCCGACGAGAATGGCGTAACCCATTACACACACTGGTTCCAGCCTCTTACCGAGGGCACAGCCGAGAAGCACGATGCCTTCATCGAGCACGACGGCAAGGGCGGTATGATCGAACAATTCTCAGGCAAGTTGCTCGTACAGCAGGAGCCAGACGCCTCCTCATTCCCATCAGGCGGTATCCGCTCCACCTTCGAGGCACGTGGCTATTCTGCCTGGGATCCTACATCGCCAGTATTCATCATCGACGATACACTTTGTATTCCTACAGTCTTCATCTCCTACACCGGTGAGGCACTCGACTACAAGGCACCATTGCTCCGTGCGCTCCATGCCGTCAACGTGGCAGCCACCGACGTATGCCACTACTTCAATCCCGATGTGAAGAAAGTCATTTCCAATCTGGGTTGGGAGCAGGAGTACTTCCTCGTCGACGAGAGCCTCTATGCAGCCCGTCCCGACCTGATGCTTACAGGCCGCACCCTGATGGGTCACGACTCTGCCAAGAACCAGCAGATGGACGACCATTACTTCGGAGCCATCCCCGAGCGCGTACAGGCCTTCATGAAAGACCTCGAGATACAGGCACTCGAACTCGGCATCCCTTGCAAGACACGTCACAACGAGGTAGCGCCCAACCAGTTTGAGCTGGCGCCAATCTTCGAGGAAACCAATCTGGCTGTCGACCACAACATGCTCCTCATGAGCCTGATGAAGAAGGTGGCACGCCATCACGGATTCCGTGTCCTGCTGCACGAGAAACCCTTCGCAGGCATCAACGGATCGGGTAAGCACAACAACTGGAGTCTCTCTACCGATACCGGCATCCTGCTCCATGGTCCAGGCAAGACACCAGAGGACAACCTTCGTTTCGTAGTCTTCATCACCGAGACCCTCATGGGCGTATACCGTCACAACGGTCTGCTCAAGGCTTCCATCATGAGTGCCACCAATGCTCATCGTCTGGGCGCCAACGAGGCACCACCAGCCATCATCTCCTCCTTCCTTGGCAAGCAGCTCACCGACCTGCTCGACCATATCGAGAAGGCCGACAAGAAAGACCTCTTCGTCATGGCTGGCAAGCAGGGCATGAAGCTCGACATTCCTGAGATTCCTGAGTTGATGATCGATAACACCGACCGCAACCGTACCTCACCATTCGCCTTCACCGGCAACCGCTTCGAGTTCCGTGCCGTAGGTAGCGAGGCCAACTGTGCCTCAGCCATGATCGTGCTGAACACCGCAGTAGCCGAAGCTCTCACCGACTTCAAGAAGCGTGTCGACGCACTCATCGCCAAGGGCGAGGACAAGACCTCAGCCATCATCGACATCGTTCGCCAGGACATCAAGGCCTGCAAGCCTATCCGTTTCGACGGCAACGGTTACAGCGACGAGTGGGTGGAAGAGGCTGCCAAGCGCGGACTCGACTGCGAGAAGAGCTGTCCTAAGATCTTCGAGCGCTATCTCGACCCAGCATCCATCGAGATGTTCGAGAGCATGGGCGTGATGAAGAAGAACGAGCTCGAGGCCCGCAACGAGGTGAAGTGGGAGACCTACACCAAGAAGATACAGATTGAGGCCCGTGTGATGGGCGACCTGTCCATGAACCATATCATCCCTGTCGCCACCCACTATCAGAGCCAGTTGGCAAAGAATGTGGAGAACATGATCGACATCTTCGGCGAGGACGAGGGCAAGAAGCTCACTGCCCGCAACATCAACATCATCAAGAAGATAGCCGAGCGCACACAGATCATCGAGACCGGTGTCGAGGAGTTGGTCAATGCCCGCAAGGTGGCCAACAAGATAGAGAGCGAGCACGACAAGGCAATCGCTTACCACGACACGGTGGCTCCAAAGATGGAGGAGATCCGTTATCAGATAGACAAACTGGAGCTCACCGTAGCCGACGAGCTCTGGACGCTGCCTAAGTATCGTGAGCTCCTGTTCATCCGATAATATCGTAACATAGCAAACGGCTGCACTCTGCCGTGCGTAGCGGAGTGCGCTGTTAACTCTTCATCAGATACAGAACAGAAATTGAACGATCAATCTATTTCTTTTATTGGTTGTTTAAGTTTGCGCGGAGTGTGGTTGTGAAATCGTGCTCCGCTTTTTTAATGTTCCTCCAATAGTGTTTTTTCTTTCTTTTTCTTGGATAGTTCAGGAAAAAATAGTAGATTTGCAGAAAATATAGTACTGCATTATGAGACATTTGGAAGAACGTTACATCAGTTTGCTTACCGATTTTGGTTTTAAGCGCATTTTTGGTACAAAGCCCAACAAGGATTTGCTTATCAATTTTCTGAACTCCCTCTTTGAGGGTGAGCAAGTGATAAAGGATGTCCGCTATCTGAATAGCGAACATATCGGTGATGTTTTTGCCGAACGGAAAGCCATTTTTGATGTCTACTGTGAAAACGAGCATGGCGAGAAGTTTATCGTCGAAATGCAAAATGCTTATCAAAAGTATTTCAAAGACCGTTCTTTGTTCTATTCAACATTCCCCATTCGTGAGCAGGCACCCAAGGGGTCGGACTGGAATTTCAAACTTGACCATGTCTATACTGTGGCCCTGCTGAACTTCGATCTTGACGAGGAGGCATTCGACAAGGACGATATCAATCATGACGTAGGCTTGCTTGACAAGAAGACTTTCAAGGTATTCAATGACAAACTTACTTTCAAGTACGTCGAGATAGCCAAGTTCGACAAGCAGGAGAAAGATTTGATTACACTTTATGACAAATGGCTTTATGTATTAAAGAATCTTTCTTATCTTGACAAGCGTCCGGCTGCCCTGAAAGAGAAAATCTTCTCGAAATTGTTTGAAGAGGCTGAAATAGCCAAATTCTCTTCTGCAGAACTGCGAGAGTATGAAGATAGCTTAAAGGCTTATCGTGACGTGAAGAATTCGATAGATACAGCTTTGGAGAAAGGTCGGGCAGAAGGCCGAGAAGAAGGTCGGGCAGAAGGTCGGGCAGAAGGCGAACGTGGAATGGCTTTGCTAATAGCCCGTAAATTGCTGGCTCAAGGAATGGATGTTAAAACCGTGGCAGACATGACGGGCTTGAGCGAAGAAGAGTTAGACAGGCTGTAACACTCTCAGGAATATAGCAATAAGGCTGTAGAACATGCATGCAACCAACGGAGAGGTAGAGGATGGCTGCCAGATCGGTGATCTGAGGAGTCTTGCCCTCCTTCTTTGCCTGATTGATGCGTGACTTTGCCTGGTTGATTTCGATGAGGTTTGCGTTCACGCTGCGCTTTACGATGCTGTAATTAATCATAGTTCTGT
>OQVS01000276.1_pt1 | contig 33361 bp, 39 predicted proteins | sample 1691601 | NCBI WGS metagenome assembly OQVS01 (sample SAMN03418268, study PRJEB22391) | human gut metagenome | biome: human-gut; feature: organic feature; material: feces | host: Homo sapiens | place: Tanzania | collected 2013-01 | reverse complement strand
ATGGTCTCTGCCGCACGGCGGATGCGTTCGCTCAAATCGAAGAGCGCGCCACGCAGTAGCTCTTTCACCTTTTTCGGTGAAACCGCCGTTGTCGTCGATTCCATTGAGCTTATTGTAGAGCCATGATGCGGGGCGGTCGAAATAGGTGTTGTCAAACTCTCTCCATGATACGCAGAGGAGAATCAACCTTGTCTATGTATAAGTTGTTCTCCTTGGCAATGCTGATCAGCCGATCACATTCCTCTTCCTCAGCAGCTCGCGAGCTTTGCCTGATATTTCCATGTCGTTGAGGGGGTACCCCAGTCTCAAACACTCGAATATCGCTTCTGTCGCTATTTGCCTGTACTTTTTGCTCACGCTCATAAGATATTGCAGGGCGGTTTGACCGCTTACCAAATATATAGTCGATAATTTTTCTTCCATAATTCTCCATCCGAATGATTTTTGTGCAAATTTACACCAGTTGTTTGAAATGACTTCGCAATGCTGTGGAGGTGACAATGATGTCGGATGTTGTAATGGCCTAATTCTATCGCGCGAGGCCCATCTTTCGGGCACAGTTGGGACAGATGCCCCTGACCAAATGGGATTCGGAACGCGTGAGGAAGCCTTCGGGAACGGCCACGGACGGGGTGGGGACATGGTTTAGGCAGATGGTGCGGAGACATTGCTCGCAGAAGAAGTGGACGTGGATGTCCTCGTCGTGGTCGTCGTCGTGGCTCAGACAGAGTTCGTAGCTCGTCACGCCCGTTCCTCCCTCGATGACATGGACGAGGTGGTGGGAACGAAAGAGGGCCATCGTGCGCGAGATGACCGACTTGTCGATAGACAAGAGGGTGGTCTCCAGTTCCTTCATCGTCTTGGGCCCGTCGCCCTTTAGGAGCGCACTGGCGATCAGCACACGGTTGGCCGTGGGCCGGATGCCGTGGTCTTCCATCAATGTATAGAGAGATTGCTTGTCCATATCCTTGGTTTGCTTTTCAACTGAGTTTTTCTATCAGGAGGACGCGGCGGGTGGAGTCGGTGATGCGCACCCGGTGGTCGATCCTGTTGCCGACGATCCATAGTATTTGGTCTTCCGCGTCGCAGACCACGACCTGGTGGCGCTTCTCCCACACGCTCTTCTTCTGGTCGGTAAGGAAGTCGCTGACCAGTTTGCCGCCCTTCATGCCGAGCGGGACGAAGCGGTCGCCCTGTTGCGTGCGGCGTATGATCAAGGGAAACTTCACCTTGTCTGCGTCCAGCGCCACGGTCTCGGGCGAGGTGGGAAGAACGAAGCGGTCGTCCCTCTCGACCCGCGAGAGCCTGATCGTCACCTCGTTGGCGTAGGAGTAGCGTCCCGTTTCGGGAATGCGCATCGGGCGCGGCGCGTCGGCTTCGAGGGGATGGATCGTCAGTCGTCCACGGTCGGAGAGCAACTCGTGGGTGGGGGAGATCCACCGGCTGCCGCTGGAGGCTGCGAGACGGTCGGCGATCTGTCGGATCTGCGACGGATTGAAATGGCGGGGCTGGAGGAAGTAGTAGAGGGCCAGTTCGGCAGAAGGTTCCTGCTGGATCGCCTCGATGGAAAGTTCGGTTGCCTCGGCGTAGTGGGCCAGTTGGGTATCGACGACCTGCTCTATGCCCTCCAGCTCGGCAGCCATCGTCAGGACCGTGTCGCGAAAGGAGGGATTGATCGCCTCGATCAGGGGGAGGATCTGCAGGCGGACCTTGTTGCGCTTGACGTCGGCCACGAGGTTGGAGCTGTCCGTGACGTAGGAGCGTCCGAGACCGTCGAGGTAGCTGACGAGGTCGGCGCGGCTGACGCACAACAGCGGGCGCACCACGTCGCCCTGGCGCGGTTTCATGCCCGTCAGCCCATGGATGCCCGTCCCCCTGATGAGGTTGAGGAGGATGGTCTCCACGGAGTCGTCGCGATGGTGGGCCACACAGATGGCCTCGGCCCCGATAGCCTCCCGCAGTTGGCGAAAGTAGGCGTAGCGCAACTGGCGTGCCGCCATTTCGATACTGATGCCATGGAGCTGGGCGTAGGATCGCGTGTCGAAGTGGGCACGATGGAGCGGGAGGGCCAACTCGTCGCACAACGACTGGCAGAAGTCCTCGTCGCGGTCGGCCTCGTCGCCCCGCAACTGGAAATTGCAGTGGACGGCCTCCAGGCGGTAGCCCAGGTCGCGCAGCAGCAGCAGCAGGGCCACGCTGTCAGCGCCTCCCGACAGGGCGACGAGCTGCAGGCGCGACTTGTCCAGCAGTCGGCGGTCCTCAATATAATGGGCGACAAGCGTCTTCAAACCAGCGTCTTTCATTGCTTCAACCAGCGTCTTTTTATTACTTCAACCAGCGTCTTTTTGCTTCAAAAAAACAAGTGTCTTGGCTTCAAGAACAAGTGTCTTGGATCCAAGCGGACCAGTCCTTACTCCACGTAGAGGACGAGGCCCTTGAGATATTCGCCCTCGGGATGGTAGATGTTGATGGGGTGGTCGGCGGGCTGATGCAGCTGGTGGAGGATGCGCACCTTGCGTCCCGCCTGGGCTGCCGCCGTGAACACCGCCTGGCGGAAATGCTCCTTGCTGACCACCTGCGAGCAACTGAAGGTGAAGAGGATGCCGCCCTTGCGGATACGCTGAAATCCCTTGACGTTGAGGCGCGTATAGCCCTTGAGGGCGTTGCGCAGCGCGCCGCGGTGCTTGGCGAAGGCGGGCGGGTCGAGGATGATCAGGTCGTACTTGTCGTCGTGGCTGTCGAGATACTTGAAGGCGTCCTCGCAGAAAGCCTCATGGCGATGGTCCTCGGGCGGGAAATTGAGCGCCACGTTGGCGTTGGTGAGTTCCACGGCCTTGGCCGAGCTATCGACGGAGTGGACCTGGCTGGCTCCGCCTCGCATCGCATAGACGGAGAAGCCGCCCGTGTAGCAAAACATGTTGAGCACCGTCCTGCCCTTGGCATAATGCTCCAGGAGCGCGCGGTTCTCCCGCTGATCGACGAAGAAGCCGGTCTTCTGTCCGCGAAGCCAATCGACATGGAAGCGAAGCCCGTTCTCCGTGGTCAGGTCCTCGTCGGTGGGGCCGCCCAGGATAAACTCGTTCTCCTGGCCGAGGTTGGCCTTGAAGGGCAGGGTGGTCTCGCTCTTGTAATAGACGTGCTCCAGGCGGTCGCCCATCACTTCCTTCAGCGCCTTGGCAATGGCCATGCGGCTGACGTGCATACCGACGCTGTGGGCCTGCATGACGGCCGTCTTGCCATAGCAGTCGATGACCAGTCCGGGGAGGTTGTCGCCCTCGCCGTGTACGAGGCGGTAGGTCGTATTGACGCTCTGGCTGAACTGCTCGCCACCGAAGGAGGCCTCCTCCGTGCGATAGACGCCGATGGACTGGCGCACCTGCCAGGCCGCGGCGAGGCGGCTCTGCCAAAAATCGTCGTCGATGGCCACGTCGTGGAACGAGAGGATGCGGACGGCAATGGAACCCACCTGGACGTGGCCCACGCCGAGGAAACTGCCGTCGAAGCCTATCACGCGCACCACGTCGCCCTCTTCGAGCCCGTCGTCCATGCGGGCAATGGCACCACTAAACACCCAAGGATGGAAACGGCGCAGCGACTCCTCCTTGCCTTTCTTCAAATATACCGACTTATACATGCTGATCTTCTTCGTCTGTTTTTACAAGTTCATAATCGCCCGTCTGCCGAAGCTCGGTCAACGTCTCATAGAGGTTGATGCAGGTCCAGGCGTCGGTGGCGGCGTAGAGCTGCTGCTTGGGGTTGAGCTGGTCGCTCTCCCAGTTGGAAAGCTGCTCGCGCTTGGAGATGCGCTCGTGGAAGATGTTGGCGTAGAGCTTCTGGAGGCTGAGGTCCTTGATGCCGAAGTCGCTCACCATCTTCTGCAGATCAATAAAGCGGCCGGGGGAAAACTTGACGCGATGGTGGAGCATATTCATGTCGTCGCCCAGGGAAAGGCCGATCTTCGGCACGGTCGTGTCCTCCAACAGATGGATGATACACGAGGGCACGCCCATCTTGTTGAGACGGAAGAGGTAGCACTTGTCCCGCCCGCTCACCTGGAGCAGGGCGACCAAGTGGTGCTGCCCTTTGTGGAAGACGGGGCGCGTCTCCGTATCGACGCCCAGGATGGGCTGGTGGAGAAGTTCCTCTACCGCTTTCTCTGCCTCCTCCTCGCTCGTGACCGTGACGATTTCACCAGGAAACGTCACGCGCGGAAGCTCCGAAATGGCAGACTTGTCAAACTTGCTGTATATGATTCTCTTCATTGATTCTTATTAGACCGTGCAAAATTAGGAAAAAAGTTTCAAATCTATGGCCGAATTATCCTCCTTTTTTCTTACTTTTGCAGAAATAAACGGGGAAGTGGGGGCTTTCGGGCCACGCATTTCCCAAATAATCAAGCACATAAGCGCGGGAAGCCCCTCTCCACGGAGAGCGACCGCCCCGTCACTATAAGAACAAACGACAATATGGCTAAAAAGAAAACCGCCACTAAGTCTAAGACTTTCTGGGACGCTATCGGATGCAACAAGATACTCAACGAGACGACCAACTTCGTGCTGGGACTGACCCTGGCCGCCCTCGCCCTGGTGGCGATCATCTCCATGGTCAGCTACTTCAAGACGGGTGCTATCGACCAAAGCATCCTCACGAGCCTGCGCCCAGGGGAGTTGTTGAACCGCAATCGTGAGTTTGCCAACTACTGCGGCAGTCTGGGCGCGCTGACCTCCTATTATCTTATAGGACGCTGCTTCGGCATCCCTGCCTTTCTGATCCCCGCCTTCCTGCTGCTTTGCAGCCTGCGGATGATGGGCGCCTTCCCGCGGTTGAACCTCCTGAAATGGTTCTTCGGCATGGCGATCATCATGGCGTGGGGCAGCGTCACCTTCGCCAAGTTTCTCTCTCCCCTGATGGGCGAGGAGGTGTTCAATCCGGGCGGCGACCATGGCGCATACGTCTGCCAATGGCTGGAGAACGTGGTGGGCGCGCCGGGCCTGGTCGCCATCCTCCTGGTCGTGGCCATCTCGTTTATGACCTACGTCACCACGGAGACCATCAACGTCATTCGCAAGATGCTCAACCCCATAGACTATCTCTCGCGCAAGGTGAAGTTTACGGTCGAGGAAAACCGCCACCACGACCAGTACGCGCGGGAGGACGACACGGCACAGAATCCTGTTGGCAGTCCTGCCGAGAGCGAGGACCCGCAAGTCTTTGACGACCCGCAGACGCAAACGGTGGAGTTTCTGGACGACGACCTGCCTGGCAAGGACGACGACGAGCAGCCGCTGAACCCCTCCCGCGATCCTGAGACGAAGGAGGAGGAAAAAGCTGCCGGCGAGAAGGAGGTGAGCATGCGCGTCGAGATGGCCAAGGGCGACGAGAAGGCCAGCGGGACGACCGTGGCCAGCACGGCAGACCTCTCTACGCCCATCAACCCCCGCGAGCCCTTCGTGTCGTGGAAGTTTCCCACGCTCGGCCTGCTCAAGGAGTATGACAGCGACGCCCGCCCGAGCTTTGCCACCAAGGAGGAGCTGGAGGCCAACAAGAACCGCATCATCAAGGTGCTCGACGACTTCGGCGTGCAGATCAGTTCCATCCGCGCCACCGTCGGCCCGACCATCACGCTCTACGAGATCACGCCGGCCAAGGGCGTGCGCATCGCCAAGATCAAGAACCTGGAGAACGACATCGCCCTCAGTCTGGCCGCCATCGGCATCCGCATCATCGCCCCCATCCCCGGCAAGGGCACGATCGGCATCGAGGTGCCCAACACCACGCCGAGCGTCGTCTCGATGTATAGCATCCTCAACTCCAAGAAATTCCAGGAGACCGACATGGAGCTCCCCGTCGCCCTGGGCAAGACCATCTCCAACGAGGTCTTCATGGTTGACCTGGCCAAGATCCCCCACCTGCTCGTGGCGGGTGCCACGGGACAGGGTAAGTCGGTGGGCCTCAACGCCATCATCACCTCGCTCCTCTACAAGAAGCACCCCAACGAGCTCAAGATCGTACTCGTCGATCCGAAGAAGGTGGAGTTTAGTATCTACAGCCCCATCGCCAACCGGTTCATGGCGGCTGTGGAGGAAAACGAGGAGGAGCCCATCATCACCGACGTGCAGAAGGTGGTCAATACGCTCAAGGGCCTCTGTGTGCTCATGGACGAGCGCTACGACAGGCTCAAGGCTGCGGGCGCGCGCAACATCAAGGAGTACAACCGAAAGTTTCTCAACCACCACCTCAATCCCGAGGAGGGCCATGAGTACATGCCCTATATCGTGGTCGTGATCGACGAGTTTGGCGACCTCATGCTCACGGCGGGCAAGGAGATAGAGCTCCCCATCACCCGCATCGCCCAGCTGGCGCGTGCCGTGGGCATCCACATGATCATCGCCACCCAGCGCCCGACGACGAGCATCATCACGGGCAATATCAAGGCCAACTTCCCGGGCCGCATCGCCTTCCGCGTCGGATCCATGATGGACTCACGCATCATCCTCGACCGGTCGGGAGCCCAGCAGCTGGTGGGTCGCGGCGACATGCTCTACCTCAATGGTGGCGAGCCCGTCCGCGTGCAGTGTGCCTTTGTCGATACGCCCGAGGTGGTCAAGGTGTGCCGCTTCATCGCCGACCAGCCAGGCCCCGTCACGCCGCTGCTCATCCCCGAGCCGGCTGCCGAGGATGCGCCGGGCATCGGGGGCGGATTCGACACCGACAACCTCGACCCGCTCTTTGAGGAGGTGGCACGCTATGTGGTCATCAACCAGCAGGGATCTACGAGCAAGATACAACGGGAGTTTGGCGTCGGCTACAACCGCGCGGGACGCTTGATGGACAAGCTACAGAAGGCGGGCATCGTCGGCGAGGCCAGGGGTGCCAAGCCGCGCGAGGTGCTCATCGGCGACGAAAACTCGCTGGGTAGGATCCTGTCTTGCATCAAAGGATAGTATAACTATAAAATAATAAAACAATGAGAAAACTTATCACTTTGTTTTTATTAGTCGTAGCGGTAGCCGTCCACGCCCAGTCTGCCGCCCAGGCGCGAAAGGTGCTGGACAAGGTGGCGGCGGTCGTCGGTCGCCCTGGCGGATGCTCGGCACAGTTTAGCCTCAGCGCTGGCAAGGGCCGATCCTTCTCGGGCACCATCGCCATCAAGGGGCGCAAATTCTATGCCTCCACCGCCCAGGGCAAGGTGTGGTACGACGGACGCACCCAGTGGAGCTATCTGAAATCGACGGGCGAAGTCAACATCAGCACACCCACCGAGGCGCAGCAGGCGCAGATGAATCCCTATCAGTTTCTCTCCGTCTATAAGTCGGGCTACAGCCTGAGCATGAAGCGGGCAGGCCGGGGCTACGTGGTGACGATGAAGGCCACCAACCGCGCACGCGCCATGAAGACCATCGTCGTCACGGTGGGCAGCAACTACGTGCCCAGCAAGGTGCAATATCTACAGGGTGGGCGATGGACCACCATCACGCTCTCCCGCTTCCAGGCCAAGAACCAAAGCGACGCCACCTTCCGCTTCAACAAGCGGATGTGTCCCGGCGCTGAGATCATCGACCTGCGATAGCATCGATCTTGCCTTTCCATTTCCCAGCTTTTCCTTCGTCTTTCCTTCGGGATGGTCTCGGGATAGCTTCGGGATGGAATCCGGGAGATCCTGAGAACAAACAAGAGCCTCTATGATATAAAAAACATTCAGAGCCTCTATAACATTCAAAAACGGGAGCGGCCTCAGAGGGTCGCTCCCGTTTTGTAGTGTACGCTCGTCATGAGCATGTTTCCTCCTGCGCGAATAGCGCGTAGGGTATTCTCTACATTCTCTACAGAAGATGCTTAGAAGGGCAGGTCGTCGGTCGATTCTCCGGCAGCATCGGGCTGAGCGGGAGGGAACGGGGCCGGTGCCGCCTGTGTCGTCTGTGGGGCAGCAGCGGCAGCCTGGCCAGCAGCTTCTCCAGCTGCAGCATCCAACTGGCGCACATCGAATGCGCGGATGTTGTTGAACCAACGGCCCTGGTATTCGTGGGCGTCAATATCGAAGAAGACCGTCACCTCGTCGCCTGACTTGATATTGAAGCGCTGCAAGCGCTCTGCGCCAAACACGTCGAAGACCATCTTGCGAGGATATTGGTCATGTGTCTCTACGACAAAAGACTGTGCCTTCCATTCCCCGCGAGCCGACGTTCCACTGCGCTCGGGGAGTACTGCAATAATTCTACCTGATATTTCCATGTCTGATATATAGTTGTAAATATTTTCTAATATGCGTGGATATGATTTCCAAGGTGAAATAGACCTTCCCTCGTTATCGGGTGAGCAAAATTACGAATTTTAGGGCGAATTGAGAAACTTTTAGCCCCAATTTTTGCTAGAGCGGGTATATTTTCGTATTTTTGTGCTTGGTTTTCGCCCGCTTCTCGGCGCTCCGTCGAGCGGGACGCATAATCGGTTAGGAATAAGAATAAACAAATAAAAGATATAGTACCCATGAGATTTAGCCTTTCCAGCTCGGCGCTCAGCAGCCGCCTGCTCTCCCTCTCGAGAGTCATCAACAATAAGAACTCGTTGCCCATCCTCAGTTGCTTCCTCTTCCAGGTGAAGGACAACGTGCTGACCATCACCGCCTCCGATAGCGAGAACGTGATGAAGACGACGATCGAACTGACGGAGTGCGACGGCGATGGCGAGTTTGCCGTGCAGAGCCAAACCATCCTCGACGCGGTCAAGGAGCTGCCCGAGCAGCCGCTCACGCTCAACGTCAACCTTGACGAGCACATCATCTATCTCACCTATCAGAACGGCTCGTACCACTTCCCCGTGCAGAGCGCAGAGGAGTATCCGCGCGAGCAGGAGATGGGCGAGGACGCCTCGAAGTTCGCCCTCGACGCCCAGGTGCTCTCCAGCGCCATCAGCCGATCCCTTTTCGCTGCGGCGCAGGATGAGCTTCGCCCCGTGATGAACGGCGTCTATTTCGACCTGAAACCCGACTGCCTCTCGATCGTCGCCACCGACGGCCACAAGCTCGTGCGCAACAACATCCTCTCCCTCCAGTCTGAGACGCCGGCCTCCTTCATCCTCCCCAAGAAGCCGGCCACGCTCCTCAAGGGTGTCCTGCCGCAGACGGAGGGCGAAGTCACCATCGAGTTCGACAGCAAGCAGGCCACCATCCGCTTTGCCGAGGGCTACCTGGCTTGCCGCCTCATCGAGGGCCGCTACCCCAACTACAACGGCGTCATCCCGCAGACCAATCCCAACATAGTCACCATCGACCGCAAGAGCTTCGTCGGCGCGATCCGCCGCGTGCTCCCGTTCTCCAGCAACTCCTCGCAGCTGGTCTGCTTCCACTTCGAGAATGGCAACCTGGAGCTTCGTGCCGAGGACATCGACTTCGCCACCAATGCCGTGGAGAACGTGGTCTGCTCCTATAGTGGCACGCCCATCTCCATCGGTTTCAAGGGATCGAGCATGCTGGAGGTGGTCAACAACCTGGAGAGTGGCGACATCACCATCCAGCTGGCAGACCCCTCACGCCCGGGTATCATCATCCCCGTCGATCAGCCGGAGAACCAGGAGGTGCTGATGCTGATCATGCCGATGCTGCTCAACGATTAGTTTGCAAGCAAGTACGGACGATCAGATTACGAAAAAGGATAGATCCACACGCTGACGGCCATGGTCTGTCGGGACGCCAAGAGGCGGACTCCGTCGGGCGATGGCCCGTCTGATTGGAATATAACACAGAAAAAAGAATGGAACTCAACCTCAAGCGTCCGCTCATCGTCTTCGACCTGGAGACGACGGGCTTGGACCTGGTCAACGACCGCATCATTCAGATCTCATACATCAAGGTCTTCCCCGACGGCAAGGAGGAGCGGGACAACCTCTTCGTCAATCCGCAGAAGCCGATACCGCAGGAGGTGCAAGTGCTCACCCACATTGCTCAGTCAGATGTCGAGGGAGCGCCCACGTTCAAGGAACTGGCCCCGCGACTGGCCGAGACCTTCCGGGGCTGCGACTTCTGTGGCTTCAACTCCAATAAGTTTGACGTGCCGATGCTCTCCGAGGAGTTTTCTCGCGCCCAGGTGCCTTTCGATTTCTCCGAGAGCCTGCTCGTCGATGCACAGAATATCTTCCACAAGATGGAGCGCCGCAACCTCGCAGCAGCCTACAAGTTCTATACGGGCCACAAGATGGAGGACGACTTCCAGTCGCATCGTGCCGACCAGGACGCCGAGGCTACGCTTCGTGTGCTCAAGGGCCAGCTGGACATGTATGCTCCCGGGGTGCAGGACGAGGCCGACCGCGTGCTCAACAACGACATCAAGGAACTGGCCGAGTTTTCGAAGATGAACGACAATGTCGATTTTGCTGGCCGCATCATCTGGAAGGAGTTTACCGACGCTGATGGCAAGGTTTGCCGACGCGAGGTGTTCAACTTCGGCCAGCATCGTGGCGAAGCCGTCGCCGACGTGGTGCGCAACGATCCGGGCTTCATCTCCTGGATGCTCTCCCGCGACTTCACCTACGATACGAAGAACGTGGTCAACCGCATTCGCCTGCGCGAGGCTTATAAAACCAAGTAGAGCGAATAGGGCGGAAGTGGCTGCGAGTCAACCACTTTGCCATGTCGGTTTCATCTTTTGGTTCAACACAAGGTTCTGTATAAGGTTCAATAGAAGTTCAATCTAAACATACCTGCTCAAAATTGGCAAATCCTCAACATCCATCCCCGGCCCGTCCCGCCGCGGGCCCATCGCCCCTGTCGGGTAAGCATATCGTCCTGGGCATCACGGGCAGCATCGCCGCCTACAAGTCGTGCCTCATCATCCGTGCCCTCGTCAAGAGAGGGGCGGAGGTGCAAGTTGTCATCACGCCTGCTGGCAAGGAGTTTATCACGCCCATCACGCTTTCGGCCCTCAGTCGCCATCCGGTCATCAGCGACTTCTTCTCCCAGCGCGACGGCACCTGGCACTCTCATGTCGATCTGGGCCTTTGGGCCGACGCCATGCTCGTCGCGCCTTGCACCGCCAGTTCGCTGGGCAAGATGGCTCATGGCGTGGCCGACAACATGCTCGTGACGACCTATCTGTCGATGAAGGCACCCGTTTTCATCGCCCCTGCCATGGACTTGGATATGTACCAGCACCCATCCACACAGGCCAACATCAACACGCTCAAGGGCTACGGCAATCGCTTTGTCGAACCCACGAGTGGTTTCCTGGCTTCGGGCCTGGAGGGCAAGGGCCGTATGCAGGAGCCCGATCTGATCGTGGAGGAACTGGAGCGCTTCTTTGCGGATTCTTTGAAGGAAACGACGCAGGAGGGCGCTCAGGACCAGGAGAAAACGACGCAGGAGGATATCCTGGACCAGGAGGAAACGACGCAGAAGGGGGCACAGGACCAAGAGAAAATGACTCAGGAGGCCGCACAGAAGGAGAAAATGCTTCCCTTGGCGGGCAAGCACATCCTGATCACGGCGGGTCCTACCTACGAGCGGATCGACCCCGTGCGCTTCATCGGCAATTTCTCCAGCGGCAAGATGGGATTCTTCATCGCCGAGGAGTGCAGAAGGCGTGGCGCCGAAGTCACCCTGGTGGCGGGCCCGACGGCCCTGCAGTGCGACGCGGCCATCCGAAGGGTCAATGTCGAGAGCGCGCAGGAGATGTACGAGGCCTGCCTGCCAGTCTTTGACACGGCAGACGCAGCCATCCTCAGTGCGGCCGTGGCCGACTTCACGCCGGAACAGAAGGCGGATAGCAAGATCAAGCGGGAGGCCGACGACCTCGTCCTGCGCTTGCGTCCGACCCACGACATAGCCAAGACCTTGGGCCAGCGCAAGCGTCCGGGCCAGCGCCTCGTCTGCTTTGCCCTCGAAACCAACGACGAGGAGGCCAACGCACGCGGCAAGTTGGAGCGCAAGAACGCCGACTTTGTCGTGCTCAACTCCACGCGTATTCCCGGGACGACGTTCAACGCGGACGACAACCAGATAGCCGTCGTCACACGCGAGGGCGTCCGGTCCTATCCGAAGAAGAGCAAGCAGGAGGTGGCCTCCGACATCATCGACGTGCTCCAGGGGCTTCTCGCCGACACGACAACCCTCAGATAAGAAAAGGATCATGAAAAGAATCATCTTGGCAACGGTCTGCCTCCTCGGCCTCGCCCTCGTACTGAGGCCAACGGCAGTCCACGCCCAGGAACTACAGGCGAAAATCACCATCAACCACAACCAGGTGCAGGGTACGGACGCCTCCATCTTCGAGAACCTCCAGCAGACGCTGGAGCAGTTTGTCAACGAGAAGCAATGGACCAACCTCCAGTTTCAGCGCAACGAGCGGATCGTCTGCAACTTCAACATCACCGTGAAGAAGTATGACCAGTCTTCCAACCTCTTCACCTGTTCGGCCCTCATCCAGGCCAACCGTCCCGTCTATGGGGCTTCCTACAGTTCGACGCTCTTCAACACCCAGGACAACGACTTCAACTTCGAGTTTGCGCAGTTTGACCAGATCGAGTTCAACGAGGAGACGGTTGACAACCAGCTCACCGCCCTCATGGCCTACTACGCCTACCTCATCATCGGCATGGACCTCGACTCCTTCTCGCCGATGGGTGGCGAGGATGTGCTCCAGCGCTGCCTGAACCTGGCCAACAACGCGCAGAACCTCAATTTCACGGGCTGGAAGGCTTTTGACAGCGACCGCAACCGCTTTGCCATCATCAACGACTACCTCGATGGCGGGCTCAAGCCCTTCCGGCAGTTGCAGTACGACTACTATCGACTGGGGCTCGACGAGATGTCCAACAACGTGGAGCGAGGCCGCACCAATGTCACTACTGCCCTCGAAACCAATCTCAAGAAGGCTCACGAGGACAAGCCGATGAGTCTGCTGCCACAGATCTGGACGGACTACAAGAAGGACGAACTGGCCAATATCTACAAGGGCAAGGGCACGCAGAAGGAGAAGGAGTCGGTCTATGAGATCTTGTTTGCCATCAACGCGTCGCAGAATGCGACATGGGAGAAGATCAAGCAGTAGAATGCAAACATGGGAGAAGAATTTATCGATAAGCAATGCTGAAACATTTATATATCAAGAATTTCACGCTGATTGACCAGCTGGACATCGACTTCCACCCTGGCTTCTCCGTCATCACGGGCGAGACGGGAGCGGGCAAGTCCATTATCCTCGGGGCCATAGGCCTCTTGCTGGGCAACCGGGCCGACAGTAAACTGGTCAAGCGTCCGCAGGGCGACGACGGACGGACGGTGAAGTGTACGATAGAGGCCCATTTCGACCTCAGTCGCTACGACTTTGCGCCGTTCTTCGAGGAAAACGACCTCGACTTCGACCCCGACGACACCATCATCCGTCGCGAACTGACCAGCACGGGCAAGTCGCGCTCCTTCATCAACGACATGCCCGTTTCGCAGCAGTTGATGCGCCAGTTGGGCGAACAACTCATCGATATCCACTCGCAGCATCAGAACCTGCTTCTCCAGAAGGACGACTTCCAGTTGAACGTCGTCGATATCATCGCCGACAACGGCCAGGATCGGGCAGCCTTCTCCAAGGCTTTCACCCGCTATCGCGAGGCCGAGCAGCGCTTGCGGAGTCTTGAGAAGCAGATCGAGGCGAGCGAGCAGAACCGCGATTTCCTCCAGTTTCAATACAACGAGCTCTCCGCAGCCCAGTTGGTGGAGGGAGAGCAAGAGCAACTGGAGCAGGAAGGGGAGACGCTCAACCATGCTGGCGACATCAAGACAGCCATCTATACTGCCGACAACCTTCTCTCCGGCGACGACCGGGGTGCCGTGATGCAGGTCCGCATGGCCGCACAGCAGTTGCAGTCCATCGCCAGCGTCTATCCGAAGACGCAGGAACTCGCCAACCGCCTCGACTCCGTACATATCGAACTCGACGATATCGCCCACGAGGTGGCAGCCGACATGGAGTCCATCGACTTCGACCCCTCGCGCCAGGATGCCATCATCGCGCGCCTCGATCAGATCTACTCCTTGCAGCAGAAGTATCGTGTCAACACTGTGGCCGAGCTCCTTCAGTTGCAGGCCTCGATCCAGCAGCAGTTGGAGTCTATCGAGAATGCCGACGGCGACTTGGCCCTCCTGCGCCAGGAGGTGGCCGATCAGGAGAAGCTATGCCGGGAGAAGGCTCAGCAACTCACGTTATCGCGCACGGCTTCGGCTCGCAAGGTGGAGGCCGAGATGCACGCGCGCCTCGTCCCGCTGGGCATTCCCAACGTGCGCTTCGAGGTGGAGGTCAAGCCGGCTCCGCTCTCTGCCAGTGGTGCCGACCATGTCGTCTTCCTCTTCTCCGCCAACCGTGGCACGCCATTGCAGCCCGTCTCCCAAGTGGCTTCGGGTGGCGAGATCGCGCGCGTGATGCTCTCGCTCAAGGCGATGATCAGCGGCACAATCAAGTTGCCCACCATCATCTTCGACGAGATCGACACCGGCGTTTCGGGTAAGATAGCCGAGAAGATGGCCATGATCATGGAGGAGATGGGGGCAGGAGGACGCCAGGTGATCTCCATCACCCACCTGCCTCAGATCGCCTCACGAGGTCTCCACCACTACAAAGTGGAGAAGACCGACACGCCCGAGGGCACGGAGAGCCACATGAGACAACTCTCGGCCGACGAGCGGGTAGGGGAGATCGCCATGATGCTCTCGGGCGAGAACGTCACCGAGGCTGCGCTGGAGAACGCCAGGGCTCTTTTGTCCACGCATTGATCGTGTCACACGCGCTAATGACGTGCTAAAAATATATGTTCACGCGTTCCATACTATATAATTACATTGCGTAGAAGATGACGCTGCCGCAGTCTCTGTCCTCCTTGCTGAGAGGAGAAATGCGCAGTAGGAAATAAGAAACAGAAAGAACAAAAACTGATGAGAAAGAATAGTTTGATCGGCTGCCTCCTGCTCTGTGCTTCCATGGCCATGGCGCAGCCAGCAGCTGTAAAGAATGTAGTCAACAGCACGTTGACCCTCACCACCTACACCGCCGATGGCACGCAGCGAGGCGTGGTCCCCGCCGTCTTAATTGGATCCGATGGCGTGGCCGTCTCGGCCTGGAAACCCTTCGAGGGCACCGACTCCGTGGGCGTGAAGGACTATAACGGCGCGGCCTGTGCCTTTCAGGCGCTTTTGGGAGCTGACGATATTTACGACTTGACGAAGTTTAGCGTCTCCGCCGCCAAGGTGCAGCCCCTTTCCCTGGGCAAGGCCGCTGCTGGCGAAGAAGTCTGGGTAGTGCCTCCCAAGCAACTGGGCGCCCCCGTCAAGGGCAAGGTGAAGGTCGCCGACCACTTCAACACCTCCTACAACTACTACCAGCTCTACGTCGGCGGAGCCTCCGAGAAACTCAATGGCGCAGCCGTTGTCAATCTCAAAGGCGAGCTGATCGGCCTCTTCACCCAGTCGGGTAAGCAGCAGAGTGCCACGGACGCCGCCTATGCGCGCGACTTCGTGGTGACGGGACTCTCCCAAAACAACCCCGTGATGCGTCGGGCCCGTCTCCGCATTGCCCTGCCCGAGAGCGAGCGCGAGGCCGTGGTGGCCCTGCTTCTATCCAATTCCCAGAAGCCCTCCGACCATGCCGCCACCATCCGCGAGTTTATCCGCAAGTTTCCGCATCTCACCGATGGCTACTACGCCATGACCATGCTCGCCCTGGGCAAGGGAGACAACGCCGAGGCCGACCGGATGCTCCAGGAGTCGGTGGCCCAGGCGAGCAAGAAAGGAGAGGCCCACTTCAACTATGCCAACGTGATCTATCTCGTGCTGACCGGCCAGCAGGCCATCCAGGGCGACGCTCCGGCCACATGGACGCTCGACAAGGCGCTCTCCGAGGTGCAGCAGGCCAATGCCGCCGACCCACAGTTTATCTACCAGCACCTGATGGCACAGATCATCTACGCCCAGGCTCACTATGCCGACGCCCTCACCCTCTTCGAGAGCCTCGCCCGGATGGAGCCACGACTGCCCGAGACCTATCTGGAGATGGCGCAGTGTAAGGAGCAACTGGGTGCTGACAATGCCGAAGTGCTCGCCCTTCTGGAGAAGAGCGTGGAGGTCTGCGACACACCCTACACCGCCACCTCTGCCCCCTATTTCTATGCCCGCGGCCTGCAATATGCCAAGATGGGAGAATACCGCAAGGCGATGGTTGACCTGCTGCGCTATGAGTATTTCAACCAGGGGCGCCTCGGTGCCGACTTCTACTACCAGCGGGAGCAGATCGAACTCCAGGGCAAACTCTACCAACAGGCCCTGGGTGATATCCTCACCGCCTGCCGACTCGCTCCCGAAGAGGTGGAGTATCATGCCGAGGCGGGCAGCCTCTACCTCCGCGTCAACCGTCCGCAGGATGCTGCCGAAGCCGCAAAATACTGCATCAAGATCAATCCCGACTACGCTGATGGCTACCTGATACTCGGCATTGCGCAAACGCAACTCGACCAAAAGGCCGACGGCATAGCCAATATCGAGAAAGCCAAGGCAATGGGCAACACCCAGGCCGACAGTTTCCTGAAGAAACTCAAGTGACGGGGGACTCACGACGCACGCAGTTCCATCCTATAAGCCTTCTATTAACGCTCTATAAGCGTCTTACAAGCGTTCTTTGAGCGTTCTACAAGCGTCTTATAAGCCGTTCTCTATAAGCGCCTTACAAGCGTTCTAAAACTCAAAAGGTTGTTTATGTCATTGCGACACAAACAACCTTTTGTCTTTACGTTATTTTGTTATTATGTTATTAGGGCGTTTTTTCGGCTGAACCCAAAAGGGAAGGAGCGTCGTCTTCCACGGAGAGCAACTGCTCCAGGCGATGGATGATGATGGTCTGTCGGGCGAGCGCCACCAAGCCCTGGGCTTCGAGACCATGGAGGGATCGCGAGACATTGAGGCGCGACTCGCCGATGGCAGATCCCAGGTCTGTCAAGCGGATGGAGAGCGTTTTGGGGCCAGCAGGCCGGAGACTGCGGTGGGCCACGAAGGTGGCAATCTTGCGGGGAATGGTCGTGGGCGGCGTGCGCCAGAAAGCCGATCCTGCTCGCTGGGCAGAAGTGCTGATCGTGTTGAGGACATTGAGCTCGAAGACGAGGCTCTGCGCACAGAGTCGCAGCACGTCGTCCTTCTGCAGGCGCAGGACGTTGCAAGGCGTGGTGGCCCGATAGCCTCGTGCCAGGTGTTGCCGGAGTCCGAAGATCCGTTCCGGTTCGATAGCACAAGGCGCGTCGATCTGCTCCCGCAGACTGTAGCTATGGTCTGCGCTGATAGCCTCAGCCTCCACACTGCCCGTCATGACCAGCGTGAGCGTGGCGCAGCGATCGTTCTCCCGCGCTATCCATGCCCCCTCGTCATACTTCTGGAAGTCGAAGCGGATCTTGCTTGCCATCGCCTCCAGTTCGTCGCGGTCAATGCCCTGGAAGAACGGCAGCCGCAGCAGTTTGGCATAGATCGTCATGGCCTCGGGGTGCCTATTTGCGCTCGTCGAGTCCCTCGCTCTTCCAAACGCTCAGTCCTCCCTGCGCGTTCTGATAGATGAAGTAAGCCTTCAGTTGCTTTTTCCGCTCCAGCACCTGGCGCGCCTTGTCGAGGCCCATGACCATAAAGGAAGTGGCGTAGGCGTCGGCCTCGGCACAGGTAGGAGCCAGCACCGTGGCCGAGAGGAGGCTGTGCTGCACGGGGCGTCCCGTCTTAGGATCGATGGTATGGGCGTATTTGCGTCCGCCCTTGTAGTAGAAGTTGCGGTAGTTGCCCGACGTAGCCATGGCCTGATTTGTGACGTTGAGCACCGTCTCCAGTTCCTGGTCGTCGTTGTCGGGATCGTCCACGGGCTTGCTCACGCCGATGCGCCATGGCAGGCGCTTCTCGCTGTTGCCCTTCGCATAGACCTCGCCACCGATCTCCACCATGAAGTTGGCCACGTCGTGGGACATGAGCAGGCGCGCCACGCGGTCCGTGCCGTAGCCCTTGGCGATGGCGCTGAAGTCGAGCATCATCCGCGGCCGCTGGAAGCGCACATACTGGCTTCCCTTCGCCCCGGCCAGACTGACGTGCTCCATGCCGACCAGTCTTCTGAGACTGTCTATCTGCTGGTTGTTGGGCATCTGCTGGTTTTTGAATCCGAAGCCCCACGCGTTGACCAGCGGAGCCACGGTGATGTCGAAGGCGCCGTCGCTCTCCTCGTTGACCTGCTGCGCCAGTTGAAAGACCTCCAGGAAGTCGTCGCTGAGCGTGGGCCGCTTGCCCTCGTTGATGAGGGCGACGGTCGATTGCGGGTTGAACATCGAGAACTCCTGGTCAACGGCCTTCAGCGCCTCCTCTATCTCCTTCTTCAGATTGTCATCGCTCTGGTAGGTGATATGATAGGTCGTGCCAAAGATGCGCCCCTCGTCGTGCTGGTAGGGCACAGACTTCTGACGTCCCACGATGACCACCGTACCGATGATAAGGAAGGCAAGGAAGGGCAGTTGCCAAAGCAGTTTTTTCTTTTTCATAACTCAAAACTAAGGTTGAACGTAGCTCCGATTCGGCTGCTGCCATTGCGCCCGAATCCCGGAATATAATAAGGTTCGCCGACGGTGCCGTGGCTTTGGCTCAGTCGCGCGCGATATCTCACCATCCACCCCAAGTGGACGAAGCGCCATATCGTCACGTCAATGCCGCCGCAGACCTCTGCCCAGCAAGCCTTCGCCTCGACATCCGTTGCGCTGTAGGAGGCCGTTCCGCCCCAGACGGGGTCGGGGACGGGCGTAGAGGACGTGACGTCGTAGTGGAAGGAGGTGTAGGCCAGTCGTGCGCCAGCATAGAGCCTGTAGAGGTCGTGCTTGTTGCGCAGCAGGTTGAAGTCGCAGCCCACGCGGCCATAGGGCGCACGGGTCTTGTAGCGCACGGAGGTCGTCACGTCGTCGGCGTCGGCCTCGCCAATGCCCAGTTCGACCACGGGGAAATAGCGTCCCCGGAGGTTGACGCGCAAGGCGGCCTCATACTGTCCGTAGTCGCTCAGGACGCGCTGTCCCGCCCCCAGCAGGTCCACCCCCACACTCACGCCCTCGAAGAGGCGGGTGGAGTCGGCGGATGCTGTCTCCCGTGCCTGCTGCGCCCCCGCCTGGCAGGGGCCGAGGAGGCTAACGGCGAGGATGGAAATAGATAAGCAGATTCTCTTTCTCATCGTAGTCTATGTTAGGATGGGCAATGACAATGGAGTCGATGGCATGGTGGGTGGTCGTGACCTCCGTGAGCGTATGGAAGAAGCGGGCAGGGCAGTCCACCGATTCGAAATGGGGGTCGTTGGTCTTGAAGACCGTGACCGTGTCCGTGCGCGTCGTCCCCAGCGTGTCGGTCAACTGGAAGATTAGCTGGTCGCGGTCGGCGCCATAGCTCATGGGGATCGTGAAGGCCTGAGGCTGCACCAGCCGGTTGACGAGCACGCTGTCGCTGCTGCCGGGTCTCACGGCGAGGATGGTCAGCGTGTCGTGGACCGTGTCGCCGCGCAGGGCGTAGCGACACCCCACGGCCGTGGTCATCGCACAGTCGATGCTGGCGCAGGCCGCCATCAGCAGGATCGGAGCCGCCACCAGGGCTGCTGGCACGAGGCGGCGGAGAAAAGTTCGCTTATAGTGCATCCGGAGGGAGGATCAGTTGAGTTCCTTTTCTATCTGATAGTCGTTGCGGCGCGGGTTGGACCGGCTGATCAGGTCGCCGATGAAGCCGGCCAGGAAGAGCTGCGTGCCGAGCAGGATGGCGGCGATGGCGATGAAGAACGACGCGTGGTCGGAGAGCAGGTCGCCATAGTTGCCGACATAGAGATTGTAGATCTTGCCACCCAGGAGCCACATCAGGGCCACGAAACCGACGAAGAAGACCAGCGAGCCGAGAAATCCGAAGACGTGCATAGGCTTCTTGCCGAAGGTACTGAGAAACCAGAGCGTGAGCAGGTCGAGATAGCCATTGACGAAGCGGTTGAGCCCCATAAACTTCGACGTGCCAAACTTGCGGGCCTGGTGGTGGACCACCTTCTCGCCGATCTTGTCGAAGCCGGCCTCCTTGGCCAGGTAGGGGATGTAGCGGTGCATCTCGCCATAGACCTCAATGTTCTTGACCACCTCCTGTCGGTAGGCCTTCAGTCCGCAGTTGAAGTCGTGGAGGTTGGGAATGCCGCTGACCTTGCGCGCCGTGGCGTTGAAGAGTTTGGTGGGAATGGTCTTCGACAGGGGGTCGTAGCGCTTCTGCTTCCAGCCCGAGACGAGGTCGTAGCCCTCCTCGGTGATCATCTTGAAGAGGGCCGGTATCTCGTCGGGAGAGTCCTGGAGGTCGGCGTCCATCGTGATGACGACGCTGCCCTGCGCCTTCTGGAAACCGCAGTGGAGGGCCGGGCTCTTGCCGTAGTTGCGGCGAAACTTGATGCCCTTGACGCAGGGGTCCTGCTCGCGGAGCGTCTCCACCACCTTCCAGGACTGGTCGGTGGAACCGTCGTTGACAAAGATGATCTCATAGGAGAAGCGGTTGGCCTCCATCACGCGCTTGATCCAGGCGTGGAGTTCGGGCAGGCTTTCCTCTTCGTTATAGAGGGGTACGATGACTGAAATGTCTAACATCTTGCTATTTTTATTATATCGATTTTTTCTTTCGTTGTTCACTATAATCTGTCTTGTCCCGTTTGGCCAGGGGCGCCATGATCACGCTCAGCAGCATGCCACCCATGGCCAGCGTGACGAAACTGTTGCAGGCCATGGCGAAGGCGGGAATGGCGCGCAATTGCTCCATATACTGCTCCATCGTCATGCCGAGGCTCTTGACGATCATCTCCGTCTGCTGCTGATCGGCCATGACGATGCGCTCCACTACGGCTGCCAGCAGACCGTTGTCGGCCAGCGCGAGGTAGAGATACTGGAGCAGGGAGAAGAAGAGGGCCGCGTTGGTCGTCGTGCGGAGGACGTAGAGCAGGGCCCTTTTGGCGCTGATGGTGCCGCCCAGTCCCTCGTCGCGAAACTTGCAGAGGCGACGGTAGATGAAGATCGGGGTGAGGAGCACGATCAGCGGGCACAGCGAGGTGAGGCCCATCCAGGCCCACGACCCCGTCGCCGTCAGCGATAAGGCCAGGAAGCAGGCGAAGCTCCCGAGCAGCAGGATGGAGGCGTAAAAGCCGTCGTAGCGTGCGTAGAGGCGCAGTTGTCGAATGTCGTTGTAGTCCATTTTCTCAATTTTAGTGCAAATTTACGCTTTTCTTTTCAAACGGGGGCTTCCTCAAACTGAATTCTTACGTTCTTGTAGCCCATGAGGTGAAAAAGACGGGTCAATTCCTCTCTCGCGCGGTCCTCGGCGCGCTGCAGGTTGGCTCGGGTCAGGCAGCGGGCCGTCATCATCTGCTGGGCGCGTCGGTAGAGGGCCTCGCGGGCGTCGGCCTCCCAGCGTCCCTTCTCATAGAAAGGCCGCGTGCGGGCCTCGTCGATAAAATGGCGGTCGAGCAGCCCTACTGGCGGGAGCGTGGCCACCAGCACGGTGTCGCCCTCCATGCGGATGGCGTGGTCGTCGAGGTGGCTCATATCGAGGCCGAGGCGCAGCGTGCCGTAATAGATGCGGGCCAGGCCGTCGTCGCTGAAGAAGCCTTCGCGCACGGTATCGACATACTCCTCGTCGTGGATCGTGAGAAACTCCCACTGGCCGATGGACTTGATGGAGGCGACGGTGGCGGGCGTGACCTCCACGTGGTCGCTCTTCTCCTCTACGACGGCGGTCCCCTCACATTTCGAGAGGATCACGGCCACGGCCACCAGGGCCACGGCGAGGGCGGCGAGGATGGCAACCAGGCGGCTACTGATGATGCTTTGTTTTCTCATGGCCTTTTCTCCTGTGTGATGGTGGTGATCATGTGGCGCAGGTCGTCGCCCGTAAACTCCTTGCGGAAGGTGATCGTGATGTTCTCCTCCTTGTAGCCCATCTGGGTGAGCAGGGGCACGAGGATGCGCGCAGCGCTGGCGCGGGCGTTCTCGATGATGCCCGACTGGGGTAGGTTGGCGATGATGCTGTCGCGGCCCTGGCGCTCAAAGGAGGAGCGCTCGGCGTCGGTGAAGTTGCGGCCCAGTAAGCGCACAAACTGGCGGGTCTGCTTGTGGTCCACCTTGGTGGCGGTGAGCTCCACGCGAGGGTCGGGGAGGATCACGGTCAGCCGGTTGCCCTCCTGGCGGATGTTGCGTTCCGTGAGGTCGGCCATATCGACGTAGCCCTTCACCGTGGCGTCGATGGGGATGGCGATGTGGCGCGAACTCAAAGGCACGCCGACGCGCAGGCCGTCCAGCAGTCCGCGACCCCGAAACTGGGTCGTGTCGCTATGGGTGACGATCGTGCGAATCTGGTATTCCGTCGTGTAGAGGCGGGAGCACGCTTGCAGCTGCGTGATCATCGGGATGGTGTCCTCCGAGGGCATCTCTGAGGCCTCCCTGCCGTCGCTGCCACACGAGCAGGCCAGCGCCAGGAGACCGAAAAGGACTACGATGGGCAATTTCTTCATCTGCTATCAGTCTGTACCACTATTAATAATGTGTATGCAAAGTTACGAAAAAGGATTGAGCCAAGAGGGCAAAGGGTCGATTTTCGGGATTTTTTTTGGTGATTTAGGGCTTTTTGATTACTTTTGTGCGCTGAAAAGAATGGAACACATGAGGAAACTGATCCCATTCCTTCTGGCGGGAGGCATCGTGCTATGTGCGGCTTCCTGCAAGGAGGAGAAAAAAACGGAGGATATCATTACCCGGATTCCGCCGAAGAAAGTAGTCAAAAAGGGTACTGGCAAGATGAGCGACTTCACCTACGAGAAGCAGGTGGAGGCCTTTGGGGAGACGCTCGACATCTCCATCCGCCGCTATGCCGACACCACGCTTCAGCAGGCGAAGGACGAGAGCGGGCGCGCCTACTACGACAACAAGGTGCAGCTCGTCATCAAGCGCAACGACGGATCGGTCTTTGTCGATCGCACCTTCGCCAAGACCGACTTCTCGGAGTTTACCAACAACGACTACGGCCGCCACGGCGCGCTCTTAGGATTCATGTTCGACACCGTGGAGAACGGCCGGCTGAAGTTTGGCGCCAGCGTCGGCTCTCCCGACCCCACCAGCGACGAGTTTATCCCCATCGAGGTCCTGATAGACCGACAGGGGAAAATCTCTTTCCAGAATGCCACCAGCCTCGACTCGGGCAACGGCGAGGAGAAGTCCAAGGCACAGAGCGAGCTGGAGGCTGCCGAGGCCGAGGGCATGTGATCCTGACCTGCCATCAAGGTGTATTTATTTCTTAAAAGAAGTGTAAAATAATTTAATACACGGGGGTAAATTTCTACTCCTGTGTTTTTTTTGTACTTTTGCACCCGACATTTCACATTAGCAGACGAAAATTGTGAAACCAGTAATAACAATCTAACATTAGACGATGATGAAAAAACTTATGTTTCTTGCAGCCCTGGCACTGTCCACGACGGGTGCCTTCGCACAAAGCAGAGTGAAAACCACCACCATCCAACCGAAGATTGGTCTCAACATCTCCACCGTAGGGGATTTGGACTGGAAAGCAGGTTGCGCGCTCGGCTTTGAGCTGCAGCACCAGATCAACCGCAAGACCGCCATTGCGGGCGCGCTGCTCTATTCCTTCCAAGGAGGTAAAGACGACGATTGGACCTGGAATCCGGGTTATATCAACTTGCCCATCACGCTCAACTACTACGTGGCCAAGGACTTTGCGCTCAAGGCTGGTATCCAGCCGGGCTTCATGGTGAACAAGGACGACGTCCGCCATGTCAACACGTTCGACTTTGCCATCCCCGTGGGTATGTCCTACGAGTTTGACAACTTCGTGATCGACGGACGCTACAATATCGGCGTCACCAAGGTGCCCAAGCACGGCGACGGCTACACCAATGTGGTGCAGCTGACCATCGGCTACAAGTTTAAACTGTAGCCCCTCCCAGGAGGCCCAATCCTTCGCCACCGCGTCTATCGTACTGCCGAAGGATTGGGCCTCCTTGCCTTTTTTCTTTCTTTTTCCTTTTTTCTTTCCTCACCCTTCTTTGTCTTTTCTTTTCCTTTTCTTGCTTTTTTCCTTTCCTGCTTTTTGGGAAGCGCATCATTTATTTTTCTCATCCGCCCTTGTTCTCGATTTTTTTTCATACCTTTGCCCATCATGACCAAAGTCAACGGACAGATGAGTAAAGAAATCTACCTCGCAGGAGGTTGCTTTTGGGGAGCGGAGCACTTCCTCAAGCAGATAGAGGGCGTGGAGGCCACGGAGGTCGGCTACGCCAACGGCCACACGGACCGCCCCACCTATGAGGAGGTCTGCACCGACAAGACCGGGTTTGCCGAGACGGTCCGCGTCGTCTATGACCCCACGAGGGTCGGACTCGCCTTTCTCCTCGACCTCTACTTCAAGGCCATCGACCCCACCAGCGTCAACCAGCAGGGGGGCGACCGGGGCACGCAGTATCGCACGGGCATCTACTACGTCGATGAAGCCGACGCAGCCACCATCGACCAAGTCCTAGCCGACCAGCAGCGGGCCGTGGGCGAGCCCCTCGCCGTGGAGCATCTTCCGCTGCGCAATTTCTTTCCCGCCGAGGACTACCACCAGGACTACCTGGAGAAGAACCCCGCGGGCTACTGCCATCTGCCCGTCGCCCTCTTCGAGTTGGCGCGCAAGGCCAAGCCCGTCCCCTCCGACCACTAACGCAAATCAAAAAAGCCATCAACAACAAGTTAAGATATGAAGAGACTGATCTTTTCCCTCCTCTTGGTCTGCGCCGCCATCGTAGTGGGCCACGCCCAGACCCCGCTGAAGAAAGTGTACGACGAGACCATCAACCCGATGGAGCAGATAGACCGCGCGCTGGCCACGGCGAGAAGCAGCCAGCAGCCCAAGTTGGTCATCTGCCAGGTGGGTGGCAACTGGTGTCCGTGGTGCCTGCGCTTTGCCGACTTCGCCGCCACCGACCCCGACATTGCCAAGGTCATCGACGACCATTTCCTCCTCATCCACGTCAACTACCATCCGCGCAAGGCCCAGGACGCGAGCGCCGAGGCCCTGATGAGCCGCCTGGGCCATCCGCAGCGCTTCGGCTTCCCCGTCTTCGTGGTGCTCGACAGCGAGGGGCGCGTGGTCCACATCCAGGACTCCAGTTTTCTCGAAGAGGGCAAGGGGTATAGCAAGGAGAAGGTGCTCCGTTTCCTCAACGCATGGACGCCCGAGGCTATCGGCATGAAGAAAGGATCATGATGCGAAAGATCTATATCCTTGACTTCGACGGCACGCTGGGCGACTCCCGCGGGCTGATCCTCCGGACGATGATGGACACCTTCGACGCCCTCGGCATAGACCGGCCCACGGAGGAGGCTTGCGTCAATACGATCGGGCTGCCGCTGGCCGACTGCTTCGTGGTGGCCGCAGGACTGAGCGCCGCGCAAGGGGAGCGTTGTGCCGAGGTCTATCGCAGGATCTTCCACGACAACAACGTGCCGGGATCGGTGCCTCCCTTCGAGGGCGTGGTCGAGACGATCCGCACGCTCCACCAGCAGGGCCACACCCTGGCCGTAGCCACCAGCCGCCGCCACGAGAGCCTGGACGAACTGCTGGCGGAGTTTGGCGTCACCGACCTCTTCTCGATGATCGTGGCTGCCGACGACGTGACCCATGCCAAGCCCGATCCCGAGCCAGTCAACAAGATCATGGAGACGCTCCATTTCCAGCCGCATGAGGCCCTCGTCGTGGGCGACGCGCCCTATGATATCCTCATGGGACGCAACGCCGGGGCAAGGACCTGCGCCGTCAGCTACGGCAATGGGAAGCGCCAGGAGCTCCAGGCGGCCGGGGCGGACTACCTGATCGACCGCTTCGCCGACTTGCTGGCCATCGAGTGGGACTGAGCAGGCTGGCACACCATACAAACAGCCAAACAAACAACCAAACGAACGAACAACAAATCAACCATTAAATCCTATCAGTATGAAGAAAAGAGTCACCCCAGAGTGGATCCACGATCTCGCTCCCAACGAGGTCTTCGTCTTCGGCAGCAACCTCGGCGGAATGCACGGAGGCGGTGCGGCCCGGATTGCCTACCGCTGTTTCGGAGCCAAGATGGGAGTGGGCGTAGGCCTGCAGGGACAGAGCTACGCCATCCCGACGATGCAGGGAGGCCCGGAGACCATCCGCCCCTACGTCGATGAGTTTATAGACTTTGCGCGCCAGCATCCCGAGACGACTTTCCTCGTCACCCCCATCGGCTGCGGCATAGCCGGCTTCACCCCCGCCGACATCGCCCCGCTCTTCCAGGACGCGGTGGAGGTGGAGAACGTCTGGCTGCCCGAGAGTTTCTGGCATTTGCTGAGGACACAGGCATGAGATTCAACCTACAGCTTAATCTCTCGCTCAGCAAACTGTTTCTCATGATCAGAAGCGGGAGCCGCCGCATCATCCTGCGATACGACTTAGCAGCACGCCTGTCGCGGATCGTGCGGTCCGGCCCCCTGCGCCACCTGTTGAATAAACGAAAAACCAAGTGCTGCAAAAACAAAACATCATGAAAACGAATCGAGTACTGTTCACTTTTCTGCTGGTGGTAATGGCCTTGTGTGCCCACGCCGGCGACAACAATTCCGCGCTTCGCAAGTCGATAGCGATGGCCAACGCCATGTGTCCCGTCTCCCTGGGAGCGATGGGCGAGATGACCTCCATGACCTACGAAAAGGGCGATCTGATCATTTCCTACGCCATCAACGAGGACGTGATCAGCGTCGAGAACCTCAAAAACAACAAGGAGATGGTGCGGCAGAATGCCACCACCATGGTCCGCAACGCTACGGGCGACCTCAAGACCACGTTCGACCTGCTGGCCAGCGAGGGCGCGGGACTGGTCATGAAGTATATCGGCAAGCAGTCGAAGGCGAAGTTTACGATACGCTTCACGGCGGAGGAGATACTGCGCGCCTCGATTGCTCCCGAGGAGGCGAGAGACCCCATGGCCTCGCTGAAAAGCCAGATAGAGGTGGGCAACGCCATGCTGCCGACCAAGATCGCCGACGGCATGGAGATGACCCGCACCTATTTGGAGGACGACTACCTGTTCTATGAGGTGACGGTGGACGAGGATATCGTCTCGATCGCCTACATCAAGAGCTATAGGCCCAACCTGAAAAAGAACATCTTGGCGGCCTTGAACAGTGGCGACGTCTCCACGCAAGCCCTCAAAGACTTGTGCAAAAGCGTGGCCGTGGGCATCGCCTACAAATACATCGGCAAGGACTCCCGCCAAACAGTGACCATCAGGATCACGCCCTCGGAACTGTAAGCCTCCGCGCCGCTTTGTCTATTAAAGAAACTTAAAATATCATTCCGATATTTGTTTCTTTCAAAAGAAAGCACTAATTTTGCAGCCCGTAAGCGAACATGGCTTCGACGCACATCGTAGCTTCTACTAAGGAAAGGTGCTCGAGTGGCTGAAGAGGCACGCCTGGAAAGCGTGTAACCGTCTAAAGCGGTTCGGGGGTTCGAATCCCCCTCTTTCCGCAGAAAAAGGAAGGTTTTTAACCTTCCTTTTTACGTTTTACAAAGTCCCTGTCTCCTGTATCAGCTCCTGATGGTGAGAGAACGGAAAAGGAGCAAACGCCCCTTTCTCGCCGAGCACAGGGTCAACGAGGAATCGTTTTCCCGCATACTCGATAATGATGGTGGCATTTCTAATCTGTTGAATATTCATAATCTTAATGTTTTTATTTCGAACTATAGTGCAAAGGTAGCCTTAAATGTTAAATATATCTATAGCATTTAATACCGCAGAGATATCATCTTTAATCGCAGTTATGCGCTTAGAGGAATACATTGATTTAACATTATCCTTATTGATTCTCACAAGTGATGTATTCTTCCACCCGTTGACCATTCTTTCAAATGGGAAGCGGATAATGGTTGGAGTATTGAAGCCTACTCCAAGCTCTAGCAAAACAGTCTTCTTATCTCTTGACTTTTCGAGAAAATCGTAATAGCGGTTGGCTGCTGAATGCCATGCTTCATCCTCAACAAAGAATTGATCACAGCGCACGTGGACAGTCATTTTCTCGCCACATACAGGACAGCGAGGAATTAATGACGAAGGGATGCGGCAATTCTTGGTTTCTGCAAACATTTTTTTTATCAAATCCTCGTTGTTGTAGAGCTTATCATGACAGCCCTTAGCACATTGCAGATAGGCATAGTCGCCTTGCACCTCAAAGAGTCGGTCGGCAGAGAATCCGGCTTTTAGGAATTGCCCATCTACATTTGTAGTAATCACAAAATACTCTTTGTCTTTGACGAGCTTATGCAGTTGCCGATACAATGGCGCAGCCTCACGAAAGCGGATGAAATTGATGTGACGAGCCCAACAAGCCCAGTATTCTTCCTCTGTCTCAAAGGGATAGAAACTGGAAGAATAGAGATCCGTGATGCCATAATTCTCAATGAAATCAGTAAACTCACGCTCGAAATCCGGTCCGTCATAGCGCAAGCCAGCAGCTGTTGACAATCCTGCGCCTGCACCAATAATCACGCGTTCGGCAGAGGCAATCAGTTCACGCATATTCTTCATCTGCAGCGAGTAATCGTCGGTAGATGTCGAGGTCTTGATCTTTGAAAACATTGAAGATAACATACTTGACATTATTTGCTCCTTTCATAAATGATTTTACTTCGCGTACAGCTATCTTCGCCGCCTGCTGATTTGGGAAACGGAATACGCCTGTAGATATGCAGCAGAAGGCGATGGATGATAGCCCCTTTTCTTCTGCCAACTGCAAGCAACTACGATAGCATGATGCCAGTTGCTCACATTGTTCATCAGTAGGGATTGCATCAGGTATGATTGGTCCTACGGTATGAATCACATAGCGAGCAGGAAGATTGAATCCTGGAGTGATCTTAGCCTGACCGGTCTCCTCAGGATGTCCTTGCTCGTTCATCAGTTTATTACAAGCATCACGAAGTTGAATGCCTGCAGCAGAATGTATGACATTATCGATACAGGCGTGAAGTGGCTGAAAACATCCGAGCATCTGATTATTGGCAGCATTGACGATGACATCAATTTGCAAGCGGGTGATGTCACCTTGCCAGATGTAGAGCTTAGAGTTTAGAGATGAGAGCTTAGAGTCTTTGACTAAACTATCAACCGAAACCTCTTCCTTCTCTTGCCGTTGCAATTGAAGTTCCTTGTCTTGCAGCTCCAGAAAATCAGGATTCATCGTAATAGGATAGCGCATATTCATCAGTCCTCGCAGGAGCAGTTGCTTACCCTTGAGGTCACCTGGAATGGCATAGGCTTCGCCAATATCCTTCATAAGCATGCGGCACATCTTATCCAGATCGCGCAAACGACTCAAACTGTTTTTCATACAAAACATACTCTATTTCTTCGAGTATCTCTCTCCCACATAACCGTCATTAACGGTATTGTCATTGAGATTATAATGTTTAAACATAGGTGGTGTAGGCTTAAGATCATAATGATCCATCTCTTCGATTTCCACCTTGAAGTAGGCCATCTTATAAAATGATGTGTAAAGACGTGGAAGTACCGGATTGTTGTCGTAGATCCATTTCTGTGTTTCTACATCCACATCGAAATCTGCTTTTCCACTTACTTTCACAAACTCTTTGCCTTCGCTTGCCATGATCTCCACGAAAGGATTGTTGTGCAACTGACGGAACACCTCTTTTACAGGAGATGTAGCGAAATAAAGCGTTGTACCCTCCATCTTCATTATCTGGAAGATACGAATTCGTGGACGATCGCCCTCGCAAGTAGCGAAAGCAATCTCCACGTGATTCTTCAGAAAGTCTAATGCTTTCTTCATATCCTTTTTTAGTACCCGATGGTGAAACGTTCCTTTTTAGTATCCAATGGTGAAACGTTCCTTGTGGTGAGCAGGCTTCTCCAGCTCGTTGACCATAGCCTCAGCATAGTCCTGAACTGAGATGTGGCTGTTGCCCTCGGCATCCACAATCAGATCATCCTTACCCAAACGATAGTTGCCAGTTTTTTTGCCTTCCTGGTCGAATACACCAGCAGGTGAGAAGAACACCCAGTCGATGTCGTTCTCGTTCATCAATGTATTGAGATAGAAGTCGCCAAGCGGACGAACACCACCCATAATCTCTGCAGGGATAGCACCTGAATCAACCACACGAAGACCAGGAGCGCAGAACAAGGTACCAGCACCACCAACGATGAGCAGACGCTTCACACCACTCTGCTTTGCAGCCTCGAGAATCTTTGGATAGTTCTCTGTGATGAGAGTAGCGATCTCAGGATTCAGCCAACCTGGGTTGTAAGCTGAGATGATAGCATCCTTGCCTTCAGCCAACTTAGCGATAGCCTCTACATTGGCTACATCTTCTTTAACTGCAGTAACGAGGTCGTTCTTAGCAATCTTCTCTACATTGCGAACTACTGCTGTCACCTTGTGACCACGTTCTACCAACTCATTCAATACTGCCGAACCTACAAAACCGGTTGCACCGATCAATAATACATTTGCCATAATTTCTGTATTTTTTAATTGTTTAAAACTTGTGTTAGTCGTAAGGAACTTGTTTCCTTTTGACACTGCAAAATTACGTCAAGTTTTTCATCCTCACAAGAACGCACCATCTGGTACTATACTTACCAAATAGTAGGAATTGTAGTGAATAGGTACATTAGCAAAATCAACGTTAACTATCATTAACTAAGTTTCTTTTAGTAAGTATGTGTGCTTTGGTAAGAAACACCTATCTTTGCACCATCAAATACGATTCATGATATGAGAAAAGTAAGCAAAGAAGTAGATGCAAAATACATAGCCTGCCCAATCCGCCAGGTAATTAGCAAGTTTGGTGATAAGTGGTCAATGCTCGTCCTTTACACCATTGGCCAGAGCGAGAACAACGTACTGAGGTTCTCTGAACTTCACGAACACATGCTCGACTGTTCACAGAAGATGCTCTCGCAGACTCTGAAGAATCTTGAGAGTAATAAGCTTATCAGTAGAAAGGTTTACCCTGTGGTACCTCCCAAGGTGGAATACAGTCTTACAGAAGTAGGCAAGTCTCTCATCCCTACGCTTGACAGCCTTGTGGCATGGGGCAATGAAAATATGAATGCCATTATTAAGTAATTGGTATCTATCATGCAGAAGCTGTAATGGTGAGGGCAAATATCTGTCCGATGGTTAACCAGATAGAGTATCATCCCGGATTCACCCAGAAGGAATGTGTGGAGTTCTGTCAGAAGAACAACATTCTTGTGGAAGCATGGAGCCCGTTGGGAAGAGGCAACGTCTTGGACAATCCTCTCTTGAAGTCGATTGCTGCCAACCATAACAAGAGCGTGGCTCAGGTAGTAATAAGATGGGTGATGCAGACTGGCGTTTTGCCACTGGTGAAGTCGGTTACTCCAAGCCGAATCAAGGAAAATATTGATGTCTTCGACTTTGCGCTTACTCAGCAGGAAATGCTTGAAATCGCATCGCTGAAGACTGAAAGAATTGGCTCAGACCCAGATACATGTGACTTCTAAAAATGTAAAAAGTTACGGAGATAATTCATGTTTTCCGTAACTTTTTACATAGCTGCTGATCAGTCAATATCTATTAATTGGAAATGCTTGTTGAAGGTCAAATCCAATCCATTAGCCAGTTCCACCTCGTATTCATTCTTATTAATTTCAATCTTTTTCACCGATTGTCCTGCATAATTATCCTTCAAGTAGTTCTTGATGGCTTGCGGAATCAGTTGGGCTGGCACGTTTCCCTGCTTGCTGTCAATCTCTGTAAGATTTCCCTTTTTGTCGAACTCCAGCTTCGTACCATTCTGCAGAACAACATCATAGCTTCTGCTGACAACACCCGACTCAATCGTAGCAAGCATCACCTTCTGACCATTGAAATGATTATTGAGCAAGGTCTGAGCCTTGGCAGGAAGGGCATTTACAGAAATAGGCTTGTCGTTGCCCGCATTCGCCACCATGTTGCATGAAACCATGCAGCAAATGGCAATCATCAATATTCGAAAAATTCTTTTCATAAGCTACAAATTAAAATTTTATAATACCTAAGTTGTGATGGATTTCTAAACACCATCTAAGAATTAGACGCAAATCTTGATTGAAAGTTTAAGAAGAAAGTCTATTACGGCTTCTGATGAAACTCCTTCCTTGTCTTAGCCATTGCTTTCGTAGCCATGTCATGGGTCTCTATCAGCAATGGGCTTTTGTGATATTGCACAATCTTGACTCCGACGGAGTTGTGCCTTTTCTTTTCCTCGATGCATTGAACAATCAAGTCCGGATTGGCAGACTTTGATGTTGGAGCCTTGTCAAAGTTCTGAATATAGGCGGCATTGGTCAGGAAGAGTATCTCGGAACCATCCGGGATTTCCTGCATTACCTTCACCATGAGGGTTAGCATCATGCGGAACTCCGTGGTGTGCAGGTCGCTGATTACATCACGGCTGATGATGTTGCCGTTATGCTCGATTACAACGGCAGCACCACCAGCTCGCTCTTTATGACCATAGTCACATGAGCCACCTATCCAAACGTAATATGTAGAAGTATCTTGTGTCATAATAGTTTTCTTGATTTCCGTACAAAAGTACCACAAATAATGATAAGTGTGGTTCTTTTGTACAGAGATGATGAAAAGGCTTTTTTCCCAAAGTTTAGATATTCGCCTTTTCCATATTTATCCTTTTATTTTATTTTCAATGTCCGCAGATGTTCCTTCTGCTCAGGCGTGATTCTGTAGCTCTCGATGGCCTTCTGGATGGTTTTGTTGCGCGTCCAGGGAGCAAGGCGGTTTTGCTCGATGTAGGGAATCGTTGCGTCCCATTGCTTGGCAAGGGCAGTGGCAAAGAACCAGGCTACCATCATTTTTACGTAGTACTCTTCGCTCCTTACTGATGCAGGAATTTCAAGAAATTCTGCCTTGAAGTCTTTGTCCATGTAATGAGACATAAGCGCCTCTATTCCAAATCGACAAGTATAAACGTGTGACGATTTACTCCACGTCTTGATCTTCGCCAACAGCTCCTTCTTGTGTTTGGCAAATACCTTCGGAGACATAATGTCGCAAACTGCCCAGTTGTCCACGAATGGCAGGAAACTATCTGTAAGACGAATGCATTCTTCGTAGTCCTTCACCTCGGAAATGAGGAGTCCGTGAAGCATGTTCTCATCGTAGTATTCGTGAGGAAGCTGATGAAGAAAATCTTTGCATTCTGCTTCCTTTGTAAATTCTTTTGCGAACTTGCGAAGCACAGGCACACGAATGCCTATGA
>OQVS01000273.1_pt1 | contig 33422 bp, 33 predicted proteins | sample 1691601 | NCBI WGS metagenome assembly OQVS01 (sample SAMN03418268, study PRJEB22391) | human gut metagenome | biome: human-gut; feature: organic feature; material: feces | host: Homo sapiens | place: Tanzania | collected 2013-01 | reverse complement strand
CATGCCACACCAATCCTTGCACCTTTATATATAACCCTCTATCTTTGCACCATATTTTCAAACTAATTCAAAAAACTATGGTAAAAGAACTTAAACTCAGAATGCTCATGACGCTGCTCATGACACTCGCCATCGGCATCACGGAGACTGCCATTGCACAAAAGCTCAAGATGCCGACTATCGACCAGCTCGCAGCACAGGCCAGCAAGCAAGCCACCCCGGAACGTATAGATGCAGGAATGCGTCTCTTGCGCACCGCTCCAACCAAGGCAAGCGCCGAAGCCGAAACGCTTTTCGACGAAGACTTTTCTGCCTTCGCCGAGGGCGATGAGGAGAATCTCGGAGAGAACGTCACCGCAGGCTACAACGTCGGAAACCCATATATCGACCCCAAGTGGGTTCACGGACAAGAAGGCTGGTGGGGCGTTGGCGTTTTCTCGGCTGGAGGACAGGTAGCGCTGGCTCTGCCGGACTACGGCGGTTCCATCAACACGCCCAAGCGTGAGATGTACGGACGGTTGCACGTGTCCTTCCGTATCAAGGTCAGAAGCGGCAACCCATCCACATGGCGGGCCCCAGTCATCGTAAACTGCTGCAACGGAAGTATTGAACAGCCAAGTGCTGTCAATTCGATTCCTCAAGGCACATTGGGAAGCGCTACTCTCTTTACGGGATTCTACTCAACAGACGGTTGGCAGCAGATAGAGGCCGTCATCTACAACCCGTCGCACAAGGACGACTCGTGGATTCAGATCCACTGCGTTACATACGCACCAGCCGGATACCTCATCGACGACTTGAAAGTGACCCGTGACTACGACTTTGCCACAACACCGGAAAACCTTCAATATAGCGACTTCACCAAAGACGGATTCACCGCATCATGGACTCCAGGAGCAGAGAACAACTGGTATCTTTTCTCCCTCATGGAAGAGAAGGTGACGGGCGAAGAGCCGCGCACCCTCGCACAAACGTTCGACGACATCACCACAGACAAGGACGGCAACGCCGACCTTACCGCTCTTGCCGAAGACAAATGGAACATAAATCTCGGAAAGCCAGGGACGCAGGTTGACGCCACAGAAGGTGGAGCGCAGGCCTTGGTCATTGACGAGCCATCCGACATGATAGAAACCCCACTCTACGGAGGGCATATCACACAACTGAACTTAGGACTCGCTGCCACATTCAGCGAAGAAAGCTTCGCCTATCTAATGATTGACGGATGGGACGGCTGCAAGTGGGAGACAATCGGCTACGCTTTTCTCCAGCAACTCACAAGCAAGCCAGATATATATGCGATAGAAGCACAGGAAGGCTCCCTTGAGAAATACATGAAAATCAAGCTATATGTCAAAGAACTGACAGAGGACGATCAACTCCTGATCACAAACGTCAACATGGAGCTCACACCAGACGCCACCATCACCACTATCATGGATGGCACGCGTCTGGATGACAACAAGATTGTCCTGCACAACCTTGACCCAGAAGCCGATTACTTCTACTCCGTAACAGCCTGCAAGGACGACAACATCAAGTCGTACCCATCAGACTGGACACACGCTTTGGGACTCCTCTCGCCCGAGCTTCTCCCAGCAAGCAACATCAGCGAGGAGGGTTCATACACCGCCAACTGGAAGCCGGCGATAAAGGCTGTCGGCTACAGAGTGAAAAACTACGAAGCAGTGAAAATGCAGGAAGACAAAGTGGATTACACCGTACTTAGCGACGGATTCTCCGCAACTCAACTTCCTACCGACTCTGTAAAGACGCTCAGCGAGACCACTTTCGATGAATACAGCGACACAAAGGGATGGACTGCCTCAGGAGGCGCTTTTATCAGCGACGGTTGCCTCGGCATATACAGCTCGGGCATTCTTTACTCACCAGAGCTGACGCTCAACAACGGTAACGGACAATTCAAGGTTCACCTGAAACTCAAAGGATACGAGGGATCAAAGATTGCCGTACAGAGCATGAACGAGTATGCCGTAATCAGTCTGAAAAAAACAGGCGAGGGCAAACTCTGCGCCACGGCCGACACAACCATCACCTTCACTGACGGTATAGCTGCCGAAGAAATCATGTTCTACGCAGTCGGTGCAAAGGGCCAGGGCGTGCTCATCGACCAAATAGACATTTATCAGGACGTCAAGGCTGGCGACATGATTTACCACCTCGACTGCATGGACACCGTGGAAGGCGACCAGACTTCCTACGACTTCACGGGACTAACCAAGACCACTGGCCACGACTACGCCTACACGGTCACTTCACGCGGCAACTATTTCGGCACACGCTACCTGTCTCTCCCGTCAGCCTACCAGCTCGTGCAGTTAGACCCCAACGCTATCGGCACGGTAAATGCTACACACGAAAGCCGATTCGCCATAGAGAGCGTGGACGGACATAACATCCGCGTGGCATCCGACGACATACGCACCATCCGCGTCTATGCTCTCGGAGGCCGTCTCTGCCAGACAGCTAACGTTCAGAACGGTACCGTCACTATCCGTGTAGCCGTCGCCGGCACATACATCGTGACCGACGGCACCGACGCCTACAAGGTGGTTGTGAAATAATTCACCTGTCCTGGATAAGTCCTAAGGACAAGTCCATACGATACAAGTAAAAGCGGGCGCAGCAGATACATCTTTTGTTTCTGCTTGCGCCCGCCTTTTTGTGGTCGGAGCATTCGAAATTATCCAAGCATCCCAAATGTGTCAACCAAAAACGCAAATGGGCCTCAACGAGCGATTTGGGATTAAAAAAACGAAAAAAGAGGCACACGTCGAATATTTTTCGTAATTTTGCATTTCGTAACCGCCTTGCGCCATGCCGCCAGTCCCTTTGCGGGGGCGGCCCACGCTCACGGGCGACCACCAACGATATGTTTCGGATCAAAAAGTTAGACCTATTCATCGCCCGCCAGTTCGGCCAACTGTTTGCCGGCACGTTCTTCATCAGCCTCTTCGTGCTGATGATGCAGTTTCTGTGGCGCTATGTCGATACGCTTATCGGCAAGGGTCTCTCCGTCGATGTGCTGGCGGAGTTTTTCTGGTACATGGCCCTGATCATGGTGCCGCAGGCCCTCCCACTGGCCATCCTGCTCAGTTCGCTCATCACCTACGGCAACCTGGGCGAGAGCAGCGAGTTGACAGCCATCAAGGCAGCAGGCATCTCCCTGCTCCAGTCGATGCGCGGACTGATCGTCGTGAGCGTCTGCATCGCCTTCGTCTCGTTCTATTTCCAGAACAACGTCGCCCCCAACGCCCAACTGAAGCTCGCCCAGCTCATGCTGTCGATGAAGCAGAAAAGTCCGGAGCTGGAGATACCGGAGGGCGTCTTCTACGACGGCATCCCCCAGACCAACATCTACGTGGGCAAGAAAGACCTGCAGACGGGCAAGCTCTACAACATCATGATCTACCGCATGACCGAGTCGTACGAGGACCAAGCGATCATCCTGGCCGACTCCGGCATGCTCCAATCTACCGCCGAGAAGAAGCACCTCGTGATGAACCTCTATAGCGGAGAGTGGTTTGAGAACATGCGCTCCGAGGAGCTCTCGGGAAGCGCAGCCGTGCCCTACCGCCGCGAGACGTTCGTCCACAAACGCCTCATCATGGACTTCGACGGCGACTTCAGCCTGACCGACGCGACAGGGTTGGCAGGCAACGCGCGCACGAAGAGCCTGCAGCAGATACAGACCGACATCGACTCGCTCAACCTCTCGGGCGACAGCATCGGCAAGATGTACCTCCGCGACGCCGACAACTTCTACTACGAGGGACGCCCCCTCACGCCCCACCTGCTGAAGATGGCGCGGCAGGAGGCGGCTGCCAAGACAATGGACTTCGACACGCTCTTCGCACGCCAGAGCCAGGACGCACGCCGCATGTGCGTGGACAGGGCGCTGAGCACCGTGCAGGCCGAACTGACCGACCTGCAGTTTAAGAGCATGATCACAAGCGACCTGGACAAAGACATACGCCAGCACGAGATAGAGTATATCAACAAGTTCTCACTCGCCCTGGTATGCATCATCTTCTTCTTCATCGGCGCGCCCCTGGGGGCCATCATCCGCAAGGGCGGACTGGGCATTCCCATCATCGTGGCCGTCGTGGTCTATATCATCTTCTATATCCTCGACAACACGGGCTACCGCATGGCGCGCCAGGGTTCGTGGGCGATATGGTTTGGCAAGGGGCTCTCGCCCGCCGTGCTGATACCGACGGCCCTGTTTATCACCTACAAGGCCAACAAAGACTCCACGGTCTTCAACTTCGACGCCTACCGCAGCCTCTTCATGCGCCTGCTGGGCCTCAGGGAGCAGCGCCATGTCAGCGGCAAGGAGGTCATCATCGAGACGCCCGACTACACGGCCGACGCCGAGCGCCTCACGCGCATGAACGGCGAGATAGCCGAATACGAGCGCAAGCACCGACTCAAGTCGCCGCCCAACGTGATCAAGACGTTCTTCCACTACCAGCCCGACCACGAGATAGAGCACATCAGCGAGGAGATGGAACAAGTCATCGAAGACCTGGGCAACACGCGCAACCGCGTCATCCTCACGGCCCTCAACCGCTACCCCATCCTCGCCGTCAAGGCCCATACGCGGCCCTTCGAGCGCAAGTGGATGAACATCGCGGCGGCAGTCGTCGTGCCCGTGGGCCTCTTCCTCTACTGCAGGATGTGGAGTTTCCGCCTCAGACTGCACCACGACCTGCAGGCCATACGATCTGCCAATGAGATGATCGTGCAGGAGGTGGAGAAGATGGGCATGAGGCCATGAACAATGAATGTGAACACTTATAAGAATCATAAATAAAAAAAGATAGAAATGGAAGATTTCAAACTCAGCAGCATCGAGGCTGCGCTGGAAGACTTCAAGGAGGGTAAGTTCGTGATCGTCGTCGATGACGAGGACCGCGAGAACGAGGGAGACCTCATCATTGCCGCCGAGAAGATCACACCCGAGAAGGTGAACTTCATGCTCAAGAACGCGCGCGGCGTGCTCTGTGCGCCCGTGACGCTGAGCCGTTGCGAGGAACTGGACCTGCCGCACCAGGTGCAGGACAACACGTCGATGCTCGGCACGCCGTTCACCGTCACCATCGACAAACTCGAGGGTTGCTCCACGGGTGTGTCGGCAGCAGACCGTGCGGCCACCATCCTGGCCCTGGCCGACCCTGAGTCCACACCGCAGACCTTCGGTCGCCCTGGCCACATCAACCCGCTCTACGCTCAGGACAACGGTGTGCTGCGCCGTAGCGGCCACACGGAGGCCTCCATCGACCTCTGCAAGCTGGCGGGCCTTCGCCCCGTGGCTGCCCTAATGGAGATCATGAACGAGGACGGCACGATGGCACGCATGCCGCAGCTCCAGGAGAAAGCCAAGGAGTGGGGCTTGAAGATCATCTCCATCCGCGACCTCATCGCCTACCGCCTGAAGCGAGAGTGCCTCATCGAGGTCGGCGAGGAAGTGGAGCTGCCCACCCGCTATGGCAACTTCCACCTTATCCCGTTCCGCCAGCAGAGTAACGGACTGGAGCACATGGCACTGATCAAGGGTAAATGGAGCGAGGAGGAGCCGATCCTCGTGCGCGTCCACTCCTCCTGCGCCACGGGCGACATCCTCGGATCGAAGCGTTGCGACTGCGGCGACCAGCTCCACAAGGCTATGGAGATGATCGACAAGGAGGGCAAGGGCGTGCTCATCTACATGCAGCAGGAGGGCCGCGGCATCGGCCTGATGAACAAGATTGCAGCCTACAAGCTCCAGCAGGAGGAGGGCTATGACACCGTCGATGCCAACACCCACCTCGGCTTCAAGCCCGACGAGCGCGACTATGGCTGCGGCGCGCAGATGCTCCGCCACCTTGGCGTGCACAAGATGCGCCTCATGACCAACAACCCGAAGAAGCGCGTGGGACTGGAAGCCTACGGACTGGAAATCGTAGAGAACGTGCCCATTGAGGTGCCGGCCACGGAATACGACTACAGATACCTCAAGACCAAGCGCGACCGCATGGGTCACGACCTCCATCTGTAATCACGCCTCGCTCATGGAGTTTGTGGCATGGTGATGACCATGGCACAAACTCCATGCTTCTCTCATTCTTTGACAGGAGCAGGCAAGGTCCCTTGCCACACCCTCCACGGCGAGACCACAAGTCTCTACCTGGACAGAATGTCGATTTCCCACTATTTATATATGTAGAGAAAGGTCATGATACGAACATTAGCCATCGACGACGAGCCGCTCGCCCTGCAGCAGCTCGCCACCTACATCAAGAAAATACCCTACCTGGAGTTGGTCGGCGAATGCCAGAGCGCCATCGACGCCCACACGCTGATGCAGAAGGAACCCGTTGACGCCATCTTCTGCGACATCAGCATGCCCGACCTCAACGGTCTGGACTTCGTCCGCGCCCTCAACCCGCGCCCGCTGGTCGTCTTCACCACCGCCTACAGCCAGTATGCCGTCGAGGGCTACAAGGTCGATGCGGGAGACTACCTCCTCAAGCCCTTCAGCTTCGAAGAGTTTCAGCAAGCTGCCGAGCGCGTCCACCGCCAATACGACTTGCTCCACCAGGAGGAAGCGGCTGCCGCCAGCGCCTCGGAGATAGACGAGAACGACGACATTTTCCTCAAGACGGAGTACAAGGTGATGCGCGTGGCGGTCTCCGACATCCGCTGTGTGGAGGGCATGAGCGAGTATCTGAAGATCCATCTCGTCAGCCGAGATCGCCCCGTGGTGGTGCTCATGAGCATGAAGAAACTCGAGGAGCGGCTGCCACACGCCTCCTTCATGCGCGTCCATCGCTCGTGGATGGTCAACCTCCGGCGCATCCGCGAGATCAGCAAGAGCCGCATCACCCTCGACAACGATGCGGAGGTGCCCATCGGCGACCTCTATCGCGAGACGTTCCAAAAGTATATCGAGAGCAAGTTTGTCGGCAAGTAATCTGCCGTCCAGACACCCCAAGGCACGAAAGCAAGCGGCCTTTAGCAAGTTTTCACGCCGCAATGGCCCCCGATTGGGGGAAAAACTGTACCTTTGCAGTTAAATAACATTCAAATCAAAAAGCGTTATGGCACAGGAAGATGTATTCAAGAAGATAGTAAGTCATTGCAAGGAGTATGGCTTCGTCTTTCCGAGTTCAGAAATCTATGATGGTCTCGCCGCCGTTTACGACTACGGTCAGAACGGCGTGGAGCTGAAAAATAATATCAAGGAGTACTGGTGGAAGTCCATGGTGCTCCTCCATTCCAACATCGTCGGTATCGACGCCGCCATCTTCATGCACCCCACGGTGTGGAAGGCCAGCGGCCATGTCGACGCGTTCAACGATCCTTTGATCGACAACCGCGACTCGAAGAAGCGCTACCGTGCCGACAACCTCATCGAGGACCAGATCGGCAAGTATGAGGAGAAGATCGACAAGGAGGTCAAGAAGGCCGCCAAGCGATTCGGCGAGAGCTTTGACGAGGAGAAATTCCGTGCCACCAATCCCCGCGTCCTCGACTACCAGAAGAAGCGCGACGACCTCCACGAGCGCTACACGGAGGCCATGCAGGGTCCCAACCTGGAGGAGCTGAAGCAGATCATCCTCGACGAGGGCATCGTCTGCCCGATCAGCGGCACGAAGAACTGGACCGACGTACGCCAGTTCAACCTCATGTTCGCCACTCAGTTTGGTGCCGCTGCCGACGCCAACAACACGGTCTATCTGCGTCCGGAGACCGCACAGGGCATCTTCGTCAACTACCTCAACGTGCAAAAGACGGGCCGCATGAAGCTGCCCTTCGGTATTGCCCAGATCGGCAAGGCCTTCCGCAACGAGATCGTGGCCCGCCAGTTCATCTTCCGCATGCGCGAGTTTGAGCAGATGGAGATGCAGTTCTTCTGCAAGCCCGGAACGGAGATGGAGTGGTTCAACTACTGGAAGAAGCATCGCTTGGCCTGGCATCAGGCGCTCGGCATGGGCAACGAGAACTACCGCTACCACGACCACGAGAAGCTCGCCCACTATGCCAATGCGGCTACCGACATCGAATTCCGCATGCCGTTTGGCTTCAAGGAGGTGGAGGGCATCCACTCGCGTACCAACTACGACCTCTCGCAGCACGAGAAGTTCTCGGGACGTTCCATCAAGTATTTCGACCCCGACACCAACGAGAGCTATACGCCGTACGACGTGGAGACCTCGATAGGTGTGGACCGCATGTTCCTCACCATCCTCTGCCACTCCTACACCGAGGAGAAACTCGAGAACGGTTCTGAGCGCATCGTCTTGCGTCTGCCCGAGCCGCTGGCTCCCGTGAAGTGTGCCGTCCTGCCGCTCGTCAACAAAGACGGACTGCCCGAGAAGGCACAGGAGATCGTCGATAGCCTGAAGTTCCACTTCAACACCCACATCGAGGTGAAGGACTCCATCGGCAAGCGCTACCGCCGCCAGGACGCCATCGGTACGCCGTTCTGCGTCACCGTCGATGGCGACACCCTCACCGAGGGAACGGTCACGCTGCGCTATCGCGACTCGATGAAGCAGGAGCGCGTCCCCGTGGAGAAGCTCCGCGAGATCATCGAGGACCGCGTCAGCATCACCAGCCTGCTGAAGAAATTGCAGTAATCCATTACCCATTGCCGCCCATCCACGTCCCGCCTCCTGCCCTATTGGTTTGGGAAGGGCGTGGCTGGGCGAATTTTGCATAATAACATAAGATGAAGACATTCAAAGACCTGCTTCCCTTGCTGGCCCTGCTGGCAGGCGTGTTGGGCTTCGTTTCCTGCTCCGACGACAATGAGGACACCGTGGACGAGTATGCCGACTGGCAAGTGAAGAACGAAAACTACTGGAAGGATCTCTACACGGCCACTAAGAGCCGCATCGCCCAGGGCGACACGACATGGAAGGTGATCCCCTACTGGGCCATCGACGGACTGGAGCCGACGCACGGCACGGTGCAGTATGGAGAGATGCAGCACATCATAGTCCATGTGCTGGAGAACGGCACGGGCACAGACCGCGCCGCTTTCACCGACTCCGTGAAAGTCCACTATGAGGGCCACCTGATTCCCTCTCCGACCTACACGGCAGGCTATCGCTTCGACGCCTCCTACACAGGCACTTTCAGTCCCGTTACCTCCAATCCTACCATCCTCAAGATCAGCAGTTTGACGGACGGCTTTGCCACTGCCGTCATGAAGATGCGGGCGGGCGACCACTGGATGGTCTATATCCCCTTCACGCTGGGCTACGGCAAGACCAAGCAGACGGGATCCTCCATTCCTGCCTACTCCAACTTGATATTCGACCTCCGGATGGTCGGAGTGTGCCGATAAGCTGAGAGCAAAAAGACGGTGAGCCAACGGTTTTCCAAAAAGGTATCGGACGCACTCCTGGCAAAGCTCCGGGCGGGCGAAAAACTCACGGGCGGTGAGAAACTAAACCTCATCGTCCAGTTGAGCATACCCTCTATCCTGGCACAGGTCACCACGGTGCTGATGTTCTACATCGACGCTTCGATGGTGGGCAGTCTGGGAGCGGAAGCCTCGGCCTCCATCGGCCTCGTAGAGCCTGCCACCTGGCTTTTCGGATCGCTCGTCGGTTCCGTTTCGATGGGCTTCAGCGTGCAAGCCGCCCACTTTATCGGGGCTAACGACTTCACACGGGCGCGGGCCGTCATGCGCCATGGCTACGCCTTTGGTCTCTTGATCGGCCTCCTGCTCATGACCATCGCCGCCCTGATAGCGTTTCCCCTACCCCGCTGGCTGGGCGGAGGAACCGATATCCAGCACGATGCGTCGATGTATTTCCTGATATTCTCCCTCGCCGTCCCCGTCCATCTGATAGAGCACCTCTCCGCCTCCATGCTCAAGGTGAGTGGCGACGTGCGACGTCCTAGTGCCATCGCCGTGCTGATGTGCTGCTTCGACGTGATCTTCAACTTCTTCTTCATTTTCCCCACACGCACCCTTTCCGTCTTCGGCCACGAAATGACCGTCTGGGGACTGGGACTCGGCGTGGAGGGCGCGGCTCTGGGCACACTCATGGCCTTTGTCGCCGCTGCCATCCCATTGTTCTATTTCGCCGTGTTTCGCAGCAAGATCCTCGCCTGGCGACAGGACGTGGAGCGATTCACATGGTGCTGGGACTATATCCGCCACGCCTGCGGACTGGGTGCGCCAATGGCTTTCCAGTATCTCCTGATGAACGGAGCGCAGGTGGTCTCCACCACGATTGTGGCGCCTCTTGGCAACATCGCCATTGCCGCCAACTCCTTTGCTATCACGGCCGAAAGCCTTTGCTACATGCCGGGCTACGGCATTGGAGACGCTGCCACGACCCTTATCGGACAAAGCGTGGGGGCACGGCGTGCCGACCTCTGCCGGTCTTTTGCCAAGATGACCGTCACCACTGGCATGATCGTCATGGCGCTGATGGGCGTGGTGATGTATGTCTTTGCCCCAGAGATGATTGGTCTGCTCTCGCCTGTGGACGAGATTCGCACGCTGGGCACCGAAGTGCTGCGTATCGAAGCCTTCGCCGAACCGTTCTTTGCAGCCGCCATCGTCTCTTATAGCGTCTGCGTGGGTGCGGGCGACACGCTAAGGCCCTCGATCATCAACCTCGGTTCAATGTGGTTCGTACGACTGACACTCGCAGCCGCCATGGCGCCCCACTTCGGTCTTCGCGGTGTCTGGGTGGCCATGGCCATCGAACTGACCGTGCGCGGCCTGCTCTTCCTGTGGCGCATCGCGCGTGGGAAATGGCTCAAGATGGACTGACCGCGCAGGATCGCCTTACACTCTTTTCCTATTCGCTTACAAAAAATCTTCCCCTCATGCAACAGATACTTATCAAAATGATCTCCACGAAACCATCACGCGCATGCTTGGTGCCGGAGACACTCGACCAATTCCACATTCCCTTCATCCCGCTCGACCACGCCAACTGGTCTGGTCAATACCCCTACAAACCGACCGTCAAGTTTAGGATCTCCTACGTCGACGACTGTATCCTGCTCCACTATGTCGTGACGGAGGAAAGTGTCGCCGCCGTGGCCGAGGACGACGGTGGAAGGGTGTGGGAGGACAGTTGCTGCGAGTTTTTCCTCCAGCCTTTCGAAGACGGACCCTACTACAACTTCGAATGCAACGCGGCAGGAAAGATGTATATCGCCTGCGGCATGACACGCGAGGGGCGCAAGCAGGTGGCAGCTATCCACTACCACAACGTGAAGCGCTGGACCTCCTTTGGCCGCAAGACGTTCGAGGAGAAGAAAGGACGACAGACCTGGGAAGCAGCCCTCATCATCCCGCTCGACGTGATGACTTCCCACCATCTGCGCCATCCGCGCGGCATGACGATGCGAGCCAACTTCTACAAGTGTGGCGACAAACTGGCCAAACCGCACTTTCTGTCGTGGAATCCCGTCGATTGCGACCATCCCGACTTCCATCGCCCGTCCTCCTTCGGCAAGATCACCTTCGTGTAGCGATCGGACAGGCAACCTTTGTAGTATGAGAAAGACGACCTAAGCAATGCATACAACATGAACTATGCAAACCAGACATCGCCTATTGCGACAGGTCTGAAAGTCTCTTGTGGTGCGAATTGCTTAGGTCGTCATACAATTAGGTCGTGAGATAATATTGATTACAAATACCGTTTTTTTATCATTGGTCTAACGAATGATGACAATTCTCCGACTATCAGCATTTGTTTCTACCTTTGTTTATTTTCGGCCAAATACTTGTCTTTGCTTCCTAACAACCGCATTGGGCTAAACTTTTTTTCTCCTAATGCGTCTAAGTCCTATAGACTTTACGCTATCCATGCACTTATGCGCCACGCGCAAAAGGCCAGGAAAGCCAAGAGCGTCCTATAAAAAACGGACAAGGATAACAAGTTTAACTGTAACACATAAGAAGAACGACAGATGAGAAAAAGTGTATTGTTTTCGGTTCTATTGTTGGTCCCGAGCCTGTTTGCCCAAAACGCAAACAACGACGGACTGACTTTCGCAAGTTTGCAACATGAGTTTGCCGGCACCACGCTGAATTATCGCCAAGCAGTAGTGGAAGGCAAGTCCGACGAAGGAAAAGCCCTTGTCATATATCTCCACGGAGGGTCCAGTTGCGGTACAGACAATATCACCCAGATGCAGGAACCTGGCATCGACTCTATTGGGCATTACCTTGTCGACCACCAGCAGTCGGCGGTATTCCTCGTCCCGCAATGTCCCGACCGCAACAGAGGATGGGGCGGAATGGCCAAGGATATCAAGGCACTGCTCGACTTCGCCGCCCACAGCGAGGGCGTCGATCCAGATCGCATCTACATCTTCGGTGGCTCAATGGGAGGCACGGGCACGTGGAAAATGCTATCCAGCTACCCCAACTACTTTGCCGCTGGCATGCCCTGCGCAGCCAACCCTAAAGGGATGAATGCAGAAAATGTAGCCACTACACCTGTTTACAACGTCATGGGAGGAGCAGATAAAATCATGGACGGCGAGGTCAGGGCGATAGCCGAGGACTTCATCAACCAGCTCAACGCCTTGGGCGACGAGACAAAGTACGAGGTCGTGGCGGGTTGGAGCCATGAGACTACTTGCATCCAAAGCTACACCACGCCACGCCTCGACTGGGTCTTTGCCCACGCACGGCAGACCACAGACTTCGTCAGTTCCGTAACCACGCAGTCCTCCTCCACAGACCGTTGGTACTCGCTGCAGGGCATTGAAGTCCTCTCCCCCAAGCAGCCCGGCATCTACGTCCACAACGGCCGAAAGGTTGTCGTCAGATAGTTGGCTGATCGGCCTCGTCCAAGGCCACGAGGCCGCGCTGCTTCTGTCCGTCGATCAAAATGCGGAACGCATGGGGGAAGCGGACATGGCGCACATGCTTCGTCTCCTCAACGGCAGGGAGCGCGTCGAGCCAGTCGGTACGACAGATACCCTCACCACGCCAAGCGTTGATAGTGAAGTAGCCGACGCCAAACGAAGTGAGGTTTTGGAAGAAATGTGTGCCCTGCGAAGCGTCGATCTGATATCCCTTGATACCCAGCTCCACTATGACGCTGGCTGCGGAGATTGAGGACCATTTCACTGGAATACCCAATCCCGGATCGCTGGAGCCCCAGCGGCCCGGGCCGATGAGAACATAGCGCTCGCCATCGTCGGCAAACTGGCGGTTGAAGGTCTCTACTTCCTGCGCCACCTCCTTGTTTTCGAGCGGATTGTAGCCCTCGGAAGTCTTCACATAGACCACATCCCTCACCTCGTGCGACTCGCCATGACCCAGCGCCATATCCGTCCGGAGCAGACATTGTTCATCGGCGATCTGCGACAAGTTTTCGACGATAGCCTGGTTCTCCTCCACGATGGGACGTATCTGCAGCAGGTACATCTCGCCCGTGCGGTCGGCGTTGAGGTTGCAGGCAAACTCTATCTCTACAGGGCGCTTCATCGCATCGGCCCCAAGTTGCATGGAGAGCTGCATCAGCTTGGGCAGGGGGAAGACTCCCTGCTGAAGCACGCCAGCAAAAGAGATGATCTTGCGACCACCCTCCCATAGTCCGTCGCGGATCACATTGTCCTGTGGGTCGTAGGTCGAGGCGATGAAATGAAGCGCATGGTCCTTCTCGGCCTCCCTCACCCCCAGCTTGAGTATGTTGAAACCATCGTCCACCTTGAAGTCTTCGCCTATGTGGCGCGTGTCGATGGCATAGAAGTCGGTCTGCGTCTGCCTTAGGGCTGTATGGAGTTCGCTCATCTGCATCACGTTTTTGGGATGATAGGGCGAGAGGCGTATCGACTGTCCACCCTCCACAATGTGCTTTCCCAGTCCCAGGGCAAGGGAGGCCACACCCTCCTCAGCTTTCTCGTTGCCCACGGGATAGTAGTTGATCGAGCGGATGACACCTGAGATATTGGGATAGAAGCGCCCATCATACTGCTTGCCCACCACCTGCTGCAAGACCACCGCCATTTTCTCCTGGTCGATGACGTTGCTAGTAGCTAGCATATAGGCCTTGGAGTCACGGTAGAAGACCGAAGCATAGACGGCCTTGATGGCACAGGCAAGCATTCGGAGCATTTCCTTCTTGTCCTCCAAGAAGGGAATCATATAGGTGGCATAGACCCCGGCAAAGGGCTGGTAGTGGGAGTCCTCCAGTAGCGAACTGGATCGCACGGCTATTGGGGCATTGGTAGCGGCAAAGAAGGCTAGGAAGTCATCGATGAAGTCGTCGGGGAGCTGCGCTTGGAGGAAAGCCTGCAGGATCTCCTCGTCCGTAGCATCGGAGAGGGCGAAGGGATAGAGGTCGTTCTTCTCCATAAATTCATCGAAGACGTCCGTACAGAGCACCACCGTCTTGGGTATCTGCACCGTGGCGTTGGCATACTGGTTGAGCTCGGGATGGCGTTTGATGATATTGTCGAGAAAGGCCAGTCCGCGTCCTTTGCCACCCAGTGACCCGTCGCCGATGCGGGCAAAGTGGGCATACCGATCGAAGCGCTTGCGGTCGAAGAGTGCCACGACACCTTGGTTCTTCATCCGACGGTACTGCACAATGGCGTTGAAGATGATCTCGCGGTGGAGGTCCACGTCCTGCAGCTCGTGCCAAGTGATGTTTCGGAGAAACTCTGCCACGGGGAAGATGGCGCGTGCGGAGAGCCAACGGCTCATGTGGTTGCGGCTGACGTGGTAGAGCATGGAGTCGCGCGGTATTTTGAAGATGTCGTCCTGCAACTCCTTCAGATCGTGGATGCGCATCACTTCCGCCTTCGTCTTCGGGTCGCGGAAGATGAAGTCGCCAAAGCCCATGTGCTCTTCGAGAATATGACGCAAATCGACGCTGATCTTCTTGGAATTTTTATCGACAAACCAAAAGCCCTCGGCCTCCGCCTTCTCACGGTTATGGCTCTCCGCGCTCTCCACAGTGAGCGGCAGATACTCATCCTCCTTTCTGATAGCGCGGAGCAGTTTCAGTCCAGCCTCAGGATCTTTGTCGTCGGTATAGAATCCGCCTTGCAGATGTGGCGGCGCCAAAGGGAAGCGCACGTCGGAGATCACGCCGAGACAGTTGTCCTTATACCTATTATAAATGGTCCACGCTTCCTCGTAGTTGCGCGCCAGCATCACCTTGGGTCTTCCGCGCATCCTCAGCGTGGCAGCATGGGGGTTGAGTGCCTCTGTGGCGAAATTCTGACTCTGCATCAGAATATAATTGTAGAGGTTGGGGAGAATGGAGGAATAGAAGCGGATACTGTCCTCCACGAGCAGGATCATCTGCACGCTGCCCTCGCGGATATCATTATCGATATTGAGCCGGTCCTCGATAAGCTTGATGATGGAGAGGATGAGGTTGGTGTTGCCCAGCCAGCAGAACACATAGTCGAAGATGCTCAAGTCCTCGTGCTCCATACGGCGCGTGATGCCGTGGCTGAACGGGGTGAGCACCACGCAGGGGATCGTTGCGAAACGTGCCTTGATGGCACGCGCCACGTCGAAAGCATCGTTGTCTGCATTGCCCGGCATACAAATGACGAGGTCTATACTGACCGTGCTAAGTATCTTCTCTGCCTCCTCGATCGTAGAGACCTGCGTAAACGTGGGCGGATAACGCAGGCCAAGGCGCGTGTATTCATTATAAATTTTCTCCTCCACGCGGCCGTCATCCTCCAACATGAAAGCGTCATAGGGGTTGGCGACGATGAGGACGTTGTAGATGCGGCGCATCATGAGATTGACGAACGAGACGTCTTTCATGATGAATTTGCTCCATTTGTCGGGTAGTTGTTCTCTCATTAGGATTTATTTTGTTTTGGGCAAAAGTACGAAAAATATGGGTAAACACCTAACTTTTGGTCACAAATATCTCTCGTTGCGGGCGTTTTAGAAACAAAAAAGTCGTAAAACAAGCCCCCGCGGTTTGGGTAGGCAGCAAAGTTTATGAAAAATTTCCGCAAAATCATTTGGTAGTATGGATTAAAATCCCTACTTTTGCCCTCGAAATAAACAACAAGACCATAACAACTTAAACATTCAAAATTACTATGGAAGTTGAGAAAATCATGAGAGACCTGGAGCAGAAGCATCCAGGTGAGAAGGAGTTCTTGCAGGCCGTACATGAGGTGCTGCTCTCCATCGTTGATGTTTACAACCAGCATCCCGAGTTCGAGAACGCTAAGATCATCGAGCGCATGGTAGAGCCGGAGCGTGTTGTCATGTTCCGCGTACCCTGGGTGGACGACAAGGGCGAGGTTCAGGTGAACATCGGCTACCGTGTACAGTTCAACAGCGCCATTGGCCCGTACAAAGGCGGTCTCCGTTTCCACGCTGCCGTGAAGCTTGACACGCTGAAGTTCCTCGGTTTCGAGCAGACCTTCAAGAACGCTCTCACCACGCTCCCGATGGGTGGCGGCAAGGGTGGTTCCGACTTCTCTCCGCGCGGCAAGAGCGACGCTGAGATCATGCGTTTCTGCCAGGCCTTCATGAGCGAGCTCTACAAGTACATCGGCCCGGACTGCGACGTTCCCGCTGGCGACGTAGGTGTTGGTGGCCGCGAGATTGGCTACCTCTTCGGTCAGTACAAGAAGCTCACCAGCCAGTTCCACGGTGCTACCTTGACTGGTAAGGGCTTTGAGTTTGGTGGCTCTATCCTCCGTCCGGAGGCTACTGGTTTCGGCGCTCTCTACTTCGTAGAGCACATGCTGAAGACCCGTAACATCGACATCAAGGGCAAGACGGTTGCTATCTCTGGCTTCGGTAACGTGGCTTGGGGTGCTGCCAAGAAGGCTACTCAGCTCGGTGCTAAGGTCGTGACCCTCTCTGGTCCTGACGGCTACATCTACGACCCGAACGGTCTGGATGATGAGAAGATCGAGTACATGCTCGAGCTCCGCAATAGCGGCAACGACGTTTGCGCTCCTTACGCTGACAAGTTCCCGGGTTCTACCTTCTACGCTGGCAAGAAGCCTTGGGAGGCTGAGGCTGAGATCTACATGACTTGCGCTATCCAGAACGAGCTCAACGGCGAGGACGCTAAGAAGATCCTGGCTCGCAAGCCGATCTGCGTTGTCGAGGTCAGCAACATGGGTTGCACCGCTGAGGCTGTTGAGGCATTCGTTGGGGCTAAGCAGCTCTTCGCTCCGGGCAAGGCTGTCAACGCTGGTGGTGTTGCTACTTCTGGTCTCGAGATGACCCAGAACAGCATCCGTCTCCACTGGAGTGCTGAGGAGGTTGATGAGAAGCTCCACTACATCATGTCTTCCATCCACGAGCAGTGCGTCAAGTACGGCACGGAGGCTGATGGTTACATCGACTATGTGAAGGGTGCCAACATCGCCGGCTTTATGAAGGTCGCAAAGGCTATGCTCGCTCAGGGTATCGTCTAATTCATAAAATTAAAAATTCAATACACACCATAGAAAGGGGAGTCCGCAAGGGCTTCCCTTTCTTCATGCTCTTGAACAAACGATTGAACTTTCCGAGAAGACGACCGAGAAGTATCAAACCCTGTTGGCCAAACACCATCCGAAAGTTTGGGTCAGAACAATGACAAAGCAACTAGGCCAAATAAGCTAAACAATACAACAAGCGACCTTACTTGTAACCTCATCCCATTTGAGAAGTACAAAAGGATGTTTTTCTGTCTGAGCAGGACTGTATATCAACAACTCATGCGCTCCTGTCGCTCCTACGATCTACTCTCCCCCACCTCCATGGGCACGGTCAAATCGACCGTATAACGGTTGGCTTCGTCGTCAACGCAGAGCGTATAGCGATCACCATAGATCAAGTCGAGGCGCTTGCGGACATTTCGCATCCCTATGCCTCCCTGCACATCCTCGAGACTTTCGACCTTCGGATTCTCGCAAAAGAAATGGATCCGTTCGCCGACCTGCTCCATAAGGATGTGGATATGCGTGTCGCGCTGGTAACTTACGCCGTGTTTGAAGGCGTTCTCCACAAACATGATGAAGAGCAGCGGCGGCACCTCACCCTGCATCTTAGGTTGCATATCAACAGTCAAGTGGACGCGGGAAGTAAAACGAAGGCGCATCAGGGTGATGTAGTTGGAAAGAAACTCCACCTCCTTCTGTAGCGGGATAGAAGCACTCTCGCTCTCATAGACCACATAGCGCATCATGCGTGAAAGCAGGATAATAGATGACTGCGCACGTCCTGGGTCTATATCTACCAGCGCATGGATGTTGTTGAGCGTGTTCATAAAGAAGTGAGGGTTGATCTGGGCCTTGAGATACTTCAGCTGATTGGATAGTTTCTCCTGCTGCAGTAGCATCAGTTCACGACTGGTGTCCTCACTACGGAAATAAATCTTCACGCCCAGGTTGACACCAAACATCAGTGTAAGGATGAAGAGGCTGGCTAGATCGACCCGTTCCACGATGCCAGGCTTGGCAAAACGAAGCACACGCACCTCCACGCCACGCACAGTTTTACCCTCCTTGTCTCGGACAATCACCTCATGACGGGCCCGCTTCTCGGGAGGAGGCGGTCCGAAGAGGGGGAAAGTGAGATACTGAAACACGCCAAGCAGAAGTACCAATAGAAATGCGAAGATAAAGTAGCGGCCCTTGCGCGGTCGGAAGAAAAGTGGCGCAACAAAGCAGTTGTGAAAGAGGAAAAAAACGAGAAACAAGCCCATCATCGCCCAAACCGCACCATAAAAGCCCCAGGGTAACGGATCGCTGCTGTTGCGCGAGCGGAAATACATCATCAGAAAGGGACTGAGCAGCACAACCGCCCATCCGAAAGCGTAGATGACTCGCTCACGATGGCGTTGGAGGGCGCTAAGGAAACGTTCTTTCGTCATAGGATTATCTTCATCTTGTTCGGTGCAAAGGTAAGAAAAGACCGCTTGCCAAACAAATCTATTCAGCAAATCTCGCCTTTTCATAGACGAATTAAGGACAAACGGAAAGCAAATGGTTTATTTTGGGGATTTTTAGACGTTTTTTTCTTGCCTACTCTTCAAGATTTGCTTACTTTTGCAACTATATGAGAACGTACGTACAAAGACTATTGTCGCTCGCCACTCCGCTGCTGATGCTGAGTGGCAGCATCGCCGCACAGTCGGCACAGAGTGAGGGAGGAGCAGGCTTCGGATCACCCATTAGATCTGCAGAAAGTTCACAGGGAGGCAACGGTGCCATCTCAATGAAGGTTATGCCGGAGCGAGTGACCATCGTGCCCGAGCTACCCGAACGCGTAGAGGTATTGTCGCTCAACAACTCCCTCATCAACTTCCAGCGCCAAGATACTATATGGAACAACATCGCTGCCAAGATGGGCAAGGACGCCGAATGGACGCTACATACCATCCTTGGCCAACCACTGTCGTTCCACTGGATGGAGACCGACGAGGCCGGGTGCAACTCAGAGGGACAGCCATCGGCCAAATCGATGATCAAACTGAAACCCTGGACCCACATCATCCTACAGGAGCAGACGGATCGTCCACGAGTAGAGTACGAAGACTTCCGCGAAAGTGTGGGCAAATGGGTGGACTTCATCCGCAACAACTGCCCCAATCCTCATGCTGTCATCATCCTGCCTGTCAACTGGGTGCTGACCTCCTGTCTCGACACCTACTCCGAGACCGTTAACCTCGTCATCGATAACTACCGAAAGGTGGCACAAGAGTTTGGCGTGGTGCTCGCCCCTGTCAGCTCCGCCTACCGTATGTGCTATGAGCGCGAAGGTGTAGCCGCCCTGAAGAAGTGGTACACCGACGACCGCCACCCCACCATCGACGCTGCCTATCTCGCAGCCTGCATCGAATATGCCACCATCTACGGTGAAGATCCGACCACTATCTCGTGGGCCCCACGCAAGATTTCACCACAGGAGGCACTGCGCATTCGTGAATATGCCAAAGAGGCACTGACAGACTATACGCAGACCGTGGACCACCATAAGGGAACGGTGCAGTTGCAAGCCCGCCTCTACGACGCCACAGGAAGACCCCTGCCGGATGACGGCATGACGGAGTGGGGCAGCAATGGCGCAACGGTCAATCACGAAGGACTTTTCACAGCGGGCAAAGAGATGGCCGACTACATTGTAACGGCCACCAACGGTGCGATCAAGTCCTCTGCTACGGTGACGGTAGCCAATGCCATCACCCGCATGGAGGGTCTACCCGTAGTGGAGCTAGACGGTGCCGAAGCATCCTACTCACAGAACTTTGACACCATGGGCAACTGCCCAACACTGCCAGAGGGATGGCGCACTGACGGGCAGGATGGCTACGCCAGGACTTTAGGTTACTTCGTGCTGGCCGATGACGAGACGCAGTTTGTCCAAACCGACGACCTCATCACACTCGATGCTAACGCAGCCTGCGGAACTTGGAACTTCGGACAACGGTCCGACCGTGCCGTGGGTGGCATCACGTCGGGGCGATCCAATGAGCCACGGGTAATCAATGTCTATCTGCACGTCAGAAACACGGGGATCACTCCCATCGTACAGCCCCTGCTCAGCTATGACATTGAAAAGTATCGCAAGGGAAAGAACAAGGCGGGCTTCAACGTCCTGCTCTTCACCTCCCGAGATGGCATAGACTGGACCAAGGCAGAGGGCGATGTCTTCAAATCCCATTTCGAGGCCGACAAGGCCACGGAGGGCTATGCTTCCGTACCGGGGGAGACACGCCAGGTAATCGGTCAGCTGCAAACAACTATCCAGCCTGGCGACGACCTCTTTCTGGCCTGGAGCATCCGTGTGGCGGATGGCTACAGCAGCGGAGAAGCCATCGCTTTGGGCATCGACAACGTGTGTCTCAACTGCCCGCCTGCCTCAATCACCACCGCACGTGGCGCACAGCAACACGACGCCCAACCTCGCTACAATCTCAGCGGTCAGCGAGTCAGCGCCGACTACCATGGCATCGTAGTCTCCGACGGTCAAAAGATAGTCCAATAACTCTGACGGCGTACCGACTTCTCTTCTACTGACTGGGTAGGAGGAGTCGGTACGCTTGCTACAACACTACGCCGGTGCCACTACAGGTGACCATCAACATTGATCCGCTCTGTCCCACGGTCTCATAGTCGATATCTATGCCCACCACGGCGTTGCAGCCCATCTGCTGCGCCCGCTCGGCCATTTCACGCATTGCTGTGTCTTTCGCTTCGCGCAGCACACTCTCATAAGACTTGCTCCGACCTCCAAAGAAGTCGCGCATTCCCGCCATAAAATCTTTTATTGCATTGGCACCAATAATGGTTTCGCCAGTCACCACGCCACGATACTCGCGGATGGGATGACCCTCAAGGGTCGGAGTGGTTGTTAAAATCATACTCTTTTTCTTTTGAACATTTATTATTTAGACGAATGGCAAGACCAAAAGTTTCAGAGTCCGCCAAGGAAAATCATTCGATCGCCCCACGCCCACTTTTTCTGCCACCTCTAGCAACTCATCTACCTTCTCGTTGGTTGACTGGGCGATTTTGTCAATCATTACTGTTGGGTGTTGTCCGCGAAAAAGAATCTGCTAACAAAAAGAGAGAAGAAAATGAAGGAAATTCATATCTACTTCAACAGATTTCCGCAGATTTTTACGCTATCCTCGCATTTTTTACCTACCTTCGCATCATTAAAGCACTTCCAAAGAACTGGACATGATGAACAAACTCGACAAGAAGCTGATATTATACATCGTGATCATGCTGACGGTATGGACCACTACGAAGGCTATGCCGATCTCAGTGGACACGGACTCAGTGGAGAAAGCCGACTCGCTGCCACGTCGTCATCACGACCTCGCCATGACCCTGAACAAGAAGACGGGGGACAAAGTTATGGCCTATCTCAATATGGGATTTCTGGGAAGCACCAATCTCTTGCACGGTGTACAACTCAACGCTATGACCTCTCTGGCACATCAGGAGATGAGAGGTCTGCAATGCGCCGGACTGTCCAACATCGGCACAGGCATCAAAGGCGTACAGCTTGCGGGATTCTCCAACGTGAGCCTTTCCTCATTTCGCGGCATTCAGATAGGCGGCGTGACAAACATTTCGCGGGGTGTGGAGAAGGGTATTCAACTTACCGCCCTCGCCAACATCAGTTCGTCATACATGCGCGGGCTGCAGATTGGTGCATACAACTATGCGGACACGCTGAACGGAACACAAATAGGACTGTTCAATGCCTGCATCAGTCATCCACGTGGCGTGCAAATAGGTCTGCTTAACTATAGCCGCGATACTACGGCGCACAAAATAGGATTGGTGAACATCAACCCACTGACACGCATTGACGTAATGGCTTTTGGTGGCAACAGCAACAAGACAAACTTGGCCCTGCGATTCCGCAACCGAAGTACATACAGTATCCTGGGCTTCGGCACGCACTACATGGGTCTGGACAAGGAGTTCTCTGGAGCGATATACTACCGTCTGGGACAATACTTCACGCTATCACCACGCTGGACAATTAGCGGAGACGTGGGCTTCTTCCATATAGAGACATTCCAACACGAGACTGATAGTAGGCCAGAAAGACTCTATTCGCTGCAGGCGCGTGTCAACGCTGATTATCAGATTAACCGCACGCTGTCGGCATTTGCCTCCCTCGGCTACGGTACGACGCGTTACTACAACAAGAACCAAGAGTATCGCACGCGCCCTATCATCGAAGCAGGCATAGCCGTGCGCTACGGACGACATGGGAGACCCATGGCGAAGCTCTTCCCCGAAGCGCAGGAGGAGATAGGCGATACTACACGCATTTACGCATTCCACAACCCCGAGAACCAGCAGAAACGGCCGTGGCTGGCAGCCCTGGAGGTGACAAGCATCAATTTACTCGTGAACCGGTTTGACTGCTGGGTACTAGGAGAGGAGTTTCCAAGAATCAGCATGCACTCCATCAAACACAACTTCGAGACGGGTTTTGTATGGGACAATGACCAGTTTTCCACCAACCTGTTTGCCCACCCTTATCATGGTGGGCTCTACTTCAACTCTGCACGAAGCAATGGGATGAGCTTCTGGGAGTCCATTCCTTATGCGCTCTGTGGCAGTCTGATGTGGGAATTTTGCGGCGAGACAGAACCACCCGCCATCAACGACGTGATGGCAACGACGCTAGGAGGTGTTGCTATCGGCGAGATAACGAACCGTGTGAGTGCACTGGTGCTCGACGACCGTGCTCACGGATTCAGCCGTTTCCTGAGGGAATTGGCAGGGACACTGATCAATCCGATACAGGGCTTCAATCGTATCGTCAGCGGCAAAGCATGGAAAGTGAGAAGAAACTACTACAAATACCACGACTACCAGGCTCTTCCTGTAGCCTTCAGTGTGGCAACAGGCGACCGGTACCTGGCCGACGAGGGCGGCATCTTCCGTGGCGAGCACAATCCCTATGTGGACTTTGGACTAGCTTATGGAGACCCCTTCGACAGCGAACAGACTCGCCCCTACGACTATTTTACTGCCAACATCACAGTCGGGGTTAGCTCAAACCAACCGATCATCACCAGCGTACACTTGCTGGGAAAGCTTTGGAGTACCAACCTCTATGAAGGCGAAGGTGTAACATCGCTTTTCGGACTCTTTCAACACTTCAATTACTACGACTCTGAGCCCGTGAAGGACGGTAGCCAGCAAGTGCCTTACCGTATCTCAGAAGCAGCAAGCATTGGGCCAGGATTTATATTTCATTTCCCCAAAGTGGGCAATATGGGGAGCATGGAGCAACGTCTTTTCCTCGACGGCATTCTGCTAGGTGGATCGCTGAGCGACTACTACACCGTCATCGATCGTGACTACAATATGGGTAGTGGATTCAGCTTAAAAACTCAGACGCTAATGGAGTTTCCGAAAATAGGGACATTTTCGCTTATAGCCGATTACTACAAGATCTACACTTGGAAAGGATACACTATGGACCAACTAGAACACACGGATCCACTCTACCTCAACGCACAGGGCGATAAGGGTAGCGCATCCCTGCTAGTGATCAGTCCAAAGTTTGACTTGAATCTAAAGAAAAACTTCAGCGTGGAGGCAGGAGCATCATACTATATGCGCGACACGAAGTATAAGTATCACCCCAACGTACACGCACAGACTTTCGAGGTACGCCTCGGACTAAGATACACGCTATAGAGCGCCTTTGATATGTAGCTAAAACATGCTTAACCAAGGTACGAAAGGGCTCGGAGGTTCAAATACGGGTATCAAAAAATCCCCAGATGATGCACATCTGGGGATCTTAAAACGTTATAGTGAGCTAAAATTATTCAGCCTTTGCCTCTTCAGCCTTCGGAGCCTCCTCTGCTACAGCAGTCTCATCAGCAACCTTCTTCGTGGAACGGCGGCTACGACGAGTCTTCTTGGCCTCTGCCTTCGGCGTCTTAGCCATATTCTCATCGAAGTCGACAAGCTCGATGAAAGCCATATCTGCAGCGTCACCCAGACGATGACCCAACTTGATGATGCGGGTGTAACCACCGGGACGGTCGGCAACCTTCACAGCGATCGGGCCAAAGAGCTCCTTGATGGACTCCTTGTCCTGAAGATAGCGGAAGACAACACGACGGCTGTTGGTGGAGTCGTCCTTTGCACGGGTGATAAGCGGCTCAACGTACTTCTTCAGTGCCTTGGCCTTTGCGAGGGTCGTAGTGATTCTTTTGTGCCGGATCAGAGAGATAGCCATGTTGGCGAGCATGGCCTTGCGGTGATCAGCAGTACGGCCCAGATGGTTGAATTTTTTATTATGTCTCATTTTTGTTTCTGTTGTTTGGACTGGTTAGCAACCCTTCTATATCTTGTATGGGATTACTCCTTGTCCAGTTTATACTTTGTAATATCGGTTCCAAAGGTCAGATTCAGACCCTCGAGCAAATCATCAAGCTCTGAGAGCGATTTCTTACCAAAGTTGCGGAACTTCAAGAGGTCAGTCTTGTTGTACTGTACCAAGTCACCAAGCGTCTCGACATCAGCAGCCTTAAGGCAATTGAGGGCACGAACACTAAGATTCATGTCAACGAGACGGGTCTTGAGCAACTGGCGCATGTGGAGCACCTCCTCATCAAACTCCTGATTCTGTTCAGTATCAGGACTCTCCAGCGTGATCTTCTCATCAGAGAAGAGCATGAAATGATAGATGAGGATCTTGGCGGCCTCTTTCAGCGCATCCTTGGGACTGATGGAACCATCGGTTGTAACCTCAAGGACGAGTTTATCGTAGTCGGTCTTTTGCTCGACGCGGAACGGCTCGACGGCGTACTTGACATTACGGATTGGGGTGTAAATCGAGTCGATTGGGAGTACGTTTACATCAAGGCAGTACTGACGATTTTCCTCAGCCTGAACATAGCCACGGCCTTTGTTGATCGACAAGTCAATCTGCATTGAAGCCTTAGAGTCGAGATGACAAATCACCAAATCGGGATTTAACACTTCAAATCCAGTAAGATACTTGCCAATGTCACCTGCTTTGAACTCAGTGGAATTCTCGACGGTGATACTAACTTTCTCATTCTCAAATTCTTCCACTACTTGCTTGAATCTCACTTGCTTGAGATTCAAGATGATGTTGGTAACATCTTCCTTAACGCCGGGTACGGAGGAAAACTCATGATCAACACCCGCAATGCGAATAGTGTTGATAGCGTAACCCTCCAACGACGAGAGAAGGATGCGGCGCAGGGCGTTACCAATAGTAACTCCGAAACCAGGCTCCAACGGACGGAATTCGAACTTGCCGAAATGGTCGTTGGCCTCCAGCATCACTACTTTGTCGGGCTTTTGAAATGCTAATATCGCCATTAATTCAATGATTATAATTATTGTTTTGAGTACAACTCAACGATTAACTGCTCCTTAATGTTCTCGGGAATGTCAGCACGATCAGGCTTATGAAGGAACTTACCGCTCTTGCTGTTCTCATCCCACTCCAACCAAGGATACTTGCTGTGGTTAAAGCCTGCCAAAGCAGCCTCAATCACCTCAAGGCTCTTGGCCTTCTCGCGAACACCAACTACATCACCCGGCTTCACCTGGTAAGAGGCGATGCCTACAACATTGCCATTGACGACAATGTGCTTGTGGTTGACAAGCTGACGAGCAGCAGCGCGGGTAGGAGCAATTCCAAGACGGAAGACGACATTGTCGAGACGGCTCTCCAGATTCTGAAGAAGCACCTCACCAGTGATACCGTCAGCCTTGGCTGCAGCGTTGAACATGTTGTGGAACTGACGCTCCAAAACGCCATAGGTGTACTTTGCCTTCTGCTTCTCAGCAAGCTGAGCACCATACTCAGACACCTTACGACGACGGTTATTGCCGTGCTGCCCCGGGGGGAAGTTGCGACGGGAAAGAACCTTATCTTCGCCGAAAATGGCCTCGCCAAAACGGCGTGCAATTCTTGATTTAGGACCTATGTATCTTGCCATAATAAATATATGCTTAAATGATGATGAGAATATTAGACACGACGACGCTTGGGAGGACGGCAACCGTTGTGCGGAAGCGGAGTAACATCGACGATCTCCGTAACCTGAATGCCAGAGGCATTGACGGCACGGATAGCACTCTCACGGCCATTACCCGGACCCTTAACGAATGCCTTCACCTTGCGAAGACCGAGGTCGAAAGCCACTTTAGAGCAATCCTCTGCTGCCATCTGGGCAGCGTACGGAGTGTTCTTCTTGGAACCGCGGAATCCCATCTTACCAGCAGAAGACCAGGAAATAACCTGACCCTCATCGTTGGCCAAAGATACAATAATGTTGTTGAACGAACTGTGAACGTGGAGCTGACCCATCGCGGTAACACGCACGTTTCTCTTCTTAGATGTTGCTGATTTTTTTGCCATAATTAATTTCCTCCTACAAATTACTTAGTAGCCTTCTTCTTGTTAGCAACAGTCTTCTTCTTACCCTTACGGGTACGAGCATTGTTCTTAGTGCTCTGTCCGCGAACGGGAAGACCATTACGATGTCTAACACCACGGTAGCAACCAATGTCCATGAGACGCTTGATGTTCATCTGAATCTCTGAGCGGAGGTCACCTTCTACTTTGAATTCAGCACCGATAATCTCACGGATCTTGGCGGCCTGGTCATCTGACCAATCGCAGACCTTAAGGTCGCGGCTCACGCCGGCCTTATCCAAAATCTTTGCTGAACTACTTCGACCGATACCATAGATATAGGTCAATGCGATTTCGCCACGCTTGTTCTGGGGCAAATCTACTCCAACAATTCTAATTGCCATTGATAAACTTAAATTTGTTAAATGTCTTAACTACGCTAAAAAGCACGCAAAGTTACTGAATTTTTCTGACCCAGCAGCCTTTTTATGCAATTTTAACTTTAGCCTTGACGCGTTTTGAACTTAGGGTTCTTCTTGTTGATAACGAAAAGACGTCCCTTGCGACGCACGATCTTGCAATCGGGGGTACGCTTCTTTAATGATGCTCTTGTCTTCATAAAGCTATTTATTTATATCGAAAAACGATTCGACCTTTGGTTAAATCATAGGGACTCATCTCGACCTTCACCTTATCGCCAGGGAGGATCTTGATGTAGTGCATTCTCATCTTGCCTGAAATGTGGGCTGTGATATCAACCCCATTTTCCAACTCTACGCGAAACATAGCATTGGAGAGTGACTCAATGATAGTTCCGTCCTGTTCTATAGCGGCTTGTTTTGCCATAATCTCTTACTGTTTGTCCTTCTTTACTTTACTATTGTTTCAAACGATGTTAATATTTCTGGCCTACCCGGTCGTACAACAACGGTGGTTCCGAAGGGAACGAACGGATTGTGAGAAGTGGATTCATGCATCAGTCGAGACTTGATTAATCGCGATCGGCCATACTTGAATGCTAACGCTATCACAAGACACATACCCTCCTTAAGTAGTACAGTATCATTTACCCCAGGATTCAACCGCAAAATCGGATTTTCCACCCTGTTACGTCCCACGCCATGACCAAAAATCTTTTGTAAGACATAGGGGTCATGAGAAGGGAGACTATATACTGCTCTGCTCATCTCCTTGATCGAATGGCCTGCCGACGCACGTCGCACTACTTGGCGAAGCGTCTGTCTTAGGGTTGATGTCAATGGTTCGTCATCTTGGGAACTTCCTACTATAAAAGTATGAGCACCAAAAGAATAATAACCTTCTAGACAAACCCAACAGTTGACAGTAAGCCAATCACCTTCACAGAGCATGCACTCGCCTTCCAGAGACGGCTCGATGTAGGCTCCGTTAACGAAGAAAGTCAACTCGGTGTCGGAGGACTGTGCCTCCTTACCTGAATTGGACTCTGTGGGTACAGTCCGCATGACTGCGTTGACCACTTTGTTCCGCAGGTGGCTCAAGACCACCTTAGGTACTACGTGGCGGCCAACCTCTATTAGCGCACTTGTCGCTAACTGGCTGGCCGCTCGTAAAAGAATTATCTCATCTTCGGTCTTCAGAAATATCCTCATCCTGCACTGATTCAGAATCAGTAGGCAGCTACACCACCATTGCCACGGGTGTGGCCAGAATTAAGGAGACCATCGTAATGGCGCATCATCAGGTGAGACTCGATCTGCTGCAGGGTGTCGATCACCACGCCAACGAGAATCAAAAGAGATGTACCACCGAAGAACTGACCGAAAGCGTCTTGCACATTCAGCAATCCAGCCAAAGCCGGCATAATGGCAATGAAGGCAATGAACAAAGAGCCCGGCAATGTCAAGCGTGACATCACAGTCTCAATGTAATCAGCAGTATCCTTACCTGGCTTGACACCAGGAATGAAACCGTTGTTGCGCTTCATGTCCTCTGCCATCTGAACAGGGTTGAGCGTGATAGCTGTATAAAAGTAGGTGAACGCGATCACGAGAACAACGTACACACAATTATACAACAAACTCTTGTTGTTCAACAACTGCTGGAGAACCGGACTGACATTGTCGGTAGAATACTGAACGATGGCCAGCGGGATGAACATCAATGCCTGAGCAAAGATGATAGGCATCACATTGGCAGCGAAAAGTTTCAACGGAATGTACTGACGTGCTCCGCCGTACTGACGATTACCGACAACGCGCTTAGCGTATTGCACAGGTACCTTGCGGGTGCCCTGCGTGAGAAGGATGGATGCGCATACAACTGCATAGAGGATAATGAGCTCCACGATGAACATCACGAGACCACCACTAGTAATAGCGGTGAAACGGCTGGAGACCTCCTGGATGAAGGCCTGAGGCAGACGCGCGATGATACCAATCATGATGATGAGCGAAATACCATTACCCACGCCCTTATCGGTGATGCGCTCACCCAACCACAGGATGAACATAGAACCTGCGGCAAGGATGAATGTGGCAGGAATCATGAAATAAGTCCAACTGACACCAGAAGCCAAGGCAGCCGATGCCTGCATCTTCAGGTTGATCAGATAAGACGGAGCCTGGAAGAACAGGATGGCCACCGTAAGGATACGAGTGTACCAATTGATTTTTTTCCTGCCGCTCTCGCCCTCGCGCTGCAACTTTTGGAAGTAAGGCACCGCGACGGCAAGAAGCTGCATGACGATAGAGGCCGAGATGTACGGCATGATTCCCAATGCGAAGATAGACGCATTGGAGAATGCACCACCGGAGAACATGTCCAAAAGCGACATCAAGCCGCCTGCGGTTTGCGACTGAAGTCTGCCGAGCTCATTGGGATCGATACCCGGCAAGACAATAAATGACCCAAAACGGTAAATAGCCGTAAACAGAAGAGTAATGAGGAGTCGCTGGCGCAAATCCTCCACCCTCCAACAGTTCTTCAGTGTCTCTATAAACTTTTTCATTAATCCTAGATAATAGTTGTGATACCACCCACTGCCTCGATAGCCTCCTTGGCAGTCTTAGAGAATGCGTGAGCCTTCACCTCAAGCTTGGCCTTCAATTCTCCGTTACCAAGAATCTTAACAAGGCCCTTTGCCTTGGAATAGCCAGCCTCGCGAAGCTCGACAGGGCTAATCACGGTAAGGTTCTTGGCCTCTGCAAGCTCCTGGAGCACAGAGAGGTTGATAGCCAAATACTCCTTGTGGTTAATGTTCTTGAATCCGAACTTCGGCACGCGGCGCTGGAGCGGCATCTGGCCACCCTCGAAACCTACCTTATGCTTGTAACCAGAACGAGACTTAGCACCCTTGTGACCACGGGTAGAAGTACCACCAAGACCAGAGCCTGGACCACGGCCAATACGACGACGGCTGTGGATAGATCCCTTGGCTGGTTTCAAATTATTTAATTTCATAATCTATGAATCCTTTTAAAGATGAATTAATCAACGACCGTTACGAGGTGATGAACCTTGCGAATCATGCCACGGACACTCGGAGTATCCTCAACCTCAACAACCTGAGAGATCTTACGGAGACCGAGCGCCAACAGAGTGCGCTTCTGATCAATCGGAGCGTTGATGCGGCTCTTAATCTGCTTAACTTTAATTGTTGCCATTGTATTGAACCTCCTGTGATTAACCATTAAAAACCTTATCCATGGCTATACCGCGCTCACCAGCAACCATATAAGCATCACGCATCTGCGTGAGTGCGGAAATGGTAGCCTTCACCAAGTTGTGAGGGTTGGAAGAACCCTTTGACTTAGCGATCACGTCGGTGATACCTGCACTCTCCAAAACGGCACGCATAGCACCACCAGCCTTCAAACCAGTACCAGCAGCAGCGGGCTTGATCAGCACCTGAGCACCACCGAAGCGGGTCTCAACCTCATGGGGAACAGTACCTTTCAGCACGGGAACCTTCACGAGGTTCTTCTTGGCGGCATCGGTACCCTTCTGAATGGCAGCGGTAACCTCACCGGCCTTTCCAAGACCCCAACCGATCACACCCTTACCGTCACCTACGACCACGATGGCTGCAAACGTGAAAGTACGTCCACCCTTCGTAACCTTGGTCACACGGTTGATGGCAACCAGACGGTCTTTAAGCTCTACGTCACTATTAACTCTTACTCTATTCATTGCCATAATCGATTAGAATTTAAGACCTCCCTCACGAGCCGCGTCGGCCAGAGCCTGCACACGACCATGATAAAGATAACCGTTACGATCGAAGACGATTTTCTCGACACCAGCCTCTTTTGCCTTGTTGGCAACCAGCTCGCCGACCTTCTTGGCCTGCTCAATCTTATTCATCTTCTCAAGTCCCAACGAAGAAGCAGAGGCAAGCGTAGTGCCAGTGATATCGTTGATGACCTGTGCATAAATTTGCTTATTACTGCGGAAAACGCTCAAACGAGGACGCTCTGCGGTACCCTTCACACTCTTGCGAATGCGGAACTTAATCTTAAGTCTTCTTTGTTCTTTCTTTGTCGTCATAATCTTAGCAATTATTAAAGTTACTTAGCTGCAGCCGTCTTACCAGACTTTCTGCGAATAACCTCACCCTGGAACAGGATACCCTTGCCCTTATAAGGCTCCGGCATACGGAAAGAACGGATTTTTGCACAAATGAGACCAAGAAGCTGCTTATCGCAAGTCTCGAGAGTGATGATGGGGTTCTGGTTGCGCTCACTCTTCGTCTCTACCTTCACCTCCGCAGGAAGCTGGAGGAAGATGGGGTGCGTATATCCGAGAGAGAACTCAATGAGGTTGCCCTTGTTACTCACACGATAACCCACACCGACGAGCTCAAGCGTCTTCTTGTAGCCCTCGCTCACACCAACAACCATGTTGTTGACCAAAGAGCGGTAAAGGCCGTGGAAAGACTGCTTCTGCTTGATGTCAGTCTCGTTTGCCTCGTCAATACTAAACTTTACCTCACCATCCTCGATGATGACCTGGATGGAAGGATCTACCCACTGTGAGAGCTCGCCCTTCGGGCCCTTCACGCTAACGACATTGTCCTTCAGCGTTACAGTAACGCCAGCAGGAATTTGAATTGGCAGTTTACCTATTCTTGACATGTTAAATCCTCCTGATTAGTAGATGTAGCAAAGAACCTCACCACCGATCTTCTCGGCGACAGCCTCTTTGTTGGTCATTACACCTTTGGAAGTGGAAATGATAGCAATTCCAAGTCCGTTAATAACTCTCGGCATGTCTTTGTAGCCCGTGTACTGGCGAAGACCAGGAGTAGAGACGCGAGTCAACTTCTTGATAGCGCTCTGCTTGGTTACGGGATCATACTTCAAGGCCACCTTGATCGTGCCCTGAGGACCATCCTCTACAAACTTGTAGTTGAGGATGTAGCCCTTCTCGAAGAGAATCTTCGTGATGGACTTCTTCATGTTAGACGCAGGAACCTCAACCACACGGTGATGAGCCATGATGGCGTTTCTGAGTCTCGTCAGATAATCTGCTATTGGATCTGTCATAAAATATAAAAAGTTTAATTAATCGGGACTCCCCCGACAATATTAAAAAATACGCTTATCTTGGAAATGATCGCCAGGTGACGGAAGAATCCGTCCCTGACAATACATTCTAATTTTGCGATTTTACCAGCTGGCCTTCTTCACGCCCGGGATAAGACCCTGAGAGGCCATCTCACGGAACTGAATACGGGAGAGGCCAAACTGGCGCATGTATCCCTTCGGACGACCCGTGATCTTGCAGCGGTTGTGAAGACGAATCGGGTTCGCATTCTTGGGAATGGACTGCAACTTGCGAGCAGCCTCATAAGCCTCCGCGGGATCGTTCGAGGTAGCGATGATCTTCTTCAATGCAGCACGCTTCTCGGCATAACGAGCCACCAATTTGGCACGCTTTACCTCACGGGCTTTCATAGATTCTTTTGCCATATCTCTTAATCGTTTTTAGCGTTCTTAAATGGAAGACCGAAAGCCTTGAGCAGTGCATAGCCCTCCTCATCGGTCGGAGCAGAGGTAACGAACGTGATGTTCATACCCTGAATGCGGTCCACCTGGTCGATGTTGATCTCCGGGAAGATGATCTGCTCAGAGATACCCAACGTATAGTTGCCACGGCCATCAAACTTGCTCTCGATACCCTTGAAGTCACGGATACGCGGCAGGGAAATGCGGACAAGCTTCTCAAGGAACTCGTACATGCGCTCGCGACGCAATGTAACCATCACACCGATCGGCATCTTCTTACGAAGTTTGAAGTTGGCGATATCCTTCTTAGAGAAAGTAGCGACCGCCTTCTGACCGGTGATAGAGGTGAGCTCGTTGATAGCAACGTCGATAATCTTCTTATCCTGCGTTGCGTCGCCGAGACCCTGGTTGATGACAATCTTCTTCAAGACAGGAATCTGCATTGCCGAAGAATAGTTGAACTGCTTTTGCAAAGCAGGAGCAATCTGCTCCTTATACTGCTTCTTTAACTGTGCTGTATCCATTACTTGATTTCCTCCCCTGACTTTTTAGAG
>OQVS01000270.1_pt1 | contig 33466 bp, 52 predicted proteins | sample 1691601 | NCBI WGS metagenome assembly OQVS01 (sample SAMN03418268, study PRJEB22391) | human gut metagenome | biome: human-gut; feature: organic feature; material: feces | host: Homo sapiens | place: Tanzania | collected 2013-01 | reverse complement strand
CCGTGATCTTGGCGATTTGACCGACCGTCGCGCCGGTGATGCCGAGGGAGAGGTCAGTCCCGCCGCCCAGCGGCACAACCTCATGCGTCCATACATCTTTATCACCATTTTTGGTGAGCGTGATAGTAGAAAGTCCGTCTGTACCGATGTCTTGGAAAACAAACATTCCGTTTTTGTAGCTTGTCATTCTGTGAATCGAAGATACGGCGTGGTTTGGGAATGCTACCTGCACGCAAAGCGCCGCAATGCCCGTTGGATCTTCAAACGCCTGATAAGCCTTGTAGATTTTTTCCAGATTGTCAAAGGTAGTCGTGCTGCTAAGCTCGCCACCTGCGGTCATGGTAACTGTGGCAAGATACTGCTGAGGGAGTTTATTGATAGCGTCAGGAGCCCACTCCTCTGTACTAAAATCAAAATTGCTATCAATATTAACGTGTCCACTCTTGTCAATGCTAATCAGAGCAAAGCCTGTGGGTTGGCCGCCAGTTTCAGAAGAGGGTATGAACGGCATGGGAATACCTATTGAAATGAACCCCGCAACATCATTATCTAATGCAGAGAGCAAAAAATCACCCATACCAAGCGCGATGAATTCAACACTCTCAAACACTCCAGCCCGAGCAATCTTAACCTCGCGCCCTGCCTCATGCGCGGCCTTGATTTCGGCATAGGTCTTGTCGGACTTGTAGATGGGATTGCCATCGCTGTCTTCGCCGTCTTGCGTGATGGTGACGTAGAGCGTGGGGAGAGCGTAGTCAACGTTGGGGGTTGCGGCATCAAGAGAATTGGCATCACCAAGCTTTAACAGATTACCAAAGCCAGCATTAACATCCCCGGCACTAGGAGTTTTATCTCCAACGGAAACACCGCCGCTAGAAATAGTAAGAAATCGTCTATAATTGACTTGGTTTGAATTGTAAAATGTCTCAAACTGAAGCTTATCATCAACTGGTGTGTTAAACCAACCTCGATAATAAAACACAACACCATTGGTTGCCCCAGCTGAATAAGATATATCATGGCAGTCTACAACGTAAACAACCTGACCGTCATTGATAGCCTTCTGAATCTCTTCAAGCGTTTTATCAATAGTCCATTCACCGTTGCTGTTTTTGTTTAGGTTGACCCTTAGAGTACCGTTAACCTCTCCCCACTCCGCTTTGCTTCCATCGTTGGTAAGATACTTACCGGCGGTGTCGGGAGTGATGGGGGGAGTGCCGGAGGCAGGCGTGCCGGTATCGACAAACGTTCCCGTCGCGGCATCGTACTCGTACCAGTTCCCGTTATCGCCGATATACGGCGCTTTGATGGGGTCAGAAAGAATGACCTGCGAGTGGAGGGAGACGTCGATGTCGTGAACCGTTGGGATCGTGACCTCCGTTGCCTTCGGTGCGCTTCCCGTCACCGCTTCCGTCTTCTCCGGCTGCGGCAGTGTACCGTGGCTTGCGCTCTGCTCCACGCGGACCGGCGCGCCGCTGCCTCCCATGATCGAGCCGTCCTGAAAAACGACGCGCGCCTGCACCACGGCAGCGCCGGGGGCAAATCGGAATGTCTGCTTTTGCGTCACGGGGAACTTCCATTCGCCCGTCTTTTCATCAAACGTCACCTGCCCCGGCCAACGCTTTGTGAACTGCCCTACCGTGATTTCCACGCACGCCGCGATCTCCGGCGTGATCAGCGTCCCGTTTCCCGATTTGATCGTCACCGGGATGTTGTAGGCATCCCCCTGCATTACGCTCGCCATAATTCCCTCCGTGTTCCGCGCTTCGCGTTATCTTGCGTCGCGCTCGTTCATTTCTTCGATGATGTGGATAAAGTCGCCGCGCTCGTGTCCCTCACGTCGGCTCAGGTCGTTCAGTTTGACCGCGCGCTCGCGCGTCACATAGGGGCTGCCTGCGGCAAATGCGTCCGCGTAGCGCTGCGCCACCATCTGCTTGTGTCCTTCGCACAGCGCGGGATACAGCTCAAGCAGTTTGTCGCCCAGCTCCACCATCTTGGCAAACGCCTTGCGGTCGAGCACTTCGCCTTCCTTGTAGTCTACGCCCAGCGTCTCGCGTTCCTCGTCGGTCAGGCCATTTACCACGATCAGCCAGCGGTCTTCAAGGAACTTTCTGTTCATGCTCGTCAGGATGCGGCTCAGGTCGTTCTTGGGCACATAAAAACTGCCCGTCTTGCCAACGATGCTGCCATACATTCCGCCGTCGCCGAACTGCACGGTATTGTCATCCGCCACCTCTGCCATCCAGAGGAATTGCACCTTCTGTGCATCCGCGCCATACTGCACGATCTGCGTCATTGCCTGCGGCGCATTCTTCATCGCCTCGGCCACGGCGCTCGCCGCCGCCTGACGCGCGATCTCCGCCACCTCTTCTTCGGTATAGAGTTTCTGTGCAACGGCTTCCTTCTCCACCGTCACTTCGTCCGCCGGAACTTCAAAGGCCGTTCCGTCTTCCGCCGCGCCCACGATGCCCTCCGTACCGACCTCGCTCTCCTGCTCAATGATCTTCGCGGCCTGCTCCGCCGCGCTCTTGGTCGTCTTCTTGCCCATCGTTTTATCTCCTTTCAGAATGATGGTATTCAGCTCCCCACTTAAAGGCAGGGGATTTCCTCTTTTTCCGGTCCCGACTTTACGGCACGGGCTTTCCGTTTGGAGCGGCGATCCGGTATCGAGCCGTCACGCGTCCGCGATGTTGCCTATAGCCATCGCTTCCGCTTCTGCATCAGCACGCCGCATATGGGCGGGAGGGTTTGCCCCTCCCGCTTTTCGCCGTTATCAGGAAACCGTGATGTGGGCGATCTTGCTGGAGAACGTGGCCACCGTGTCGAGGGCGATGGTGACGTTCATTCCGATCTCCATGTCCCCAGACTTCGTGGGGTCCATCTCAATGGTGATGGGCGTTCCCGCCGTGTAGCCGATGGTCATCGGCTTTCTGCCGCTCGAGGACATCATGTAGATGTCGGTGTCGGAGAGCAGCGTCTCGGGCGCAGTGTTCTGCGTGCCGGGGACGATCACATCCTGCATCGGCATCAGGCGCACCGCCATGAACTCGCCGAGATAGCCGCTGCGGGTGTAGTCCGCGCCGAGCAGCGTTGCGATGGCGGCATCCATGTTCACGTTCGTAGAGCCGGTCACATTCGTCGGCAGCACCTTGGAGAGCGCCACCATGCTTCCGGTCGCAAACAGGTTGGAAATGCGCGTTGCGTTCAGCGCAGACACCTTGTTGGCCGCCTTCACCCAGTTCTGGGTGTCGAACGTGTAGTTCAGGTTCGCGGGGATCAGGGAAACGTCGCCCTTGGCGATGTTCATCGCCTGATTCCACATGCCCATGGTCTTGGCGTACATGCCGGCGGCGATGTTCGCAAAGAAGTCTCCGAAGTCCATGTTGTTGCCGACGAGCTGAATCCACTTTGCCGTGATCCAGCAGCTCTTGGGCTGCGGGTTCAGTGCGTAATCGCGGCTGTAGAAGCGGTTGCGCGGCACGCTGCGCGAAGCGCCCCAGCTCGAATCCTGGAATACCGGGATGTCGTTGCTGCCGATGCTGACCATGTACGTCTGACCGAAGTCGACCTCCACGGTATCGGCAAACAGGCTGACGGCCTCGGAGTAGACCGCCGGAAGGATGGGGCGCAGGATCTCCATATAGATCCCCTGCTGCACGCGATAGAACGCCTCGTTTCCGTAGAAGCGTCCTCCGTCGCGCTTGAAATCCTCCCAGCTCTTCGGGGCGTTCTCGCCGGTCTGCGCACAGGCGATCTTCGCCGCGTACAGCATGTGGTCGCGCTGGAACTTGTCGTTGAGCTGCTTGTAGCCCGCGTCGGTGGTCATGCGCTGCATCGCAGTGCCGCGTCCGTTCATTGCGGCGAGCATCTCGTTTCTGCCCTTGACCGAGTGCTCAAAAAAGAGGGTGCGGCCGGCCGCGATGATGTCTTCGCGTTCGTTGTTGCCGTGGACTTCGAAATTGTCCTTCGACACGCTGTTGAGAGTCAGTTTAGCCATTTTCTATTCACTCCTTCCTTACTTTTCCGCTTAGCCGCCTGCGGCGACGCTCACCTTGCAGGCAGCCAGATCGTAATAGCCGAAGCTTGCGGTCGTGCCCTCGGTGAACTTGCCGCTGCCGCGCAGCTTGAAATAGATCGAACCGGCCTTGGTGGGCGCCGCCGCGGCGGGAGTCAGAAGGCCGTTCGCAATGGTGAAGAACGTGTTCTCGCCGATGGCGGTGGAGAGGTTTCCTTCACCAAAGCGATAGACGTGCTCATCGTCAAACACGATCTTGGTGAAGGTGCCGTCGCGTCCGGCGGGGATGCCGAGACCCAGCGTTTCAGTGCCGATAGCGTAGAGCTGTCCGTTCTTTCCGGCAAGGCGCTGCACCTCGTAGGTGTTGGCGGCATACACAGGCGTGTCCACGTTGGCCGCAGCACCGGCAGCGTTCATATACCATGCATTCTCGTTCTTAATGCCGGTGAATCCGGCACACGGGAGCTGCTCACCTCTCACGCACAGCAGACCTGCCGAGCAGTCCGCATCCGCGCTGGAGGCCTGATAGCGTCCCGTGATGTTGCAAAGCTCGTTGAACTCGTTGTTCGTGATACGGGCTTCAAATGCAGTTTTAGCGATATAAGACATTCTTGTTCACTCCTTCCTTTAGTTGCCCTGCGGGGTCGTCTCGATGCCCCACTTTTCAAGCAGACTTGCAACGCCCTCGCGCTGCTCTCCGCTGTTCAGTCGTTCGCCGATGAAGCGGGTCTTCTTTGCGTTTGCGCGCCGTTCGTCTGCCGCCATCACCGCAGCGCCGCATACGGCGAGCACTGCGTCTCGCACCAGTTTCTCGCCGATCCAGTTGCCATCCTTGTCGAGACTGTTGGCGTAAACGCCCGCCTCCACATCGGCAGAGACGGCGGCGAGCGCATCCTCGCCGATCTTGTCCTCGCGGTTGCGGTTGAAGGCGTTCAGCGTCTCGGTTACGGCAGTCTTTGCGGCATTCATGCGGCGCTTGTTCTCCGTCTCCTGCATGGCCGCGAGCTGGTTGTTTACGCTTTCCAGCTGCGCGCGCAGCGCCTTGATGTCGACCTTCTCATCGCGGATGGATGCGCAGGCGTGCTCGCAGATGTCGCACACATCCACGCTCTCTTCGTTCTCCGCGTCGAAGTGGAAGGCTGCCGTCAGGTAGCACGGCTTGATGCGGCTTGCCACGACTTCCCCGTTGTCTTCACTGTTGAAAACATAGGTGAAAGCCGCGCCGGTCTGGTCGATCAGGCCAACGCGCAGGCCGTCTTCGCTCAGCGCCACGATCTTGTAGCCCTCGAACTTCGGAGCGAGCTGTTCCGCTGCTTTCTTGTTCATGCTTCTTTTCACTCCTTTTTTGGGGTTTTGTTTGGTTTGCGGCTTTCCGTCGTTCAGCGATGCCGCCCGCAGTTTCAGCGTTTTGAATTCTTCCTGCATGGCCTTGAGCGCCGCAATGCGCGCGCTCGGGATCGCCGGGGAAACGTCATCCCCCAGAATCGTGACGCCGATGCCCGTCCACTCGGTAAATACCGCGTAGCCGTCTTCCTCATACTCCTTTTCTACCAAGGTCTCCGACGACACGTCCATGCGCCCTGCCCGCACGATCTTGTCCACCAGCTCCTTGGCGTAGAAAGAGTAGAGTTTTCCCTTCGCCACGATCCATGTATGACCATCCCTTTCCACAAGGGTAAAGTCCTTCGGGTCGTCGGAAAGCGTTCCGACGATTCGCTCCGCCGTTCCATCGGTAAAACTGTAGTATTTTTCTCCCGTGCTGGGGTCGACGCGCTCGGACATATTGTGCCCGTCGCCGACCTTTGGCCCGATGTAAGCGCACAGGATGGGCTGCCCCACAAATGTCAGGTAATACCGCTCGAGATTGCGGTAGTCCCACTTGTTCCGGTTCCTTCCGTCGCGCATCAGCCACAGCTCAACGCCGAACTCATACGGGCCGAGCTTCTGCATTACGCGCAGCTCTCCGGAATATTTCACTCGATCAGGCGGTCGTTCTCTTGTTCTGAATGGCATTTTTTATTCCCCCTTGTTCTCAAACAGCGTCCGCACCCAGTTGTCATAGCTGGTGGCGCTGCCGTCAGTCGCGTCGAACATCTCCCATGCGTACAGGAACATCTCGTAGCTTTCGCTGTTCTGCATTTGAAGGTTCTCGAATGCCCTGCCCAGCGGGTAAAGCCCCTGCTCGTCCGAAACGCGCACGCATTCCTTGAGCGCCGTCTCGATGCGGTCAAGCATTCGGATGATCTCTTCAAAAACGTCATCAAGATTTACAGGCCGCGCCCGGTATTCCTCCGTCGCCGGATACTCCTGCATCAGATGCCGCTGGTGCAGAATATCTCCGATCACGTCGAAGCGCTTCGGCTGTTCGTGCGCCAGCGCGTGGATCGCATTCGATAAGTTCATCAGCCCGAACTCGATCAGCACCCACTCCTTGAGCGTATCCAGTCCGCGCGCCGCGTCCTGATAGGCTCTCGTTGCGTTCCGCGCCGCGTCGCGCAGCGGCGCATATCGCGCATCGTCGTATGTAAAGATTTCTCTCGCCTTTGCCATCGTCTTCATCTCCTTTTTCAGCCGTTTGCGTCGGTGGTCGCTTCCGCACCCTCGCTCGTCGTCGTTCCGCCGTCAGCTGTCGGTCTTCCGCCCGGATTGGCATCATGCGCCGCCTGCGGCGGCAGTCTGCTGTCCCCCTGCTTCGCGGAATACGTCGAAACGAGCGGGATGCGAAGATCCAGCACGCCGCTTTCGCTGATCGCGTGCGAGAGCGTCAGGTCGTCTACTACGCTCATGTCATGTAACGCAAGGTAAATGACCGTCTGCGGCAGAATGCCGAGCGTCATCCCTTCCTTGGCTGCTTTCAACGTGTCTGCATCTTCCGCAACATTGCCGAAGAGTGAAAACCTCCAGTTGTATTTCAGGTTCATGCCCTCGAAGATGCTCTGCATCATCCGTTCGTAGCAGCGGTAAATCTGCTCGGCAAATTTGCTTTCGATCTGTAGGCTGATGTTTGCAACGCCCGCGCGTGGCTCGTCGCTCGTCGGGATCAGAGCCGAAAGTCCTGCCTTTGCCATCGTGTAGCCGTAGCCCGCAGAAGAAATTTTCGTTGCGCTCGGCGCTTCTGCAAGTTGGTGCATTTTGATGTTTTGGACAGGTGCCGTGAACCACCCGATGCCGCTCGTGTTGCTGTCGGAAAGCATCTGATACCACAGGTATTCAAAGAGCCTCCGCCCCGCATCAGATAGCCGGTAATCGTCCTCAATGGCAGTCTGGTCATTTTTCTGCTTGTAGGGGATCTCACCCGTGAAGAGTGAGATCAGCGGGTTTTGCACCAGTTCCAGCTGGATCTGTTCGTACTGCGCGATTTGCAGCAGCGATAAGAACAGTCCCGTCAGCGGGGAAACTGCCGTCGTATTGGCGTCGTCGATCTCGAAGGTGAAAATCTTGTCCACAGGCAGCGTCACCCAGTAGAACCACTTCCCGTTCTGGTAGTAGACCTCTGGCTCTCCCGCAAGCCCCTGCGGGTTATCCTGCACGATCTGCCGGAATCTCCCCATGTCCACAGTTGCCTTCTCCGCGTAGACATATTTTTTTCCAACGCCCTTCGGCGCTCTGTCCGTCACCCTCGAGAAGGTGTCAAGATACGGCTCAAAGAGGTCTCCAAACTGCTCCGGGAAGCACCCCGGCCGCAGGAAGTAGAAAAGGTTGAAGGCGACCGTGTACTTGCTCACGCTGTTGAATCCGACGATCTTCGTCCAGTCGGACGGTAGCTGCTGCATAAAGGCGTAGTCCACCTTGTTGTGCGGCTTGTCCACGCTGATGCGCGGATAGTAGAAGACCTTCCCCTCCTGCACTGCCTGACCGGCAAGCTTGTGCGCCGTGGTTTTCGGGTCCAGCTTGCGCCGCAGCTTTTCCAGCAGTTTCCATTCTCTCCAGAAGTCGTCGTTTTTCGCAGCATCCTTTTCGGTGAATTCCGGCACGATGTAACTGTGATATGTCAGCAGATCCTGATACATCTTGCGCGTGTGGAAGAGCGGATACGCGGTGTATTCCAGCGCGTGCTCCACCTGCCGCAGTCCCCGCTCGTTGGCAAGCGGGCTTGTCAGCATTTCCGCCACTTTGTTCTTTGAAAACTCATTCGGCAGCGAAGAGATCGCCTGCACGCGGCGGTTCTGGATGTAAGGGTCGTTTCGGTAATACTGTGCCCCCGTCGTGCGCGAAAACGCGCTCATCAGGCTGCTCATCGGCATTCCGCCATATTGCTCCGAAAGCTTTTTGAAGCGTCCGAAAATGTCGGAATATGACGAATACTGCACGTCCTGCAATTCAGTTGTCAGATTCAGCTTTTCCTCCATTTTCCGTCCCCTCGTTCAGCTTTTCCTGTTCTTCCCGAAGCGCATCCTCCAGGTTATCCATCAGCTCGTTCATGCGCTCTTTCGACTTCTCCTGTGCCTTTGCCGCCGCTTCCGCCAGCAGCACAAGGATGGAATCTTTCAGCCAAGTCCTGTCTCGCTCGGTAAGGCGTTCGGTATCCGCGCCCTTGATCTCTGCGCACGGCATGTTTTTTGGCTTTGTCCGGCGATAGATCAGGATATATTCCGCTGTGATGCGGGAAAATCGCTCGTCCGCCGCGCGCCTTACGGTTTCCGCACTCACCGGCGCTGCAAACAGTCTGTAATTTACCGCCATGTCAGTAGATCCTTCCTCCGCGCCTTTCGGTCACGGTGCGCCCCATCGCTCTTCCGGTGATGCCTGCACCAACCGTTCCGCCGTTTTCAAATTTTTTCAGCTCTTCCGCCCAGTCGCTCTTTTTCCGGCTGTTGATCTCGTTGAGAAGTTCCTCTCGCTCGATGATCTGCGCAAGCCGCAGCGCGTATTTAAGCGCCGACCAGCTATCGCGCTGTATCGCCTTGGAAATGCGCTTTTCGCTCATCCCCGCGCCGCTTGGCACAAGCTTCAGGTTTTGGATCTGCCCGCTCAGCTCGCGGCACTTCTGGTACGGCAGTGCGATCTGGTAGTCGCGGTCGTCGTCCTTGATGCGGTGCGCCCGTTTATATGCTTCCACGCCCTCGTTGGCGTTCAGCGTCAGCAGTTCTACGTTGTGGTGCTCAAATTCCGTCTGCGCGTATTTCAGCATTTCAAAGTCCGGGTCCGTCACGCCCGTGCCGCCCGCCTTGATCGGGTAGATCACCGGGATAGCGTCCGGCAGCTCTGCCGAGACGTAGGCTGCGTGTCCTCGGATGCACAGCGGCGGAAGCCCGTCTCCAAGGTCGGTCATCAGGTCTTCCAGCACGCCGCGCCCGTACTGCCATGAGTCGATGGCGATATAGGTCTGGCTGCCGTCGTAGCAGAAGCGATGCCAGATCCCTTTCAGTCGCCGCGCCTGTGCTTTGCTCTGGTCAGGCGGCGGCCAGTCGTCAATATAAACGAGCTGTTTCAGGAATCGGTCGCGCTTGAGATATTCTTTCTGCCGCGTCAGCTTCAGCACTACACAAGCGCACTTGGCGTTTTTGGAAGAATCCTCGTAGGATACGTCGTAGCCGACGACGTAGATCACGTCCTCCGGGTCGAGCATCGGGCGCGCCGCCTTGCAGCAGTGCTCCGTTTCCATCAGGTTCAGACGTTGACTGTCTGTCAACACTTCATCTGACAGCACCGGGAATTCGTCCGCCCCCGTGTAGCGCGATTCCATCTCTCGCATCCACTTTTCTACCGTCAGCTCATCCTTAAGCCCCATCGCCCACTCGTAAGGTCGCATCTGCATCAGCACAATGCTTTCCCACGAAATGTCCATGGCAAAGGCGCTTTCGCCTTCCGCCATTTTCTTCATCACCTTGCAGCGTGTCTGGAAAGCGTGGTTCTGCTTTCGTCCCGCGCTTGTGATGGCGTGCTTTTTATAGCCCACGAAATTGCGGTCCGGTTCTCCCTTGACGTTGTGCCACAGTCGCACCGCAGGAAGAACAACGGTCGAATATTCGCTATAATCGAACGCAGGCGCTTCCTCCTGCGCGTATTCTTCCGCCGTCACGTCATGCAGGTTGTCGCCGCGCATTGCCGAGATGTAAAATGCACTTCCGCAGTCGGTCTCGATCTTGAAGTCATCCTTGCTCTCTGCCGTCACGCGCCAATGCCTTGCCAGCATTGGATAGTCGTGCTCGATCTGCCGGAAGGTCTTGCTGCCGATGGCCGCAAGCTGCTTATAGCTTGGCCCGTAATATGCACTCTGCGTTCCCGGCCAAACAAGATCGCTGACCATCGCGTATTTCATCTTCGTGCTGGTCTTCGTCAGGCTTCGTGTGCCGGTGATCGAAACCTCACGCTTGCGCGCATATTCGCGCATCATCGCGCGCTGCAATAGTTCTTCGTTTGCAAAATCCGCTTCCTCGCTGCGCGCAATATCCAGCATCTTGTCTGGGAACCATCGAATGACCCAGACCAAAAACGCCCAGAAAGCATCCTCGTAGTCTCCGTAGTCTCGGCTCTCCGTTGGTTTTTTTGCGATCCAGCCGACATCTGCCGACCAGACTTTCCCCGTTCTTCTTGCCATGGCGTCACCGCTTTTTCTTTTTCGGCGGCGGCATTTTTACGAGTCCAAGCTTGGCGTACGCTTCTCTTTCCTGTTCGTTCGGCTCTTCAGCAAACTCGCCGAGGTCATCGTGCAGCCTCATGTTGTCCGGCAGCGTTACCAGCTCCGGCATTCCGTCGTTCTGCCGCATCCGGTTTTCGTTGATGAGGATCATCTGCTCCGCCGCGTCCATCGTGTACGGGTACTTGCACGGCCTGCCGAAGAAGATTTTGAAGGCCTCGTCGGGGCTGCACGGTTTTCCGTTCTTCAGCAGCCCTTTGCGCTCCAGCGCTTCCGTCAGGCTGTCAATGCGCAGGTCGTCAATGGGCTTTGCGTCTTTTTTTCTCAATCCTTCGCTCGATAGGTTGTCCTGAATCATCCTGTTCAGCTTGGCCGCCTTGTCGAATTGCCCGATAGAGCGCATATTGTCGCGGTCAAGCGTCATCTTGGCGCAGTCGCGCAGGATAAATTCCTGCTTCACGCTCACGCCGCCCGCCGCCATCAGGTCGCTGGCCAGCGCGTCGTATATGCGGTCAAGCTCGTTGTAGTCCTCGGCGGTATAAGGATTCTTTGTGCTGTTCTCTCCCCAGTCCTTGCGCTGCTTCGCCGTTCCGATTTTCCGGTTTCGCGCGCTTTTCTCGTTGCCGACGGCTTTGGTGAACTCTCCCACGTCCAGCCGCTCGCCGAAAATTTCCATGATGTCCGTCAGCCCATCGAGAAAGCCCAGCGTTTCGCCGCGTTTTTTATCAAGCCCTTTTGTTCGCAGATTGTCGCAGTAGTCCACCCACTTCTCCGCGCTGCCCACCTCTTTTGGAACCGCCAGCATATCGAAGGGAACGTCAAAGCGGATGCAGCAATAAAAAAGTGCAAGGCTGTCACTGGTTTCGCGCGCGATTGCGGTATATTGCTTCTGCTGCTCGTCCAGTGTCAGCGTTTCAACCGTCTGCTCTGCCATAGCGACCTCCTTGCTCAAAAAATAAAGATGGGAGACGTCGAGGTTTATACCTCCACATCTCCCATGATTTCACATCTCAGGAAAAGTGCGCCCCATATATGGGGATTTTTTGAAAATTATTTTTTGTCAGAACGTGCCGTAAAACCCCTCGCTTTAGCCATGGGGATATAAGGCACAATGCTTTCTGCAAAAATATTGCAATAGTTTTGTGCTTGTGGTATAATGTTGCTATGAAATATAAAAGCAACAAAAATGTGGTGTACTCCTGCAAATATCACGTGGTTTGGTGCCCAAAATATCGCCGTAAGGTCTTGGTCAACGGTGTCGATGTGCGCCTAAAAGCGTTAATAGAGAGTATCTGTGAGGAAAGCAAAATCGACATCATAGAGATGGAAGTCATGCCTGACCATGTGCATTTGCTAATAGAAGTTGACCCACAATACGGCATAAACCGCGCCGTAAGACATATCAAAGGTTCTACATCGCATACCCTCCGCTCTGAATTTCCGCAGTTAAAATCAAGGCTGCCAACTTTGTGGACGAACTCCTATTTTGTGTCTACCGTTGGCGGAGCGCCTTTGTCGGCCATCAAGCAGTACATAGAGAATCAGAAAAACGTATAGGCGGTGAGATGGTGGAATACTCTTACAAATTTCGGCTGTACCCGAACCGGGAACAGGAAAACTTAATACTGCGTACTTTCGGGTGTTGCCGATTTGTGTTCAACCACTATCTTGCCCTTCGGAAAGAAACCTACGAGCAGACGGGCGAAACGCTGAACTACTACGCCTGCGCCAAGGATATGACAACCTTGAAACAGCAGGAAGAAACCTTGTGGCTCAAGGAAGTGGATGCTACGGCCTTGCAGTCCTCCCTCCGGGATTTGGACGATGCCTACCAACATTTCTTTCGGCGGGTGAAAAAGGGCGAAAAGCCCGGCTATCCCCGGTTCAAAAGCAGGCATCACCACCGGCAGAGTTACAAGAGCAAGTGCGTAGGGGCAAATATTAAGGTGCTGGACACGGCGGTGCAGCTACCAAAACTCGGCCTTGTAAAGTGCCGCATCAGCAAAGAGGTCAGGGGTCGCATCCTATCCGCCACTATCAGCCAAAACGCCAGCGGTAAGTATTTCGTGTCTATCTGCTGCACCGATGTAGAGATTGAGCCTATGCCGCCCACCGGCGCGGCAGTCGGTATCGACGTGGGCATCAAGGATTTTGCTGTCACCTCCGATGGCGTTTCATACCCGAACCACAAGTACCTTGCGAAGTCCGAAAAGAAGCTGGCGCGTCTCCAGCGGCAACTCTCCCGAAAATCAAAGGGGAGCAGGCGTAGAGAAAAAGCCCGCATCAAGGTCGCAAGGCTGCATGAGCATATTGCCAACCAACGGCAGGACGCAGCGCACAAACTGTCTACACAGATTATCTGTGAAAATGACATCATCTGCATCGAGGACTTAGCTCCGAAGAACATGGTACGAAACCACAGTTTGGCGAAGTCCATTTCCGATGCCGGGTGGGGCGAGTTCCGAAGACAGTTGCAGTACAAGGCGGAATGGTATGGGAAAACCGTGGTCGGGATAGACCGCTTTTACCCATCCAGCCAACTCTGCTCCTGTTGTGGCGCACAGTGGTCAGGCACGAAAGACCTATCCGTGCGCGGCTGGACTTGCCCGGAGTGCGGTGCACAGCATGATAGAGACATCAACGCCGCGAAGAACATTTTGCATGAGGGCTTGCGCCTACTGGCGTAGCTAATACATACGGTAGGGCGGGACACGCCCGAACCCATACGCCCGGGGAGACTATGTAAGACCTCGCACGGTGCAGGCTACGGTCAGTGAACCGAGAATCCCCCGCCTTTAGGCATGGGGAGTGTCAATTTTTGTCTTCCACGCCGAGGATGTAATCCACGGAAACGTCGTAAAAGTCCGCAAGCAGGATGAGGGCGCTTGCTCTCGGCTCTACCTCTCCGTTTTCGTAGCGCTTCATCATGTTTTTGCTCAGCCCGCAAAGCTCCGAAGCAACGCGGCGCTTCATTTTTTTCTGCTCGCGCAGCCGCCGCAGCCGAACGGCGTATTCCGGCATCCGATCCATTGCGCCTTCCCTCCAGAAATATTTTTCTTACTCCGCCTTGAGGCGCTTCATATCAGGTTCTTCGCCTCGTTCAGCGCCGTCAAATAGCCGTCCCAATATCGCAGGTCTGCGTACCGGTCGCAAATCGTCGGGTCATTTTTCTGCATCTGCGCATAGCGGATCGCCTTTTGCAGCCGATTGAGCGCCGCCGTGCGGAATTGTTCCTGCTGCTTTTGGATTTCCTCTCGTTTCGCCTTGCCGATCACCTCCGGCATCAGCCGGGCCTTTTCGTATTCGCTCATAGGCATCGTTCTGCCGCCTCCCGTCTCTTGTAATTTCTCAGCGCCCTTTCGCTGCACCCCAGCGCTCTGCACATTTCCGCATTTGTGAGTTTCAGCGTCAGCAGCTCGCGCAATGCCTGCGAATCGTATCGGCTCGGACGCCCCGCCGTCTTTCTCTCCGATCTTCTTCTGCCCATGCAGTCCACGCAATGAGCATACGGGCAATGGTTCACGCAGTAGTCGATTTGTTCCTGTGTGCTGTGCGTTTCAATGGGTCGTGCCACCGCCGCCTTCGCATCTTCGCTCTCCCACGGAGCGACGGCGTGAATGATCAGTGTGTGCATTTCGTAGCTCCCCACCATGCGTCTGCACCTCCTTCTGTCAGAAAACCTCCTGCACGGTGATCCCTCTGTTCTCCTGCATCAGTTTTACCTTGATGCGATAATCCTTATTTTTTCTTGTTCTCTCGCTCTTCACGTCTTCCACAACGAAGTTCCACGCCCCGTCTTTCGCTCGCGCTTCGTAGGAAAAGTCGGCTATGTATACCACCTTTCCGCTCAGGTCGCCTTCCGGCGTGACAAAGCTTTCTTTCAGCGTGAATTGCGGCTGGACTTTCATCTCTCGGATCTCGCCCGCCCTGAGCATCAGCATCAGCTCGTCATAGCGGCTCGCCTCCCGTGCGCTGTCGAATGTCCGCACATCGCCGTTTGGCATGATCCGCTCCGTCGGGCGGTTGTGAAATTTTCGTTCCTTCTTTTTTTTCGGCTTTTCTTTCGCCTCCCGCACGCTCTGCACCAACTCCACGGCGGCGCGTGCTGCGCGGTTCACGTTCTGCCGCTTGATCTCGGCATTGATCTGCTCGCGGTACTTCTCAGGAAGGTCGCTCACGCTGTCAAATCGGCATCCGCTCATGTCTTACGCGCCTCCTTCAAGGATTTCTTTCATGCACCGCATTTTCTCGTTTGCAGCCTTTTGGCGAAAGCTCTCGCCCTTGAATGCAACAGGGACGCACAGCTCAAGGATTCTCTCGTAAATGCGCCGATAGTCCATGTTTTTGGGCTTGCATAGCTCTTCAAGCGTCAGGTTCGTCGTGACGATCAGCGGCTTTTTCGCCTTGTATCGCTCGTCGATCACCATGTAAACCGTCTCCATCGCATATTCGGTACTCCGCTCCACATCAAGGTCGTCGATTACGACCAGCGGGTAATAGTGCATCTGGTCAATGATCTCCTGCTTATCCCATCCCGCGTTCAGGATGCGCGGAAAACTCGTCACCATCGCCGGTGTTCCGCGGTCGATCAGGTAATTGGCAATGCAAGCCGCCGCGTAGGTTTTTCCGGTTCCCGTGTTGCCCCACAAGAGAATCCCGCTGTTCTGCTCCTGCATCTCCTTCCAATGTTCGGCGTAGCGTCTGCATTTCAAAAGTCCATCCGTCATCTCGGCGGAATCGAAGCAGCACGCCGTCAGGCTCTTGTCGCGGATTCCGTCGGCGCGCAGCGCCTCGATGCGCAGTCGCTTTTCCTCTCGCTCGCGCTCTTCCTTTCCGCGCAGATACGCCTCGTTCATGCAGTCGCAGCAGCACCCGACGACCTCCGGTTTCTGCGGATCTCCGCGGAGCGGCACGCGGCACTGCTTCGGCTTCCCGCATTTCCCGCAGTGCAGCAGCCCGTCTCGCAGGAAGTCCCCCTCTTCCGGCACAGCCAGCGCCGCCGATCGACGCGCCAACGTAGTGAAAATATCATCCGTCCTCATAGGCTTCCGCTCATATCTCCGTAGTCGTAGGTGAACCCGCCGCCGTCAGGGCTGTTGTTTCCGCCGGATCTGTCCGCATAGTTTCCGCCTAAAACCTTCGCCATGTTCGCGTCCCTGATGAGCCAGTCGAAATTCGCCATGAAATTCCGCTTGTTCCCGCCGTTGAGGAAGGTGCTCTGCGCCGCCAGCGTGAAAAGGCGTTCAAAGTCTTCCAGTTTGTAGCCGCTTCTAAAGCGTGCCTTGATTGCCTTCTTTCGCGCTTCGCTCATAACGGTGCACTTCGCCATTTTCGGGCAAAGATCGTTGTATAGCTTCTGGACCTTTGCGTAAGGGATGCGCTCAGTTTCTTCCTGCTGGGGCGTTGCCGCCGCTTCGGGGGCAACAAGTTCTTCTGAACGTAGTGAAGAAGAACTATCTTCTATTTCTTTATCTTCTTCTTTATCTTCTTCTGTTGCGTGACATTGGCGTGACTGTCCCGTGACTGTCACGTGACTGTCACGGGATGCGCCAGATTCCAAAAGCCGATTCCGCTCGCGCTCACGCTGCCGCTGTTTGCGGACTCTGTCCTGCTCGCGGATTCTATCAAGCCCTTCCACGTTCTGGTATTCCTCCCAGCCGGGGATTACTAGAAAGTCGTTGGATGTCGCAACCATGTGCAGTTTTTCAAACGTTTGCAGCGCCAAAAGCACAGTGCTTTCTTCAAATTCAAGCTCATCTGCAAGTATTTTTGGCGTGTATGGGATGTTCTCCGTTAAAAAGATCATCCCACCGGAATTGCATCGCCCCGCCATCGTCAGCAACATCACCCAAATCAACACAAGGTTGTTCCCATCTGGAAGCTTTCTCAAGAATTTGATCTTCCGGTTGTCGAACATATCCGTAGTAATCCGAATCCACTGAACGTCTGCCATAGTTATCTATCACTCCTTCAAGACCAGCATTCTCTCGATATCAGCATCGAAAGAATCTTTCCTTTGCCCGCAGAGACTTCGCAATACGCAGCATTTGCAGTTATCTTCCGTCCAGTTGTCCATGCACAGCCGGAGCATATGGGCATATTCTTTTATATTTTCGCAAACAATCTTCATCTGTTCTCCACCCCCTCCCTTAAATCGTCGGCACGTAGTCATATTCAGCGTCTTCCTGTTCCTGCTGCTCCCACGGCAGCGTGCCGCCGTCTTCCGCCGGCGTGGGGTGTTCCTCTGCATAAAATTCATCTTTGCGAGGGGCGGATTCGGTGGATGGGCGCGGTGCGGACAGAATGTCCAGCACCGCCGCCAGAAGGCTTTGAGATGAGATCGTGTCGGCGCGAAGCTCAGACCAAATCTTTTCCTCTCCGTCGCGCGTTCGGTATTTCCTCTGCGACCAAACGCCGTCGATGCTCACTACATCGCCCTTCTCCAACGCACAGGCAACTCTGGTTGCTTCGTCGTTCCCAACTGCAAGAATATTCATGAATTCGCCGCGCGAATAGCACACGCCAAACTGCACCTTCGGCTCTCCCTTGGCGGTCTCTCCGACCTTGACTTCACGCGAGAGTTTGCCCCAGAGGTGCATCGGACGCGAACCGTCCGATGCAGCCTTTCCAACCATGATCCCCATTTTGCGCGCCATCCTTAGTCGTCAAAGAAACTCTGCGCGTAATCGTCCGTATTCGCGCCTGAGACGCGCTGTGCGGCGTTTTCCTTTCGGGAGGGTAATTTCACGCCCGAACCAGCAGGTGCGCTCACAGCGCCCTCTGTGGCTTCCTGCACAGTGCTCTCGGTATCCGCCGCAGCATCAACGACCTCCCCAGTCGTTGGGATCACGCGCTCTGACATCTGGAAGTCGGGGATCACGCCCTCGTCCTCGGCTCTGGATTCCTCCATAAACGCCGTCTTTACCTCGGGAGAAAGCGGTGCATAGCCGCTGTTAAGCAGCTGTCGAATGACCGTCTTGCGGCACATCTTGTCCTGCCCGCCGTTCGGGTCGTACCAGGGCGAGCCGTTCAGCAGTTTTTCAACGTCCTTCGGGTTCATGCTGCCGCTCTGCATTTCGAGAAATTTCTCGCGGGAAAATGCCTTGGAATAGCGGTCGGCGTGACGAAGGAGCTTGTCCAGTGACCAATATTCGTAGCGGAACACGGAGTTTTTTAATTCGAAATACCCGTAGTAGCCGATGACGGGCTTGCTCTGCCGCTCTTCATCGCTTTCATACTTGGCAAGGTTCACAATGGGCTTGCCCGTCCGGCGATCCCTTCCTTCGATCTCTCCCTCACGAACTTCAATGCAGTCGATGTCTGCATAAAATCCCGTGGACATTGCAAGCTGGATGTAACCCTTGTACGACATGATGTACGTGGCGACCGTGCCGTAAGGCACAACATAGTAGCCGTGACCGTAGATCAGACCCATGCCTTCGCCACGCAGCGCTGCGGCAACGATCGTGGACGGCTCACAGGAGCGCAGCTGGTCGCTTGCGTTGACCGCGGAGATCAGCGTTGACGTGACGCGGGCGGCAGCAGCATCGCTGCCAAGCGCCTTCTTGATCATTCCCTGCATCGACGGTGAGGTGACCGCCAGTGAAAACGAGGGCTTGCTCTGTGCCTGCTGGGTAAAGGTGTTTTTTGGATTCATATTCTTTCCTCCTTATCCGTCCGCGCGTCCAAACTGGATGCCGTGTTCCTTCATGTACTGCTTCAAGCCGTTCAGCTGCTCCGCGGTTCCTCGCACGCGGAAAACCAGCTCGAACATCTGCGGTGTCTCTTCCGTCTGCTCCGTGTGCGCAGTCTCGCGCGGCTCCTCCGTTCTGGGCGGCTCTGCTATCTTCTGCGTGGGCGCTTCCGTTGCCCGCGCAGCGGCCAGCTTATTCACCACGTCCTGCTCCTGCTCGCGGCGCATACGCTTGCGTGCTTCCTCGATCTCCTTGAGCCGCATCAGGTGTTCGTTTCTCTTCAGACAGGATGCCAGATCGTGCGTCCGGCGGAACTCGTCCAGCAGCGTGGTCTCAAACTCGCTGTGCAGCGCGCGCAGGCTCTCCACGGCGTTCGAGCACTTGGCGATCTCGCAGATAATGTCCTTGCGCGCCTGTTCCTCGGAGTAGGTGGCATTCATCCAGCGCGGGTTATAGATCGCGTCGAACGTCAGGAAATCGTTCATCTCTCCGATGCTCTGGTTGAAAAACGCGCGCAGCCGTTCGCTCTTCTCCGCCTTCTTCGCCTCGTCAAAGGCTTTGATCTGCCCGTCGAGGTTAGAAACCCCCCGCTGAATGATTGCATCAAGTTCATTGCAGTTGTTTTCCAAAGGGCGATACGAGGCAAGTGCCGCCTCTTTTCCTGTCTTCCGAACCTCTCCAATGTTTGATTGAATTCGGCGTAATGTTGCACGGTTCTTTTTCGCTTCTGATACCGCGTCTTCTGTTACGACAATGTTTTCAAACATCGACGCTACATTCTCTGCCCACGCCTTAACCTCTTCATAATTGGTTGTTATCGCTTGAGATCGTAGTTCTCTCAAATCGCTCGTAATTCGGAATTCGACCATTCCTGTATCCAAAAGATCATCCCTTTCTGTTGCTATTTCTCTTGTTTCTTGCCTGTTCGAGCATTGTCGCCCAGCGGCAATTTTCGGGGCAGTAGTTGCCGTTTACGTCGATGCGGTCGATAGTGCATTGCCCGTAAGGAGCATTTTCGTCGTATCCATTTGCAAACGCCCAATCATGGAACGCTTCGAAACTCTCGCGCCACTCGTCGCACACCGCAATCCCACGTCCGCCATAATTGCAGAACGATTTGTTATCGCTTTGATAACACCGCGACAGCATAGACACCCAAATCGGATAAAGCCTCGTTCCATGGCCGCCGTGCTTTCGATTGCTCCTGCCCATCGCAGCCGTCCTTTCCTTGGAAATGCACCCACATGACCGCGTGTGCTTCGATAAAAGGTCGTGCGCAACGACAAGGGTTTCTTTTCCACACTCGCATTTACATAGCCACACAACCCCCCCTCGGTGGGTTTGCGAATTAACACGGATAGCTTTGAGTCGCCCAAAAACTTGACCTGTCAAATCAAGCGTTCTTCGTCTCGCAGCCTCTTCTCGTCTAAGGCATCCACATGATTTGGACATTCCAGATTCAAGTGAAAACACATAGACATATCTTTCGGTTCCACAGTCGCAACGGCACAAAACGTAGCGCTTCCCGTTCCTCACTTCAGGGGTTCCGATCACCGTCCATCGGCCGTATCTGTTGCCGATGGATGCACTCATTCCCGTTCCTCCTCGGTGTCATACTGCGTGATCTCGCGCAGGAGCGGCAGGATATGCGGCGCGATGCTGTTCTCCGACACATCAGTTTCCAGCACGATGGCGCGGTTGTCTCCGCCCTTCGTCGGCGCGATCACCTTGTCGCCCGCCTTGAGCGGCAGATCGGTGCGGTAGGTGTAAGCCATGCCCGCATAGCCGCTGAGCTGCGGCTTGTAATATCGGACCGTCACATACATCATCGATCACCGCCCTTTCTCGGCACGCGCGTCACCCTGACCGCAAACGAAACATCCGGTTCCTGTGCTTCCGGTTCTTTCTTTTCTTTCCTGCGCTCAGGTTCCGAGCGCAGCCAGCGAGCGAAGTCCACAGCCCCGCGAATGTCGGAGTCTTCCTTCAGCTCCTCGATTTCCCGTTCCATTCGCAGGATCGTATCTGCGATAGAAAGCGCGCCGCACTCGGCAAATACGATGGTTCTTGCGTCTCCGTGCTCGCCCGCCTCATCCATCGACAGCAGCGCGCACTTACAGACCATCTTGCTAATCTCCTCCTGTTTTTCGAGATCCCTTACCGTGATTTCCAATGCCATTTTGTTGTTCTCCTTTTCGGTTTTTATCGTTCAGAGCCAACGCTTAGAGCGTCAAGATTTGCGACGGCATCGTTCCGTTTTCCACGTGCCGCCAGAAAGCAGTTTCCCGTTTCAGGAGCCATTCCATGTCTCCCTCGTGCTCCGACCGCTCAAACACATACGGCGGTGGGAAAGTAATGCCTCCGCGCAGGTCGTAAAGCGCGGCGTAAAGCACCGCAAAGTCGTATCCAGTGGCAAGCATTTGATGCAGATTTTGTGCGAAATAGTGCTGCGGCACCTGATCGCGCCACTGTGCCCATCCCGTCGCTCCGTTCGGACGAGATGTCTTGATCTCAAGAATTCCTTTGCGCCCGGTCTCGCGTTCTGTCAGTTCTCCATCCAGCGTGGCGAAAAGCCAGGGGCGGTCGCTTTGAAACAGAATGTCAAACGGATAATACTCAAGGGCGTATTCCGGGTGCTGCGCCATGAAAAAAATTCGGATGGCATCCTCCATTTCTCGTCCGCGTTGCATGGATTCGTTGTCTCGCTCCCTGATCGGCTCCCCTTGCCGTAATTTTTCTTTCCAGAGTTTCAGCCGCGTTTCCCACGGCCCAATTCCGATCGCCGATGCCGCTTCGCTCGCGCCGATCCCACGTCCGCGGCCAGCCAGCCACTCCGCGCGCGTTTCAAAATGAAGTCGCACCATTTCACTCATAGCCCAGAACTCCCTGCCACTTTCCCTGTTTCTCAAGCACGTCTCTCGCGTATTCGCTCGCGCCGCCGTGGCCGGTGTTGTAGGCCGTGAGCGCGTCGGTCAGGTTGCCGCAGCCATAAACGTCCAGTAGATGCGTCAGGATCGCGCAGCCTGTTCGGAAATTTCCAGATGGGTCCATCAGGTCGGTTACACCGATGCTTTCCGCCGCCTTCGACCACCAGCGTGGCTGGATCTGGCAATAGCCGTAGCTGTTCCCGCCGTCTCCGATCTCGTTTTTGAAGTGGGTCTCCCGTTCGATCAGCGCAAGCATCAGTGGATAGTCCACCGAAAACTCCTCGCAGGCTCCATAGAGCGCTTCCTGCTCCTCGTAGCTCAGTGGAATGTCTTCACTGAAGGGGAAAGGGATATATGCGTATTCCTCTGCCGCTGGGCCGTCCGAAAGCGCAAGCGCGTCGTCAATCATCAAAACCGGCTGCGCATCCTCAGTGGGGAGTGTCGGGCATTCCGCGCTTTCCGTTTCGACAGCGGTCTCGGTCATCCTGATGTTGTGAAACAGCTCTCCCACAACCCAGTCCGCAATCAGAATGTTGACCAGCAGCATCAGGAATGCCAGATACGGGAGGAGAAATGTCACCGCGTCCTCCGCCCGCTGGATACGGTGCTGTCTGCGAATCTTTTTCCGCCGCTCGCGGCGTTCCATCTGTGCGATGTGCGCTTGGCGCTCCTTTGAGCTTTCGTTCTGCTCCCGGTTCATCTCTGGGTAATTCGGTTCGAAATTCATTTCGCGCTCTCCTTCTTCGTAAAAATAAAAAGAGGGGCTGAGCCCCGAGATTTTCCCGGTGGCTCAGCCCCTCTTGGCTCTTCTGGCCGCCCACTTGCGGTCAGGTGCGTTATTTGCTTTTCTGTTCGCCGAAGCGAAAGACCTTCTTGGCATCCACGCCAACGATCTTCACGCCGAACGCTGTCCGCGTGATCTGCACATCCAACCCTGCCGCAAGGCAAGCGTCGATGGCCTGCGCCTCTTTCGCGCCTATGTAAGTCTTATCTGCCATGATTCCTCCTTGTTCCCATGTACTCACGCATGAGCGGCCTTCGCAACTTTCCATCGACCGAAACAGTCGGATCGAAATTTCACCCTTCTACACTTCTTTCCGAGATCCAATCGTCAAGCAGCCGTTTGAAAATCTGATACACTGGCGAGTTTCCCGCCTCGATGCAGATGCCAAACGGATAAACTCCTTGCTGAATCCCACGCCGCAGCGTATCTGGGGAAATGCTCATTCCGCGTTCGCGCAGGTAGCTCGCTGCTGCGTCCGTGGATAGCGTAATGATCTTTTCCATAATCTCCTCCCTACTTCGTTTTCGGTATGGTTCCTCCCTTTCACGCTCCATTCGTGATTAGTACTCAACTGCATCAGGCTGAATAACTCCATGCCTAAGTCCAGTCATATAGTTCCGAACCGCAATCGCTAGCTCTAACAATGGGTTGCACTTGAGTGCTGAAGCCTCAGATGTGGCTTCGACCAGAATCTTTTCTGCCGAGTCATATTCCTCGAGTCGAGCAAAAGTGGCAGCATCTGCCAACTTGCTTGCAAGTTTGCCAAACTCCGCAAACTGATGTTCCAAGGTCAATTCATCAAACGCAGGACTCCAAAAAACGTTTATACCCTTATCTTCCATGGTTCGCCCCTCTGGTTTCACAGTTTTTTTCTCCAAGGAACTTGTTCACGAAATAAATCTGCGCTTTCGGTGTTACTTTAACGGTCTTGCTCACCGTCACCGTCCCGTCCGCATGTGTGATTGCTGTTTCCTTGATGGTGAAAAGCCCCATCTCCATGCTCCGCTGCGTGGGCATATTGTAATCCGAACCGGAACGGCGAATAAGATACCCGTTTTCACGCATCCAGCGGAACAATCTCATTCCTCCAATGTTCACGCCGTTCTGCCGGAGCAGTTTTGCCAGCTCACCAACAAGAATGGACGTGTGGGACGCCGCCACACTGTCCGCAAACAGCACCTTCGGCTTGTCCTCCTCCGCCTTGGCTTCCAGCACTTGCAGTCTCTTGTTGGCGATCTGTAAAGCACGAGCCATCACCTTCTCCGGACTGTTCCAGTCCTTTTCCAACTGGATGAAATACTGGCGGGCCTGTTTACCCTTTTCATTGCGCTGGAGCATACAAATCTCCTTCGCCATGTCGATAGTTAAAATTGCATCTTGTCTCGGCTTCCCTGAAAGTCCATCCACCCTATTCGTCAAAAATGGCGAATAGTCCTGTCCCTCTGTAAAACCGTACTCACACATTCTTTTGAACCAGTGAGAATACTCAGACCCAACTTCCAGAAATTCGTGCAAATCTCTGGCAGAGACAGCAGGGCGGTCATCGGAATAGGTTATTTTGATCAATTCATTCATTTTCTTCATCCTCCTTCATTCCATCATGCACCCCGTCAAAGAAAAAGCTCAACGAAACTTTGAGCGCAGACGAAAGCGCAAAAATTGTTTTTTGCGAGAGCGTTACCGACCGACAATACTTGAGGTCTGTCATGGCTCCGCGAGATGCGCCCGACTTCCGGCAGAGATCGGTCATGCTTGAAAACCCTTCCTCAAGTGCTTTTTCTTCAATTTTCAAATACAGCGGGTTAATTTCAGTCCCCATTATCGTTCTCCATGGTATCTTTGATTGCTTGTTCCAACTCCTGCAACGTCACATGGTACATTGAGGCCAACGTCGGTCTAATTTTCTTTGCCGGCGCCCACTTACCGCTTTCCCAGTAACTGACCGTTGACTGGTCGCGTTTTACAGCTCTCGCAACAACCTCCTGTGACAAAGGGACCCTGCATCTCAAATCTTTTAGTGTCAATCTATCACGCTCCTTTGCGCACTACTTCACAAATATGAGATTTAGTTCTTGACAACCTCATAGAGCGGCGTTACAATAAAACCGCCAAGCAATATCGAAAACAACCGCTCTATGAGGGGTCGATTTGTTGTTCCCTAACCGGAACAACTATATGTTACCTCATAATTCTTAGGTTGTCAACGAAAATATCTCATAATTACGAGTTTTGGCGCAATAGACATTTATTGAGGGAGCGTTTTATGTTTTTTGACCAATATAAGGCATTATGCGAAAGAGACGGCAAGACGCCAAACGGTGTAGCGAAGGAACTTGGAATTGCATCCTCCTCCGTTACGCAGTGGAAACACGGGTCTGTTCCACGGCCTGACAAACTACGAAAAATTTGTGAGCATTTCAACGTAACATCTGAATACCTTCTCGGATTTACTGTTGAGGCGCAGATCGACGTAACTGAATACCGTTTGAAGTGTCTCCGCAAAGCGTTGGAAAAGTCTACAGATGATGTCAAGGGCGAAATTGAGGCGAATATTGAAATCCTCGAAGAATCTCTGAGCGATCTAAAATTTTCTCAGGTAATTGCCAGTAAAAGAAATTTCACCGTGCTCTCTCCGAAGGGCGAAAAAAAAGAGCCTGCCGCCCCGGAGGGCAGCAAACTCGATGTGCTGGATCTCAGCGACTTGACACCTGAGAATCGCGCAAAGGTGCGAGATTATTTTGATCTCGTCGCACGTTCTCAAGATAAGTAAGCGCTTTTATTCTGTTTTCCGGTGTCATGCGCTCGAACAGCTCATACACCTCTTTTTGCAGGCCGTCTATCGCATCCATTCTGTTCGCCCTTCTCCTTCTCTCATTCTATGTTCCGCCGATACCGGAGCCGCCGCACCAGCCACAAAAGCGGCAGCTCCGGTATAGCAGATTCATGTTCTATCACTGATCTGCTATGGGTCTATCGTAGCAGATTTATTCTCGAACGTCTACGAGACAACCTTCCTATCCGCGTGTCATCATCTTCCTATGCGACATGGTTCGACTTTATTCGCTGAGCGAAAATGACGATATGCGAAAAAAGCGCAGCAAGCAGTAGAAAGGAGCCGAAACAATGCCGGAATGCTTAGAAGAAACTGTATCTGATGAAAGCTTGGCTTTGAAAGAAATATTGAGAGCCAAAAGAGACTTGCTGGGACTATCGAACCAGGCGATAGCAGATGCCGCCGGTCTTTCCGTTCATACGGTCAACAATTACTTTTCCAACCGCTCCAAGGCGACCAGTGCTTATGTCGTTCTCCGCATTGCAAAAGCGCTGAATTGTTCGATCGATAACGTTTGTGGAATAGAATCTGACGAAAATTCGTCCGATTTGTCAGAGGAAGTGGAATCCATCAACGCTCAGCGTCAGGATGAGATCATTGCCATGCAGGAACGCCAGATCACAGAACTGCGCAAAGATAAAAGGGCGGGGCGGTTTGCTATTTATCTTTCGGCTGTCCTCTCCGTGATCGTCCTTATTTACTTCTTTCATTTTGATGTGCCAAATCCCAACTGGGGCTTTACGAAACTCATGAGGGATTTCTTTTTATGTTTTGCAAAATAGAACATTCGTTCTCCATCTCTTAACAGCCACGTTGTAGAAGGGTGATAGCAATATGAGGAAATGTATAAAATGCGGTGCAGACCTTCCGGAAGAAGCTATCTTTTGCCACATTTGCGGGAAAAAGCAGGTGCAGGAAAAGCGGAAAGCGCTTAAACGCGCCAATGGCACTGGAACGGTCTACAAACTACAAGGCAGGCGATCTCGCCCGTGGGTCGCTGCAAAGAACAAAGTCGTGATTGGGTATTACGCAAAAAAGACCGATGCTCTGGAAGCGCTGGAGCATCTTTCCGGCAAAGATTTAACCAATCGATACAATATGACGTTTGCAGAGGTATTCGAATCGTGGAAAAAAGAGCACTATAAAAGCATCGGCGAGAAGAGCAAGGATTCTTACGACAATGCGTATAAAATTTTTGCAACGCTCCACGACAAGAAATTTCGCGACTTGCGCGTTGCCGATTTTCAGGAAGCTTTAGACCCTCACATGGGGAAAAGCCGATCGTCTATCTCCAAGTACAAGATCCTGCTTACACAAATGTCAGAGTGGGCGGTGCGAGAAGAGATTTGCACCACTAACTTTGCCCAGTATATTAAATTGCCGGGAGAGGAAAAAAAGGATAAGGCAATATATACCGAGGATGACATAAAAAAGCTGGAAAAAGACGGAAGCGATACGGCCAAAATAATCCTTATGTATCTTGGCACGGGAATGCGCATCAGCGAGCTTTTCAAACTTCGGCTTGAGGATTACCACGGTGACAGGATTATAGGAGGCGTGAAAACCGAAGCTGGCAAGCGCCGTGTCATTCCGATCCGGCCGGAAGCGCGACCGTACTTCGAGCATTTTGCGTCCATCGCAAACGGGCCGCTCTTACTGTCCGGGTATAAGGGACAGCACAGCCCAGATAACTTCCGCAAAAGAGACTACTACCCTCTGCTTGAGCGTCTTGGCATCGAAAAAAAGACGCCGCACGCCACGCGACACACCTACACAACGCGAGCGGTCAAAGAGCATCTCGAGCCTGTTATTTTGCAAGAAGTCCTCGGTCACAAAGATTTTTCCACCACAGCCAACATTTACACTCACATCGACGGCGATACAGTAGTCGATGCAGTTACTAACTCGTTACTAACAAACAAAAAGTAACGCAAAATCAAAAAGCCCTGAAACCATTGATGTTTCAGGGCTTTTTTGGAGCTGGTGGTGTGACTCGAACACATGACCTGCTGATTACGAAATAAAAGACTACATATTTTTAACCGCTTTTGTTTGCTTTCCTCCGCTTTTTGCTGTGCTTTTTGCATTTATTGAAACGTTAATCAGCGTTAAGCGGTATAAATCATTTTTGGTTGCTAACAAATTGCTAACACGAGAGTTTTGGAAATGCTCATTCTGGCGGCTCGGCGCGCTTTCTGTTCGGAACAATTCCGGCGCTTTTTCTGGCTGCATCCCGTTCCGCCATCACGCGCTCGAACTCGAGTTTCAGTGCTGCAAAGCATTCTGCGCAAACTCCGAGCGATGGTGCACGCCGGATGTTGTCATCCAGCGCAGACAGCACCGCGCGATCTCTTTCGTTGCATTTATCCATCATCACTATCTCCTGTCCTCGTGACGGCACACGCCTTCGGTGTCTGGAACCGGGCAATAGTCGGCACACGCCGGGCAATCATCGTTGACGCAAATTTCATCCATGCACCACTTACAGTCGAACATTTTTATCAATCCTTTCCCGCAGCCTTTTCACTTTGTATTGGCGCTGCTCTTCTACAGCACTATCTCGCTGGAAGAGTATTTTCATCTGATCTAGCATGATCTCAACGTCCGCCATTTCTTCGGCAATATTAGCATAAGAAAACGAAGAGTCATTTCTCAGGTATTTGCAGAGTTCCTTCTGAAACTCGCTCATTTCCTCAAGCGCCACAGTGATCTGATTTTGACTGCCAAACACGCGCAGCGCTTCAAGAAATGTCTTTCTCTCTTCTTCAGTCATCGAATTTCTCCCGTTCAATTTTAATTATGCGCTCGCCGCTATCTTTAATCATGGCGCACCAGTTTTCTATTTACCCACGCCCACAGATTCCTCCACGGGTGGGCTTCTGCATAGTGTGCGCGCTCTCGTGCATTCAAAAGATCGTCATGCAGATCCTGCGCGCTTCTCTGCCATTCGAAAAGTTCTTTCGTTTGCTGATCTTTTTCAACCTGCATGGTGGCAATGCACGCATTCGCTCGCCCAAGCGCCGCCTCAGTGTCATCAATCTTATTTCGCAGCGCATCCGCGTCCGCTTTCAGATTCGCAATCTCATTTGCCTTGTTGATGGCCTCGCCGTTCATCTGGTCAAGCTGCTCGGTCAGGGCGGCGTTCTTGGCCTTCAACGTGCGGACCTGTAATTCCAGCTCGCTATTTCGACTTCGCAGCTCGTTCATAAACCCATTCGTTTTTTTCGCTGCTTCCTGCGCTTCCTCCACCATCTTCGCCATCTGGTCTTTGGTGTACTTCTTTACGTTGATGCTCATAATTTGGCTCCTTTCATTCGTAGCTGTTCTTCCCGTCCCCGGTCGCTCTCGACCTTCACGACCTTGCAGTCGCCGTATCGCTCAATATCCATGGCGATGCGCTCCTTGATGCCCTGCGCGTCACCGGCGGGGACGTTAGCTTTAATCGTGATCGTCAGCATGGAGTGCCTCCCTCTCAATCTCAAGCGCACGTTCACGTAAATCTCCAAACCCATACTCGTCTTGCCATCCTAACTCAGAAGACGCTTTCTGACAGCTCGCGCACAGATAGCACGTCCACGGTGTTCCGTCGAAAACACAACTGCGTTCCATCATAGTCCCTTGTTCGAATTTGCGCCCGCAACCGAAGCACACATGATCCACCCGCGTTTTAACAACCTTTCGTCCAACAACGTCCATGTGTTAACCCTCCTTCGGTTCGCCGTAGCTGCAAAAATTGTCCGGCGTAATCTCCATATCGCTGATGCCGCAGATGAGAAAGTCGTTAGCGTTAACCGTCGCGTTAACAAGATACTCGCAGTCCTTACACCGTGTCACGACCACGGCGTCGACGGTGGGAGCAGCGGCCACGATGGGCAAAGCAATTTCGTCCCTATCTGCGTTATCGTACCACGGCTCGTCGTCGAGCTTTTCCCATAAGGTATCACCATCAATCAGCCTCATCGCTTAGCTCCTCCTTTTTTTGCATGGAGAACAAAACAGCCTATCAACCCAAGACACTTTTCCGCTGCCGCCAGTGGCACATTTTTTTGACTGACAAGTCTTGTTCTCTTTGTGGTAATAGATGCAGTCCTTACACGGATTTCGCATCGCTGTCACCTCCGTCCTTTCTCTCCGCGGCTGCAAAATTCGTCTGGTGCGACCTCCATGCCGCTCACTCGACAGGTGGGAATGCCTTTCCCGTTGACGTTGACCGCGACAAGGTGCTTGCAGTCCATGCACCGCACCACCGGCGCAACGTCAGCGGCGGGAATGTCGGCAATCTCGCTTGCAATGCAAATCGCTAATCCGGTATGCTTACCCAACGTAGAGCCGTTCGTAAGTCCATACTTTTCAACGACCTTCAAAGCCGTTTCTTTCTTAATGTATTTAGCCATTGTCAGCCACCTTCCTTTCCTGCGTCTCAAAGTAAAACTCAATCGGCTTTTCGGCCTCGATGACATTGCCATAAACTACGCCAATCTTGTAAATATAGTTCTCGTGCAGCTTTCGTGGAATTTCTGCGATATAGCGGCGGAATGTTTCAAGCGAATTTGCACGCTTGTAGTGATTGCACATCCGGCAGGCTGGCATGAGGTTGTCAAGGTCATCTGTTCCCGCGTCCTCAATCCCCCTCGCCCTCAATGGGAGAAAATGGTCTACCTGCATATCCTTGTAGGCGATTTCGCGTCCACAATACGCGCAGTGGCCGTCATACTTTCGATAGACCGCTTCGCGCTTTGATTTGCTAATTGCCACCCTTCATCGCCTCCACATAGCACCAACTCTGCGGTGCCCTCTTAATCTGTAAACTCGCGTTTCCGCAAGTGCCGTTGTTTTCCCAGTACATGGCGCAGCTTTCGCAATACCAACTATTCGGGCACGCTCGGCGAAACTCGCTCAGCTCTCGCGGCGCGTCGTATATTTTCAGGTCGACGATATGCCAGCCGTAGCCGGTTCCCTTTAGGTAGTTCACAATTTCTTCCCGTGTTAGGCAGGCTTGCTTTTCTACATCATCTGGGGCATGGTTGAGGGGCGCAAGCTCATAAATCCGGTCACAGGTGAACTCTCCGATAACCGCACAGGAATGGCCACATGCATAAAGATTGTCAGGTTTATTGGTTTTGATGAAAACGGGCTTCCCGTGATAAATTTCACCGTAGTTCTCGTCTCCATCTTTCAAGATTGTAATGAGCCGTTCCTCCGCTTTCGTGCAGTAGATATATACTTTGAACGGTGGCTCCAGCTTTGGCCGCGTCTTTCGGACTTCAATGGTCTTTTCGCCGCTGGCAATCTTTTCACACCACTTCGGGCGAATGCTCAGCATAACAGCCTTACTCATCCTTCATCGCCTCCAATGCACGCTCCGCTTCCTCGCGGGTTAAGAAAATCGTTTTCCCTATGGAACTTTCTACGTATGAGCAGAACGGGGTTGTATCAATGTCCCACCGTCCCTGTATTGCGAGGTATCTCATGTTTCTGACTTTGTGCTCTAAGATTTCTCCGGCGAACACCCTGAATAACGTGTCACCCACCTTGCACGGCCGCACCACCACGCGCCCGGCTCTGTCGGCCTCCATCAGTGCGATAATGCGCTTAAATGTCACGCCCTTACTGATCGCCTCATCCTCAAACGTCTTGTAATTGGCGCACATCGCAGGTTCCAGCCCCGTGTCCTCGTATTGCATGAGCCTGCCACGCAGTTCTGCGTATGCCCATGCTGCGGTATAAAGCAGGGCAAGCAGGCCTGTCGGCTCATCAGGGCCGTCCAGCAAAAGCTCACCCATCGCATAGTCTATGCCATCATCATCCATTGGGAAGTCCAAGTCCGGCAGCAAAATCTTTGCGGCTTTGCGGATAAAATCGTAGAGCCGGATGTCCGGGTAATCTGGGCCATCACCTCCGCCACGCACCCATGTCTCGAAGTCTTTGATGTAAAACAGATTCAGGGCGGCATCAAGGTTGTTATCCGGGCAATTAGTTGTCAGTCGTTTCATCACTCCACCTCCTTCGTCCAAAACTCGCGGCGGCAGTCCTCACAACCAACATTAGCATTGTTATAAATCCAGCAGGGAAGACTCATATCAAGCACTTTAGGGCAAACCGCCAAAATGTTGTCAACGCGCTTCGCTTCCGGCCACTGCTCCAGAAACACGCTCTGCCGCGTCTTGCGCGGGTGCTCCTTCGACCACTGCTCAACGGCAGCAATGATTTTTTCGTACTCTTCATCGGATGCGCTGGTGCCGAGGCCACATCCAGCTCTTTCAAGTGGGCAGCCCTCGCAATGCTTGCATAAGTTGCACATTCTCTTCCGTTCTCTCAAAAATTCTAAAGCGTCCATCTTTACCTCCTAAAATTTGAAGCTCTCTCTGAGCCTCTTGCCGTTGATATCCGCCTCCGCCGTAAAGTAGCGGTGCGCCTCGTTGATGTAGACGACCCTGCCGTGTACGGGTCTCAGCTCCTCAAAACTGCCCAGTCCGCTCGCGCCCTCAAAGGCTGCGGGTGTCCAACTGTATGTGTCTCCGATGTTCATGCGTCCTCCAATTTCATAAAGCAGCCCCAAAAGGTTTGTGACTTCTTTCCGCTATGATGCCCGAAAAGGGGGCGCTCACCGATTGCTGCCCACACGTCCGCGGCTGGTATCTGCGTTTCTGCCCACTTAAAAATCAGAACACCGTCTGGTTTTAAGACGCGCATACACTCGCAGAATCCGTCATGCAGCATTTCGCGCCAATTCTCGCCGAGCTGCCCGTACTTCTTCCTCATCCATGCGTTTTCGCCGACGCGCCGAAGATGCGGCGGGTCGAATACGACCAGAGCAAATGAGTTGTCAGGGAACGGTATATCCGTGAAGTCGCACAGCACGTCAGGATGCACGATGCAGGTTCGTTCGGAATCCCGATTGGTGCTCTTCCAGACCCCCGTGCATTCCTCGTCCCGAACGTCGCAGTAGATTGCAGCAGGATGGTTCTTGTTGAACCAAATCGTTCTGCTCCCGCAGGTCACGTCAAGAATTTTCTTTGTCATCATGCGTCCTCCCCGAATCTAAGTTTTGTCACGGCAATAGGAAATTCATCGATCTCGCTTGCCCGGTGTTTCATCTCAATACCTCACTCCGATGCAGTCCAGCACTCGACCGTAGCCAAGCCCCTTTTCGCTTGGTTTCCATAGCCCGTCCGTGTCCCATTCGCCGCCACCGATGCAGAACTTATAGTGCTTTGGGTGCGTGTGCTTCATGCGCTCAAAACGATTCTCGCCTTTTTCGAGATGAGCGCCGAACGCGCAGAACATACAGCCCGTGCGCTGGCAACCCGTGCAGTGCAATTTGCAGTCAATCAGCGTTTCCATATAATCGTTCTCGCCGTCACTGGCTACAATGTCACCATATACACTGGCGATAGGGATATGCCGGTCTACGATAAACCGCAGCACATCCTGCTCCGTCCAGAAACTCATGGGCTTTCCAATAGGACGATTTCCCTCAAAGGCGTTGCAGCCGGTCGCTGTCCATCTTTGCATCCGCAAAAGACTTTCCTCCGCCATTGTTGCCGTCGTGGGTTTGACATCTGCTCGGTGCTCATATCTCTTTGCCGGGGACTTTTTCATAATTCCACAACACTTGTCGGATATGAGGAATGGAGCCGAAAGCAAATACTCCCACTTTTCGCAGTTGTACATACTCTTTTCGCCATCTGAACGCAAGACTTCCCCACGCAAGAGTTTCATGCTACGACTTTCTGGTGATCGCCGCGCAGTTTCGATTCTGTGCGCCACATCCTTTCCTACGATGCTATACCCGTACTTCCGCACCACCTGCCGAATGTTCATCTTCGGACGCAGGCGTACAAGATTAACAGTCACGTGAGAAAACTCCCTCCGCAGCCAATCCGCGTACTCATTCACGAACTTCTGTATCTCTGGATATTCCAGCCCCGTGTTCACAAACACAAGATTCATCTCCCACGGCGGCGCCCTGAAACTCGACAGGTAACGCGCCGCCAAGTATGCCAACACCGTGCTATCCTTACCACCGGAAAATGACACATAGCACTTTCCGTCCCATGCGGTGTACCACTGGCCGAGCTTTTCGTAGGTCAGGATTTCCTTATCTTCCAAATCGAGGGCTAAAAGCTGTTTCGCCGCCTCCCTTGGAATCGGCTGATTGCTATACCCTTCCATCGCGCCCCTCGCATTCTCCGAACAGCTCCCGAAACGTCTTCCCCGTCAGAACTTCCAGCGCGAGCATCCCTCGGATGGTCGCATCCATGTCACCCTTGATATAGCGTGAGATGTTCGACGGGTGGATGCCGGTCGCCGCGCCGAGCGTCGTCTGGTTGTAGTCAGTCTTTTCAAGCGCCGCCTTGAGCGCCGGATAGACGCAGCGCTCCCACGGGGTCTTGCTCATGACAAATCGGCTCATGATGGTTCCCTCCCAAAATATTTTTCGTATTCCGCGTCGCTCCATTCCGTCCACACGGAGACGAACCGGCGCTTTTTTCGCGGGTCTTTCCGCACAGCTGAAACGGAGTGCGATACTTGGCTGATATCCACGCCGCACCTTTTTGCAAGCTCCGACGGAGAATCAGCAACGCAGGTAACGATTCCGGCGTGCTTATAATCAAGCGCGAGATATAACTGCC
>OQVS01000269.1_pt1 | contig 33467 bp, 40 predicted proteins | sample 1691601 | NCBI WGS metagenome assembly OQVS01 (sample SAMN03418268, study PRJEB22391) | human gut metagenome | biome: human-gut; feature: organic feature; material: feces | host: Homo sapiens | place: Tanzania | collected 2013-01 | reverse complement strand
ACAATAATATTTTACCATGAACGGAGTGCTTTATGCTAGTTTGTCAACAATCTGATATACCATAGCTAGTGTCGTGTTGTCATCGTTTAGAAGCAATATCTATCCCTATTTATGTTTATGCCGACATGCCCTGCATGGGCTTAGCTTCCTTTACCTTGCCCTCTGACAAAATATACTCACAACATTCCAGCAATGACTGAGTGAGATTATTCTGCCAGAACCGCCCGGCCTGAGTCTGGAAATACATTACCTCTCCCTTTTTCATCAGACCATTTTTCAGCCATATATCCAAAATATATTCCAACTGAACCAGTTCTGGATTTTCTGCAGTAATTCCCCGCAAATCCAAATAACCCTGCTCCATATTCTGACTGATTTTCTTGTGCACCTCATCATAAGGAGATTTGCCACTCATAACCATAATAGGCTTTTTGCCCTCATCAATCATGGCTATATATTTTTCCAAATCCCGCATCTGCATAGTACTGTACTGACCTACAAAGCCACCAGCACCACAGCCAAAAGGAAAAACATCTGCCCCAGTCTTGGCCAGAATATTGTACATACTCCGCTCCCGAATATCCTTGGCCCAGTGACAATTGCTCAGCCTTTTATATCCTCTATCATTAAGCCATTTTTCGGCCGCTGCAAACATAACTGCCTGCTCTGCCCTGGTGGCTGCTGGAGGGAGGCTGCCCTTTTGAATCGCCTTGGCCATAGGACTGCCACCAAAAAGATTCAGCTGGTACAAATCCATACCGGAAATAGGCAGGCTGTCAATACAAGCCAAATCCTCCATAAAGCTGTCCAGCGTCTGCCCCGGCAAGCCAAAGATAATATCCACAATAATAGAAGCCTGGTCATAGGAGCTAATCAGCTTCAACCTTTCCATTACTGTTTCCTTGGTATCCAAACGACCACTGGCCTGACGAATTTTGGTATCAAAGGACTGCACTCCAATGGATACCCGATTTACTCCGTTGGCAAACCAAGCCTCTATCCGCTCCTTTTGCAAATCGTAAATACGAGCCTCCATAGTGATTTCGCAATCATTGGTAAGGGGAATACATTCCTTAAGCTTCTGCAGCACCTTAGCAATATTGGCTGGAGATAGGGCACTAGGCGTACCGCCCCCAAAGAAAACACATTGCATAGGCTTGGCCTGCAGCATTTTATCCTCCTTGGCCATTTCCAGCTCCTTTAGCAATCTTGCCACATAGCGCTGTTCCCTATCCTCATTAATGAAATTCTGAAAGAAACCGCAATAAAGGCAGATATGACTGCAAAAAGGAATGTGAATATATACCATGCGTTTTTTTGACATATCCGGCTCCTGCCCCATTAGCTCCACCCATTTTTGAGGTGCCATAGGAAGAGGTATCATCTGCCCGCTAACACCAGGATGCACCGCTCTTTTCTTGGTAAAGCCGTAGGACAGAGCATTGCTGTCCCCAGTCCCTACCATTAGCTCATAGGTTTCCTCCTCCAGATTCTCCAGATAAGCTTGCAAACTAACTGTCATATTATCCCTCCAGTCGATTTTTCAGCTCCGTAAAATACTCCCTTGCCTTTAGCAAATCCTGATTATCAGGGTGACTATAGGACTCCTGAATCCTAGCCTTCCGTTCCTCAGTCATGGCATGAGGATGTCCCTCTGGGAACATTTTGGTCATCATTTCCACCATTTTGTAGGAAACAGAGCCTTGACAGATATATTGACCTACTACCTCATTACTGCTATCAAAGAGAGCGGCAATATTTTCCAAGGATTTCTTAGCATGGTCAGAATCAGGATAAGCTCCCAAGGTAGCAAAAATAGCCACTTTCTTCCCTTTAATGGTTTTAATAAACTCCTGGGCCTTGTCGTCAGCAGTGCCCCGATTAATCCAGCAGCCTACAGCTACCAAATCATAGTCGCTAACATCAGGCTTTTCCTCTACCTTTACGGCTTCCACATTATTATTGAGAGCGTAGGCCACAGCACTAGCCAATTTCAAGGTATTACCTGTCAAACTTGATACAACAACAATACTTTTCATAAAGTCCTCCTAATAATATCATACATAATATAGGGATATTCCCCATTGCGAATTTTCTAAGTATATTTAAGCACTTATAACATTATGTGGCAAGCAAACCAAATGCCTTTGTCCAGACTGTTCCAGCTCCATAATAGTATTTTCCACACCATAGAGCTTTGCTATCAGCTTTTCCGTGAAAACCTCCTGTACTGAACCATCGGCCACAATTTTTCCCTTTTGCAGAGCCACTACCCGATTGCTGAATCGAGCCACGTGATTCAAATCGTGAAGCACCATAACTACTGTCAAGCCCAACTCCCTATGAAGCTGTCTCACCAGAAGCATCAAATCCAGCTGGTGACGAATATCCAGATAGGTGGTGGGTTCATCTAACAGCAAAAGCTCCGGCTCCTGAGCCAAAGCCATAGCCAATCTGGCCCGCTGTCTCTCACCACCGGAAAGAGCCATAATGCTGCGGTGCTGATATTCCCACATATTAGTTAGCCTTAGCACTCTATCTACTACCTGTTTATCCTTGGAACCAAATTCATCAAAAAAGCCCCGATAAGGCAATCTCCCTAGAGAAACCAATTCTCTTACCGTAATATCCCCGGGAAAGTCCATGCTTTGAGGCATGACAGCCATAGCTCTGGCTATCTGCTTTTCACTCAGGGAATGCATATCCTGACCATGCAGCAATACCTGCCCCTGAGACATAGGAAGCAGCCTTGCCATAGCCTTTAGCAGAGTAGATTTCCCTGAACCATTAGGGCCAATAATGGAGAGCACATCTCCCTGATATATTTGCAGGCTTACATCATGAGCAATTATTTTACCGCCATAACCAGCTTGTACCTGCTTGGCCTCCAAAATTACCTGCTTATCATTCATGAGCTTTTCATTCCTTTCTTCAAGAGATATAAAAAGAAAGGTGCTCCGAAAAAGGACATGAACACGCCTACAGGTACCTCTACTGGAGCCAAGGCCAAGCGGGCAGCAGAATCTGTCATGCTGACAAAGGCCGCACCCCAAATGGCAGAGCAAGGCAGAAGATAATCAAAATCTGAACCTGTTACCAGTCTTACCATATGGGGAATGACAAGTCCCACAAAGCCCAACATACCTGCCACGCTTACCGCAGAGGCTGCCAAGAGAGCAGCTAATATCAGCAAAACAAACCTTATTTTCTCCACAGGCAGGCCAATACTTCTAGCAGTATCTTCCCCCAGTTGCAGGGCATTTAGCCAGCGGCTGATAAAAAATACTGCTGCCAACCCCAACAGGGTATAGGGCAAAATCATGGAAACATGGCTCCAGGATGCCCCCTGAAAACCTCCTGCCATCCAATTAATCGTACTCTGGATTCTATCGGAATAAAATACCATCAAGGCTGTCTGAGCACCACCAAAAAAGGCTGCCACAGCTACCCCAGCCAAAATCATTCGCAAAGGCTGTACACCCCGTTGCCAGCTTATGGCAAAAACAATGGCTACAGCCACCATAGCTCCAATAAAAGCTGCTATTGGCACCAAATTGGTGATTTCTGGCAAAATAATCATAATCACCATGGCGAATAATCCAGCCCCGGCAGTAACCCCAATAATCCCTGGGTCAGCCAGAGGATTTCGCAAAATTCCCTGCAAAATACAACCTGCCAGGGCCAAATTAGTACCTGCCAAAATGCCACAAAATACTCTGGGCATGCGAATCAGATAAACAATACGATAATTCTCTGACTGCACTCCCAAAAACAATCCATCCTTCAATTCCTGCCAGGATAAATCTGCTATACCACAGGAAATACCTATTAGTACAGCCAGAAGCAGGACCAGGATTCCGCCTCCTATGCCGCCAAGCCTTTTCAGCCTTTTGGGATTTCTTTCCGTATATACCTTATTAATTACCGCTTCCACTAATTCCAATACCTTTCATTGTTACATCCATAAAACAGCTCCCCAAAGCCTTATTCCCTAATCCAGCTGAAAATGTATAGGCACAGTAATGGTAATACTGCGGTTGGCTCCGTGGCTAAAGGGACAGGAGCTGGCTACAGCCTTTAAAGCTGCCTTATCCAAATTATCATACCCAGAGGAACTGCTAACACCATAGTCCAACAAATTGCCCTCAGCTGACAAGGTGGCATAAACCATTACCACTCCTTGCTGATCCATACGAATAGCCATAGATGGATACCTTTTGTTAGCCTCCACTCTAGCCGCAAATCTGCCAGCTATATCACCAATACTTTCCGTAGGCTCTGGCTGACTTTCTGCTATAGCCGTAGTGCCTGTAGAAATATTATTATCGGCTCCAGAAGTATCCCCGGTGCCTGTACCAGTAAGAGCACCAGCAAAGGAACTGCCCCCTTCTAAGGCTTGGGCATTTCCTTGACCAGCAGCCACCACGCCATCCCCGCCAGCTGCTGCCTCCTCAGAGGCCAGCAAAGCCTGACTGCCTGCAGCAGCCTGTTGATGATAATTACTTTCTACAGCTCCACCAGATAGAAAGGACATAGGCTCCGGCTCTATGTGCTGAATTTCCTTCACCTGAGCCAGCTCCTGCTCCGTCATTTCAAATTCCACAGCTGCCTCTGGCTCCTGAGAATATGCAGGCTGATAACTGCTTCCCCACAGGCCTACAAGCAGTAGAATCAGACCATGACACAAACAGGACAAAGGCAATGGCTTAGCTGCTCTATTCATAATAGCTATTGCGCTCATAAGCCCACCTACTTTTTAGCCGCCAAGGATATACGCTGGACACCGCTTTTCTTTAGCTCATCCAGCACTGACATAAAGCTGGCATAATCTACATCTCCATCAGCTCTCAGTACCAAGGCTGTATTACCTCCTTTGGAGGCTTCCTTTACCTGAACCACCAGCTGCTTTAGCTCCATAGGCTGATTGCCCAGATAGATTTTACCATCCTTGGCCACAGTAACCTGCATGGATTTTACCACATCAGTCTGGGCACTGGCTGCCTGGGGCAGATTTACAGGTACTACCTGCTGGTCTGTCATATACAGGGTGCTAAGCATAAAAAACACCAGGAGGAAAAAAATAATATCAATCATGGGGATAATCATTAGCTGAGGTGTCTTTTCCACCCGACTGCTATTCAAGCGCATTTCTCTGCCTCCTTCATGGAGCCGTGATTGCGATTGGCCAGATTATCCATAATGGCATCACCTATCTGTTCAATGCCTGTCATCATATTATCCAGACGATAGCCATAATAACTATGTCCCACCAGAGCCACAATAGCTACAGCCAAACCAGATGCAGTAGCTACCAGCGCCTCACCAACACCACCGGTAATTGCCATAGGTGCTCCCTGTTGAAGATTAAACACGCTGAAAGACTGTATCATGCCCAACACGGTCCCTAACAGGCCAAGAATAGGAGACAGAGTAACAATGGTAGCCAGCACCGCTAAGCCCTTTTTCAGCTTGGCAGCCTCTAACTGTGCTGCACTTTCCATTGCCCGCTCCGGGTGCCTGCCCCGCATAACAGCCCGAAAACCAGCGGCGGTTACTATGTCAGCTGCTGTAGTCTGACCTCTGTATTTTACATAAAGCTCATGAACACTGTACTTCCGCATATCATCATGGAGATTTTCCATATATTGCTTCAACTTTACATTCTTACTGCGATAATACCTAAACCTTTCAATAATAATGCTAAGAGAAAGTATTGAACACAAAAGCAATGCATACATAACCAAGCCACCACTGGCAAACCAATGAGCAATAATTCCGATGAAATCCATTTTCTCTACCTGCCTTTCCAAAGATGAATACAATTCACTCTATCGATAATGATTATCATTTGAACTCAACGAGGTATATGATAACATTTCTCATTATCATTTGTCAATGAAAATTCATAAGAAATATTCATTTTTTATTTTTGGGCAACAAAAAAGCTGCTGCCTCCAAACTGGAAGCAACAGCCTCTTAATATACCGATGATTATTTTACCAACTCAAGAATAACCATAGGAGCTGCGTCGCCACGGCGAACGCCCAGCTTCAGGGTACGGGTATAACCGCCCTGACGGTTCTTTACAGAGTCGTAGTTAACAATATCAGTGAACAGCTTTCTAACAACATCCTCATCAGCAAGCTGAGCAATAGCCTGACGGCGTGCAGACAAATCACCGCGCTTTGCCAGGGTGATCAGCTGATCTGCAAGACCGCTGATTTCCTTAGCCTTAGCCTCGGTAGTCTCAATGCGCTCGTGCTTGAAGAAGGAAGTCAGAATGCTCTTAAACAGTGCCTTACGGGCACTAGAATTACGACCTAACTTTCTATAAGCCATTTATTTCCCTCTTTCCTTGTATCAAAAATAATGTCAATCAAGCTTCCGAATCGTCTCCAGGGAATCCTCCCATTGCTGAAGGATCACTTTCCTTTAAGGATAAACCCATAGACTTCAGCTTGTCCTTAACCTCATCCAAAGACTTGCGGCCAAGATTACGAACCTTCATAATCTCCTCCTCAGTCTTGTTTACCAGGTCACCAACAGTCTTTATATCTGCCCGCATCAAGCAATTAAAGGAACGGACAGTCAAATCCATATCCTCCACTCTGGTTGCCAGAATGGAATCCAACTCTGGATTGCTGACAACAGTTTCACTGCTTGCCTCGACCTCTTCCTCTGGCACAAACTCCACCTCTGGAGCAACGGTCAGATTCTGGAAAAGCTTCAGACGGCCAATCAGGATGGCTGCTGCCTTGCTGACAGCTTCTTCTGGCTGAATGGAACCATCGGTCCAAACCTCCAAAGTCAGCTTATCGTAATCAGTGGCATCACCAACACGAATGTCTTCAACCTTGTAATTTACTCGACGAATCGGTGAGAAGATAGAATCTACAAGAATAGTACCGATGGCATCATCAGGACTCTTCTTTTTCTCTGCTGTAACATAACCCAGGCCATGTTCAACAACCATATCTATCTTCAAGGAACCTGCCTCATTGACGGTTGCAATATGCAAGTCAGGATTGAGAATCTCGATATCAGCATCATGAATAATATCTGCTGCTGTTACCTCTTTCTCACCCTGCACGTCAATCCGGATGACCTTGGATTCATCGCAGTGCATTTTGAGGCAAAGCTCCTTCAAGTGCAGGATGATGTTAGTTACATCATCCCGAACTCCAGGAACTGTGGAGAACTCATGCAGCACTCCGTCAATCTTGACAGAGGTAATAGCTGCACCTTGAATAGAGGACAACAGTATGCGACGCATGCTGTTTCCAATGGTAATACCGTAGCCGCGGGTCATAGGCTCGCAGACAAACTTACCATAGCAAAGATCCTCATTATTTTCCTGTATCTCAATCTTTGGTGTTGCGATTTCGATCATGTGGAATTGCCCTCCTCAATAATTCAATGCATCTCTGTACATATCCGATAACAAATGCAAAAAATACACAGAACTTATTATTTGGAGTACAACTCAACGATTGCCTGGCTGTCAACAGGGATATCGAAATCCTCGCTGGCAGGGAAACGATTTACAGTGCCGCTGAAGTTATCAGCGCCAACAGTAATCCAGGCAGGAGTGCTGAGTGCATTGTTAGACTCAGCCTGTGCCTTGAAGAACTCGTTAGAACGGCTCTTCTCAGCTACTGCAACAACATCATTTTCATTAACAAGTGCAGATGGAATGTCACAACGCTTGCCATTTACAGTAATATGACCATGACGAACAACCTGACGTGCCTGCTTACGGGTGGAAGCAAGGCCCAGACGGAATACTACATTGTCCAGTCTTCTCTCCAAAAGGCTAATCAGGTTATCACCGGCGATACCTGGCATCTTCTTTGCTCTTGCATAGTAAGCGCGGAACTGCTTCTCAAGTACACCATAGATGAACTTTGCCTTCTGCTTTTCCTTCAACTGCATGCCATACTCGCTAACCTTACCACGGGTGCGGCGAGGCTGACGCTTGGAACTCTTGCCGAGGCCTACAACGCCTGGCTCAATACCGAGAGAACGGCATCTCTTCAGTGCTGGTACTCTATCAATTGCCATTTATTCTGCACCTCCCATTAAACTCTTCTACGCTTTGGCGGACGGCATCCATTATGTGGAATTGGGGTAACATCCTTAATCATGCTAACCTCAAGGCCGGTAGCCTGCAGGGAACGGATAGCTGCCTCACGGCCAGCACCAGGACCCTTAACGTAAACATCAACCTGCTTCAAGCCATGCTCCATAGCAGCCTTTGCAGCAACCTCTGCTGCCATCTGTGCTGCGAATGGAGTGCTCTTTCTGGAGCCACGGAAACCAAGTCCGCCTGCGCTTGCCCAGGAAAGTGCATTACCGTTCTTATCAGTCAAAGTAACGATAGTGTTATTAAAGGTGGAGCTGATATGAGCAACACCAAATTCAATATTTTTGCGGTCCTTCTTCTTAGGACGAACAGACTTCTTAACTGCCACTCTTTAGCCCTCCCTTATTTCTTCTTACCAGCAACAGCCTTTTTAGGGCCCTTGCGAGTACGAGCGTTATTCTTAGTATTCTGTCCACGAACTGGCAGACCCATACGATGACGGCGACCGCGATAGCAGCCGATCTCAACGAGTCGCTTTATATTCAGGGACTGCTCACGACGCAAGTCACCCTCTACGATAACCTGCTTGTCAATGATATCACGAAGCTTTACAACCTCGTCCTCAGTCAGATCACGAGCGCGGGTATCAGGATTGATACCAGTCTCCTTCAGCAATCTCTGGGAAGTGGTCAGACCAATACCATAGATATATGTTAATGCAATCTCAATTCTCTTATCACGTGGCAAATCTACACCGGCAATACGTGCCATACATCAAGCACCTCCTTCTAAAATTATCCCTGTCTCTGCTTATGTTTTGGGTTTTCGCAAATAACCATTACGCGACCCTTACGCTTAATAACCTTGCACTTTTCACAAATAGGTTTAACCGACGGTTTAACTTTCATTGCGTTATGCCCCTTTCATATACTGCCAAAAGCCTTGTTTTGACTATTTAAAACGATAGGTGATACGGCCACGAGTCAGATCATATGGTGTAAGCTCAATGGTTACCTTGTCACCTGGCAGGATGCGGATGAAATTCATGCGAATCTTGCCGGAAACATGGGCCAAAACAACATGACCGTTCTCCAACTCTACCTGGAACATCGCATTTGGCAATGCCTCCAGAACCTTACCTTCAACTTCAATTACATCTTGCTTAGACATAATGACTCCTTTTTACTTCAGGGTTTCAACAACGTCTGCAAAAACCTTGTCGATTGCCTGACGACCATCAATCTCTACATAAAGACCAGCCTTCTGGTAATACTCGATTAATGGCTTTGTCTGTGCCTCGTATACTGACAACCGATTCTTCATAGTTTCCTCGGTGTCATCTGCACGCTGATAAAGCTCGCCGCCACAAGCATCACACTTGCCTTCAACCTTGGATGGGCTGAACTTGATGTGATAAGTAGCACCGCAGCTGCGGCAGATTCTACGACCAACTGCTCTCTCCACCAGATCAGAAGATGGAACAGTGATGTTGATAACACTCTGCAGGCTCAAGCCCAGCTCAACAAGAATCTTGCTGAGGGCATCTGCCTGCTCAACAGTACGAGGAAAGCCATCCAGAATAAAACCCTTCTTGCAATCGTCCTGAGCCAAACGCTCCTTGACGATACCTACAGTAATCTCATCTGGAACCAGGTTACCGGCATCAATACATGCCTTGGCCTTTTTTCCCAGCTCGGTTCCTTCCTTGATAGCGGCACGGAACATGTCGCCAGTGGAAATATGCGGGATATTGAACTTCTTAACGATATTAGCTGCCTGAGTGCCTTTACCAGCACCAGGAGGCCCCATCAAAAGAATATGCATTTTTTCCTCCTTACTTCATGAATCCTTCGTAATGTCGCATCACTACCATGGATTCAATCTGCTTCATAGTATCCAGGCCTACGCCTACAACAATCAGCAGCGCTGTTCCGCCGAAGTTAACGCCCTCCAAATGGGTGGCGCTAGCTATTATGGTTGGCAGAATAGCTATGAACGCAAGGAAGAATGCTCCTGCAAGGGTAATACGAGTCATGACATGATCTAAATATTCTGCAGTAGGCTCTCCCGGACGAATACCCGGGATGAAGCCACCGTATTTTTTCAGATTCTCTGCCATATCCGATATCTTTACAGTAACCGCGGTGTAAAAATACGTGAAGAAGATAATCAGCAGTGCGTACACTGTTGAATGTAGCGGTGTACCCCACGCAAAATACCCGGCAAAATCTTTTACCCAGGGGATATCAATAAACTGGGCAATAGTTACTGGAAACATCAGCACGGATGACGCAAAGATTATTGGAATTACTCCCGCATGGTTTACCTTCAGCGGGATAAAGCTGGATTGTCCGCCATACTGTTTGTTGCCGACAACCCTTTTGGCGTAGGAAATTGGAATCCTACGATAGGCGGTATGAATTGCTATAACAAAGACAATCATAGCCACCGCAATTGCTGCAAAGAAGAACACATTTATATAGGAAATGGTTCCTGCCTGCAAATAATGATAAATCTTGCCAATATTAGATGGCAGAGCTGCCACAATACCTGCAAAAATAATTAGTGAAATACCATTCCCCACGCCGTTGGCAGTAATCTGCTCACCGACCCACATGAGGAATACCGTACCGGCAGTCAAGGTAATTGCAATAATCAATGTTGATGCCGGACCAGGATTTAGAACTGCCTCCTTCAGACCGATGGACATACCCATTGCCTGGAGGAATGCCAATGCTACAGTGAAGTAGCGTGTGACCTTGGTGGTTTTCTTGTGCCCCTCTTCGCCTTCCTTTGACCATTGCTCCAGTGTAGGTATTACTACATTCAACAGCTGGATAATGATGGATGCGTTAATATACGGGGTAATACTCATGGCAAATATGGAAAACTTGCTAAGAGCACCACCAGAGAACAAATCCAACAAACCGAAAAGAGTTCCGCTGTTAAACAGCCTTTCAATGGCTGATGGATCAACGCCTGGAACAGGTATATGAGTACCCATTCTGAATACAGCGAACATAACCAGAGTAAAGATAATCTTTGTCCTCAGCTCCGGAATCTTAACGATGTTTGAGAGGGCTGAAACCAATCAGATCACCCCAACTTTTCAACCTTACCGCCTGCTGCAGTAATCTTTTCCTCTGCAGACTTGGTAAAGCCATTTGCTACAACAGTCAGCTTCTTGGTAAGCTCACCATTGCCCAGAATGCGAACGCCATCCTGGATGTTCTTCAGAACGCCAGCCTCTACCAATGCTACTGCATCAACAGTGGTGCCATCCTCAAAACGATTCAGAGTCTCAACGTTAACCTCTGCATATACGTTAGCAAAGATGTTCTTGAAACCACGCTTTGGTAATCTACGATAGATAGGCATCTGGCCACCCTCGAAACCAGTGCGAACGCCGCCGCCGGAACGAGACTTCTGACCCTTCTGACCCTTACCGGAGGTCTTGCCATTACCGGAACCCAGACCACGACCTACACGGAAACGTACCTTGCGGGCGCCAGGAGCTGGAGATAATTCATTCAATTTCATCTGTCTATTGCACCTCCCTGAACTCAAGCCTGCTCTTCAACAGTAATGAGATGCTCAACCTTGTGGAGCTGGCCACGGATGGACTCATTATCTGGAAGCTCAACTGAGGAATTTAACTTCTTAAGACCCAATGCTTTAATAGTAGCACGCTGTGTAGCGGATCTGCCAATCAGGCTTCTGGTCAGAGTAATCTTCAACTTTGCCATTTTCAAATCCTCCTTAACCCAAAAGTTCCTGTACAGTCTTGCCACGGAGCTCAGCAACCTTCTCAGCCTGCTTCAACTGCTCCAAGCCCTTCAGGGTAGCACGTACCATGTTGTTTGGATTAGAGGAACCCAAAGACTTAGTCAGGATGTCCTTAATACCAGCCAACTCGAGAACGGCACGAGCTGGGCCACCAGCGATAACACCAGTACCTTTGGCAGCTGGCTTCATCAGCACACGGCCTGCACCGAATACACCAATCATCTCATGAGGAATGGTGGTATCCTTCAGGGAAACATTAATCAAATTCTTCTTGGCATCTTCAACGCCCTTACGAATTGCCTCAGGTACCTCTGCAGCCTTACCCAAGCCTGCACCAACCTGACCCTTCTCATTACCAACAACTACCAATGCGCTGAAGGAGAAGCGACGGCCGCCCTTTACTACCTTGGCAACGCGGTTAATAAATACAACTCTTTCCTGGAACTCAGGAGTCTCGTTGTCAATTCTAGCCATTTATGTACCTCCTTTACAAATTTTAGAATTTCAAGCCTGCTTCACGAGCTGCTTCAGCAAGTGCTGCAACACGGCCATGATATACATAACCACCACGGTCGAATACTACCTCGGTAATGCCCTTTTCGATAGCGCGCTTTGCAACGGCCTCACCGATTGCCTTAGCTGCCTCAACATTGCCGCCATAGTTCTGGAAATCCTTATCCTTTGTGCTGGCAGATACGAGAGTAACACCGTTAACATCATCAATAACCTGTGCATAGATGTTGCTCAAGCTACGGAATACGTTAAGACGTGGTCTCTCAGCAGTGCCGGAAATGTGATTGCGTACACGCAGGTGACGCTTCTGACGAGCTTTATTCTTATCTTCCTTAACAAACACTGTCGGTTACTCCTTTCTGCTAATTATTTCTTGCCCTTCGCGCCAGCTTTACCAACCTTGCGACGAACAAACTCACCTTCGTACTTAATACCCTTGCCCTTATATGGCTCTGGCTTTCTGTAGTCGCGAATCTTTGCGGAGATTGCGCCAACAGCTTCCTTGCTGATACCACTTACTACAATCTTAGTTGCAGCTGGGCACTCAAACTTGATGCCCTCAGGTGGCTCAACAACTACAGGGTGAGAGAAGCCCAGGGACAGCTCCAGGTTCTTGCCCTTTACAGCTGCTCTGTAACCAACACCATTGATCTCGAGAGTCTTTGCAAAGCCCTCGCTTACACCAATAATCATATTGTGCAGCAGGGTACGGCTCAAACCGTGCAGTGCTCTGTGATCCTTATTATCAGAAGGACGCTCTACAGTCAGAGTGTTCTCCTCAATGTTAATCTTCATGTCCTGATGAATCTCGCGTACCAATTCACCCTTAGGACCCTTTACAGTCACCTTGTTGCCATCCTCAACCTTAACAGTTACGCCGGCTGGGATAGTGATAGGTGCTCTACCAATTCTTGACATTAGTACACCTCCTAACTATTAAATAATTACCAAACGTAAGCTACAACCTCGCCGCCGAGACCAGCCTTGCGAGCATCCTTATCGCTCATGATTCCCTTGGAAGTGGAAATAATGGCGATACCCAAACCGCCGAGAACACGAGGGAGCTCAGCTGCCTTTGCGTACTGACGCAGACCAGGCTTGGAAATACGCTTAATACCGGTAATTACCTTTTCACGGGCTGGACCATACTTCAGGGAAATAGTGATTACCCCCTGCTTGCCATCCTCAGTGAAGGTGTAATCCTTGATGAAACCCTCTTCCTTGAGTACCTCAGCAATAGCCTTCTTAATCTTGGAACCAGGGATTTCTACCTTCTCATGGAATACGGAATTTGCGTTGCGCAGACGAGTAAGCATGTCTGCAATAGGATCAGTCATTACCATGTAAATCGATATCCTCCTTTCAAAATTTCGTGTGGCCACATAGGCTCACTTAAAAGATTTTATCAGTTTCACATACGTCTGTCAATGGTTTTGTGCATAATTTGTGGATAAATTAATAAAAAAAATTTCCACAGTCAGAAAACCAACTGTGGAAACTTTTTCCTACTATATTATATTACGTTTTATGCTGTTTTTTCGCAGCCATGACTTTCACAATCATCAGCTTCGCCGCTAATCAATTCCTTGCCGCAGTGCTTAACCACCAGCAGAGCCAAGGTCATCAAAGCCAAAGCCAGAATCAGCTGCAGACCATCAACCATAAAGACAAACTGGTCAGCAGGCTTGTTGACAATGCCCCACACACTCATAACCAAGGCAGACATGGTAACCAGGAACATCATGATCATAGGCACATAAAGCATCCAGCCCTGACGGCCAGTAGTCCGCAGGAATACAGCCAGAGAAATAAGCACCAGAGCAGACAACAGCTGGTTGGCTGCACCAAAGAGTGGCCAGATATTCATATAACCTGCCAAGCACAGGAAATATGCCAATACCAAAGTTACAATGGTGGAAAAATAAGTGTTCATGCAAAGGCCAGCAACACCGCTTGCCTCCTGGCCCTCACTTGGAGCAAACAACTCCTGGAAGGACATTCTGCCAATACGAGCTACAGAATCAATGGTGGTCATACCAAGGGCAGATACACACATGGTAATGAAGCAGGAGGACAGGCCAGCAGGCAGGCCAAACATATTGAAGAAATTACTAATGGAGCCGGCAAAAATCTGGAATGGAGTTCCCTTTGGCAGTACGCCATCAGTAGCAGCTGCACAGGCAATAACCAGAGCAACTACACCCAGCAGGGACTCAACCAGCATAGCACCATAACCAACGGTCAACATATCCTTCTCGTTGGCAATAGCCTTGGAAGAAGTACCAGAGGAAACCAGGCTGTGGAAACCGGAAACCGCACCACAGGCAATAGTAATAAACAGAATTGGGAACAATGGCTTGCCATTTACCTCAAAGCCAACAAAAGCAGGCATATTAATCTGCGGGTTAGCTACGATAACGCCAATAACACCGCCTGCAACCATGCCCAGCAGCAGGAAGGAGCTAAGATAATCACGAGGCTCCATCAACAGCCACATTGGCAAAACAGAAGCAATGAAGCAGTAGCCAAAGACCACATAGCGCCAGCTGGCCACATCCAGATACAATGGGAAGTTCATACCCACTACAAACATGAGAGCAACCAGTACCAAGGCCACAAAGAATTTTACAGCACCAGATGGCTGGAACTTTCTAATGTACTGACCAAAGCCCATAGCTACTACAATGTACAGCAGGGAAATGGTAGCTGCCTGAGCACCAGGTACATTCAGCTCACCAGTCTTGGTCATACCATTAAAGGTATTGGCAATAATATCAGAGAAGGCTGCAATAACCAGCAGGGTGAAAAGCCAGCAGAACAACAGGAAAAGTCTTCTACCAGTCTTGCCTACATACTGCTCAATCAGCATGCCCATGGACTTGCCCTTATTCTTTACAGAAGCATAAAGAGCGGTAAAATCCTGTACAGCACCGAAGAACACACCGCCAAAGAGGAGCCACAGCAGAGCTGGAGCCCAACCAAACATGGCAGCAATAATAGGGCCGGTAACAGGGCCTGCACCAGTTATGGAAGAAAACTGATGGGAAAATACTGTAAATCTGGAGGCAGGGGAATAGTCCTGACCATCCTCAAACTCTACGGCTGGAGTCTTGGCCTGTGGATCTATTCCCCAGGTCTTTACCAACCAGCGGCCGTAACCTAAATAGGCTGCAGCAAAGACGACGATGGCTATGCCAATAAGAGTTAAACCATTCATCACAAATCCTTCTTTCCTTTATAATACATACATAAAAAATAATTCCCGCCAACAACGACACTGTCAGCGGGAATGAAAATCGGCATATAACCATAATTTAGATTTCTCACAATTCGCACCGTTGCGACTGAGTTGTATAATATATTTGAAAAGTATATTATCACTATGGTTTTTAGATGTCAATGGAGTAAAGGAAAGAAGTAATTTTCTGATAATTTAAAAATCTCACATACATTTAATACAATAAATTCGGCAAAATTGTGTAAACCTGTAAACCATAGAGAATAAGAAAAGGACTGCCTCATTATCTATAACATTCTGGCTTAAAGCCTAATGATATAGCAATCTAACGAGACAGTCCCTAAATATTTTATTTAATTGTCATTTGCTGGCAATTACATCATGCCTGGCATACCGCCCATAGCTGGTGCTGCTGGAGCTGCACCCTCTGGAGCTGGCTTATCAGCAACCAAAGTCTCAGTAGTGAGAACCATAGCTGCAATGCTGGCTGCGTTCTGCAGAGCGGAACGAGTTACCTTGGCAGGGTCTACAATACCAGCCTCAATCATGTTAACATACTTGTCGTTAGCTGCATCGTAACCAATGCCAACACCGGCCTTCTTAACCTCAGCAACAACTACGCTGCCCTCCAAGCCTGCATTGTTAGCAATCTGGCGAACAGGCTCCTCAATAGCGCGACGAACGATATTGATACCAGTCTTTACATCGCCCTCAGCCTCCAGCTTGTCCAAAGCTGGCAGAATGTCAACGAAAGTAGTACCACCGCCGGCTACAATACCTTCCTCAACAGCAGCACGGGTAGCGTTCAGAGCATCCTCTACACGATACTTCTTGTCCTTCATCTCTACCTCGGTAGCAGCACCAATCTCGATAACAGCTACACCGCCGGACAACTTAGCCAAACGCTCCTGGAGCTTCTCCTTGTCAAAATCAGAGGTAGTATCAGCAATCTGCTTCTTAATCATCTCAACACGAGCTGCAATTGCTTCCTTGTCACCCATACCATCAACGATGGTAGTGTTTTCCTTGGAGGAATGTACCTGACGAGCACGGCCCAGATCCTCGATGGTTACGCTATCCAGCTTGCGGCCAACTTCCTCGGAGATAACCTGGCCACCGGTAAGGATAGCAATATCCTCCAGCATAGCCTTACGGCGATCACCAAAGCCAGGAGCCTTAACAGCCAAAGCCTTAAAGGTACCACGGAGCTTATTAACAACGATGGTAGCCAGAGCCTCGCCGTCCAGATCCTCAGCAATAACAACCAATTCCTTGCCCATCTTAACAACCTGCTCCAGAATAGGCAGAATCTCGTTGATGGAGGAAATCTTCTTGTCGGTAATCAGGATATATGGATCGTTCATAACGGCTTCCATCTTATCGGTATCAGTAACCATGTAAGGAGAAATATAACCACGGTCGAACTGCATGCCCTCTACAACGGACAGGCTGGTTTCCATACCCTTGGACTCCTCAACGGTAATAACGCCTTCCTTGCCTACCTTCTCCATAGCATCGGCAATGTAGTTACCGATTTCAGCATCTGCGGAAGAAATAGTAGCAACCTGAGCAATCTCAGACTTGCTGTTTACGGACTTGGATACGGACTTAATCTCCTCAACCAAGGTCTTAACTGCAGTCTCAATGCCCTTCTTAAGTACCATTGGGTTAGCACCAGCAGCTACATTTCTCATACCCTCATGAATCATAGCCTGAGCCAACAGGGTAGCGGTGGTAGTACCATCACCAGCAATATCGTTGGTCTTGGTAGCAACCTCGCGAACCAGCTGTGCACCCATGTTCTCAAATGGATCCTCCAGCTCAATGTCACGAGCAATGGTAACACCATCATTGGTAATAGTAGGAGCACCAAACTTCTTGTCCAGTACTACATTGCGGCCCTTTGGACCAAGGGTAACCTTTACTGCATCAGCCAATGCATCTACGCCTTTGCCCAATGCACGGCGTGCTTCTTCATTAAATAAAATCTGCTTTGCCATTTTGTATTTACCTCCAATATATAGTCATAAGATTGTCTATACAATCTGTTCTTACTCAGCAATTGCCAGAATGTCGCTCTGACGGCATACCAGATAATCCTCACCGTCAACCTTTACCTCAGTACCTGCGTACTTGGAGTAGATTACTGCGTCGCCAACCTTTACATCCATAGGGCTTCTCTGACCATCCTTGAACTCACCAGGGCCTACAGCTACAACAACGCCCTTCATTGGCTTCTCCTTGGCGGTATCTGCCAAAATAATGCCGCTAGCGGTCTTGGTCTCTGCCTCTGCAACCTGGATAACAACTCTGTCACCTAATGGTCTAATCATGTTAATCTGCCTCCTAATATTTAAAATCATATTAAACATTTTCGTTGTTAGCACTCTTTTCCTTTGAGTGCTAACTGCAAGTATTATAATAAATCCTTTTCGTCAAAAAGTCAATAAGTCAATAAAAAATTCTCCTATTTTTCCAAGGTTTCTTAACCAACTTTTTAAGATATATGTTATCCACAATGCGTGACAAATTATGTGACAAACTTTTTGCCAGCAGAAATTTGATATTTTGTTAACCTACTTATACAATGGATATATACTTTATTTTACATTTTGGAGTGAGGCTAAATGGCTATTTTTGCAGAAAAATTAAAATCTTATATTGAAAAGAGCGGTCAAACCATATACATGGTTGCACAATCTTCGGGAGTAAATAGAACCTTGATTCATCGCATGACTACAGGTGCTAGAATTCCCTCCCAAAAAGAAACTGTTGCCCTTATTGCCAAATCACTTTTATTATCACCTGCAGACACAAATGATTTATTAGAAGCATATGAAATGAGCAAGCGGGGCGAATCTGCCTATCGTCAGTTGCAGTTAGTAAAACAACTGCTTATCAATTGCGCTCGACCATCTTTGTCCAATTTGGGAGTTACCCCCCCGAAACTTTTGTTCCCTAAACGATTTTGATATTCAAATTGAATCCTCACCTAAATTAATCTCACAGCGTTCACAAATAAACCAAATCATACGACTATTACTAGATCAGGAATTGCAAAAGCCTGATGGCCATGTTTGCCTAATAAGCCAGCCTGATTATACATATCTATATGATACTCTAGCCGCTATGACCACTATTGCTCCTACAGCAAAAATTCAAAATATAATTTGTTTCGATCGTTCCAACGAAAACAATGACTGTTATAATCTATACTGCTTGGAAAAACTAGTACCAACCCTGCTGGCAAATCCATCCTTTGAAGCACTATGTTACTATGACCATGTAAGCACTCTTTTTAATGAATGGTCTTTGCTTCCATATATGTTATTGACAAGTAATTATGCTCTTTGCTTTTCTGATGATACCAATCAGGCCATGCTATATAACGACAAAAATGTTATACGCTTTATGCGGCAGCATTTCAACAAAAAACTCTCCTGTACTAATCCTATATGCTATTCTATCAAAACATCATTTGATACGTATATGAACAGCTTGCTTGTAACAGAAGCCAAGGAACCACCTGACGCATATACATTGCTATATCAGCCTTGCTTGATGCCGTTTATCAACTTAGATATTATAGTCAAATATGTTAATACCGAAATCTGTACCCCTGAGATGATTCAGCATATGGCAGCTCATATTGCTAATATTCATCATCCTGCTGCTAAAATCCATACAGCCTTTACTCAGGAAGGATTGGAGCTTTTTATGGAAACCGGCCGCATAACCGAAGTACCAAGCCAATTTTACCAGCCACTGGATATGAACAGCCGCAAAGAGGTATTACACAATATGATGCAAGCCATAGAGGCAGGCAATCTAATTCCTCGTATTATTGACACTACTAGATTTGATATGCCTATGTCTCTAAGCGTAGATGCCCTTTCTCCTAATCAAATCATAATCTATCTAAATCATGATGCAGACAATGCATTTTCTCTGATTATCAATGAACCTAGCCTGATGCATGCCTTCTATGAATTTTTAGTTTACATACAAACCAGCAGATTGGTCTACTCCAAAGAAGAAACCCTCACCATATTAAAAAATATCGAAGCAAAATACCTCTAAATAACAACACAACAAAGGCTCTTGGAAATGGATAATAAAGTCCACAACCAAGAGCCTTTGTATTTCATAAATTATAGTTATCATTAACTATTTGACAAATACTACATTACCAGTTGACAAGAAACCATTCATCTGATTTTCAGCAAGAATTTTAGCTGCATCTTCCTTGGATATAACAGGGTTGCAAAACCTTTCAATCCCCTCAGCCTTGATAATCACTGGATTGCTACCGGCACGTCCAACTCCTTCCGTCAAACTCTTGGAATACCCTACATACCCACGATTGAGTACTTGTTCACGACTAAATTTTTCCAAACCATAAACAATCTTCCTACCATCGGTAACAATAGCAGGAGCCATGGCAGTCTGCAAGCCCATACCGCTGCAATCAACAATCAAACCAGTATACTGGCCAGTAGCACCATATAAATTGCCCATAGTTGCTTGATTTGTATTTATAGAAGATTTTGCACCACTCTCTCCTTCTATATCCGTTATGGTAGTCGAAACCTCTGTAATTTTATCTACAGGAATAATATCGGATGGTGGCAAAAATTCCTGCTGCGGTATTTGTGGCATTGTAACTGCTGCTAAGGAATTACTAGCTCCGTAAATTGGCATTTCCATAATTACATGAACATAACCATATTCATCCTGAGCAACAGATACTTCCCTTGCACCTTTTATAAGCCCGCTGACCTTCGCATTTATAACATCACTTGTTACAATGGCATTTTCTACTGTGGTATTCCCATCAATCTGGACTCCATGAATCTGCTCTGCTAAATTTCTCTCAGCTATTACTCTGGCTGCAATACGCTGTACTGCAAAAGATTGTCCTAGGCCACTTATACCTTCGGCACGAATGATACCATCGCTAATATCAGTTGCTGCCATAGCCACGCTTGATACCGCCATCAGACATACAACCGCCATCACACTAGCAAATTTCTTTAATCCAAACATAACTATTCCCTCCTCGTATAATAAGTTTTGTAAGCAATATCTCCGTCTTGTCTGAAAAGCTTACTTAGTTACACATATCTATCACATCATCGGCAGTTTTTTCTCCAGCAGCTTATCTACAGCATCATAAGCTGCTTTTTTTACTGCGTTATGCACACTGTCCATACTGGCGGATATATTACCTATCTTCACGGTATCGATTCTGGCAATCTTTGCTTTGACATAGCTTCCTGATGAACGGCCTTCGCCTTTGACAACCGCCAATATTTCTCCTGTCTTGGTATCCATCATGCGCAGGTTAATATGGGAAATAATGGTATGGGTATCCAGTCCGATTCCTTGATAACTTCCTCCCATACTATCCTCACATACATCAATAATATTGCCATAAATAATATAAGGCACTCCCAATAGCTCTCCCAATCGCTTGGCAGTATCTGCATCAATCACGCCAGTTATATTGAGATTTTCCTTGTTTATTTCTTCTTCAATCACCAGTCTATCTGCAAGCTCAAATTTCTTTTTTTCCAGTAATCGCGCCATGATATAATCATCGGCAGCATTCCTGCCATCTACAACCAGATATTCTGCCGCTGTATTCTGATGAATTCCAAAATCCATCACAGCAACAGCTGGAGCAGACGATGCCGTTCCAGCCATATACGCCATGATGCCGATGACCATAAATATAAGTTCTGCCCACCGACTCATTAGGCTCACACTCCCATGTCCACAGGCAGCTTATGCTGCTTAACATCCTCAACCAGCATATTTGCCAAAGAATCAGCAACCTTATTCAAAGCAGCATAAAATGTCTTGGTGGTTACATCTTCCTGACCAACAGTTACTTTATTACCTATGGAAACACTTGATACGGAAGATTCCTCATACCCCTTTTTCTGCCAAATCACCTTGCCGGTATCAGTATCAATAACTCGTAGTGTACAGGATACACCAAAGAGAAGCTCCTTTGATGAGCTGTAACCAAATAACCCCTTCAGCAAACTAGCCCCAGGTATCGCCGCCAGCGCCAGTCCTGCATAAGCAAGGGCATCCGTTCCTTCTCCATTGCTATAACCGTCAATACTTCCCTGAATCAAGTATTTTACACCGCTTTCCTGGCCTATCTGCTTGATAAGCTCAGGCTCTACTACATCACCCTCTTTAGCCAAATCAATAGACCGTGCAAAGGCTGAATCAAACTGCCTGCCCTCAAATACAGCATCATAATTGCCAGTAGCACGACACTGATTAATCGTGCTATACATCTTGCCATCCTCATCATAGAGCTGAATTACAGCATTTGTTGCCAGAGGCTTTGTTTCCTTGAAATTCAAAGTACCTGAATTCATCATCTTCTCCAAAACCAACTCAGAGAGCATATCCGCTGTTCCTATCTGCTTGAATCTAGTATTGTCACTAAATGTTAGCATAGCACAGGGAGAACTTGCCACCGCAATGCTGGCATGAAGCGGCATACAAAAACAGGCACCTGCCAACACAGTAGCAATTGTCTTTTTCATCTTCATCTTACTTGCCCTCCTTATCATATTTAGTAACATCCTTCAAAGCCTCAGGGAGCTTTAAATAATTTTCATCTGGTACTGAGGAAAATTCCTTAATATTGACCACATAATGCTTGCCACTAACACTGCCATCAGATTTTTTGACATAATGTACGGAAGCAATCTTGGTTAATGCTCCCTGATTAAAGTAATAGCGAATCAAATCCACATCGCCATTAGCACCAGCCCATTGATAATCCTCATAGGTCAAGCCGCTAGACAGTGAGCCTGAGGCCGCCAGCCAATAGACCTTGCCTGGACGCAATGCCGTTTCATCCTTGTGAATCACATCCAACATGGTGGCAATCTCTCCGCCACCATACTCATTGCCATAGCGCAGTTCACGCAGGTCATTAACAGGGTGTGCTTCTACTTTATTGTCAGATGGTTCACCAAATGCCAGAATTCCATGTTGTCCTTCTTTATTTCCTTGATATTTAATACCTTTATCAGTTTCAAATCTTTTGAAAGGATAAACATAGCCGTCTTTCTTGATTTCACAGTAATGGTTAGGCCCAAGTTCTCGTTCCGTATAGGAATTGTCACCTGAAAGAACTATTACACCAGCAAAATTTGGCTTTTCTTCTGCTTCTGACTTAGCCGTATATTTCATTACATAGCGATTTATATCCGTTACGAATTTGTCTCGTTCATCCTGATAGATATATTCATATTTAATTGTGCACTGCTTATTCGCCAACATATTTTTATATGCATCAAGCTGTCCTGCCATAGCTGTAGAACTAGCCAACAGCATCGACATTGCCCCTGCCACAAGAATTTTTTTCATCATGTGCTCCCCCTATTTTATTTCTTCAACCAAAGTAGGATTCTTCAGCAAATCAGTAATAGTGCCAGTATCAGCCGCGTAAATCTTGCTCTTTGGCATATCAATGGCTTTTTCTGGCAGTACATCGGTTATGGTCACGATTTCCAGCTCATCCACTGGCAGTACCTTGCCATTGATTTTGCATACCTTGTTAATTTTATAGAGATTTCCCTTTTCATCGTAGATAGCTGTATAAACCATTTCGGCCTTAACATTCCCCTTGTTGTCTTTGAGAACTGATGTGTATTTATCACACACTCTTTGCTTACCGTTATCTTCAACCTGACCACTTTCTGTAAATACAGGTTCATTTTCACCATATTCATGTCCCATATATGGATCGTTATAGGCAAAAATCTTCAAGGCAGCTGGCAAAGAAAGCCGTGCCCTTACCTTTTCCCAATGTGCATCGGGATTAAGGTATGGATTATTTAAGTTGCTTTCTTCTAGCACAACACCAGTAGTTTTTTTCGGATATTCACCACCACGACCACCACTGATGCCACCAAAGAAGCCAACATCAAAGCTCCTCATACCGCCTGTACGAGCTATAACATTGTTATATGTATTGCTGTCGGTAACCGCATCCTGATAGGACTCATAGTTTTGGTAACTTTTCCACTCATTATTGGCTATTTCTTCTTCCCGTTTCACCGTTCCCTTATTCACGAATTTATAATACTTGCCATTCTCATACCTAACAGCAGGATAACTGGTGGTGCCAAACATTTTCTCCAACTTCAAGCCAGACATACGCACACCATTTTGGGCAACTACATAATCTCGAAGTCCCCAGCCCTTCGGGCCGTATTCCACATAGAAATTTCCACTCTGTATAATACTCCTGTACTTTTCCGCCGCTGGCTGTTCAGCAAAAGCTATACTGCTTCCCAGCAAAATCTGCAGGGATAACGCACCTGCCAACCATTTGTTGTTCCACTTCATAATTATCATTCTCCTTTAGTCTCTGCACACTTTGCTGACATCTTCCCTACAATTTCCAATGCAGCTTTATGAATGGCATTATTTACACTGTCCAACGTAACCCTGCCAGAACCTACGGCTATGACATTACCATGCTTACCAGCCTCAACATATGTGCTCTTAGAGGCTCCATCACCTTTGAACATCATCACGACATTGCCACTCTGAACATCCATAATCCTGGCTATCACATGAGCCTTGACTGTGCAAAGTGTCACGCTGCCCTCATAGCTATCATCCTCTACCTCAACGGTAATATCACTAAGACTTACATTGCTTACATTACCATAGAGAATATAGCGTACACCCAAAATTTCACCAATTTTCTTTGCTGCATCAGGTTCAACGATTCCATTAGCAGATATACCTGACATTTGCAACCTATCCGTTGCTATATCTTTATCTACAACAGCAAAACCATTTTTCAGTAGAGCATGAATAAAATAATCGCTGGCAGCCCCGCCCAAATCTTGTGTCCTGACTTCTGCCGATGTTGCATATGGTCGACTACCAAAGTCCATTACAGCCAAATTATCATTACTGCTGAATGCCTCAGATGTAGAAGTCAGGCACATAACCAGTACAATAATCAACAGAAAAATCCTTTCCATCAATCTACCTCCGCCAGTCAAATTATTTAGCAAAAAGCACGCCCTTATCAGCAGCCTCTATAACAGCAGAGGCAACCTTCTCCGCTGCAGAATTTACAGCTTTGAAATATGTTTCATTATTCAATTTCAAACTGCCAATCTTGAATAATCCTACATCGTATTGATACTGATCTGCCCGGCCTACTACCGTGTCCTGCCAAATAATTTCACCAGTTCCAGCCTTGATCATGCGTACATCGGCAATGACAGCCAAGCCTTTGTTTTTGCCAACAAACACATTATATACATTGGGAATAAATGCCAAATACACCAAATTCCCATTTAGATACTCACCTGTACCTATATTGGTAATTGTCCCCTGTAGAAGGTATTCTGCGCCAGTTGCTTCCCCCATTGCCGTAGTAACCTTGGGATTGACAATTTTGCCAACCATAGCAGAATCTATAGCCTGTACCCTATTTTCGCCAAATTCCTCACTTTCAAAAATTCCATTATAATCTCCATTATCTACAGATGCTTTATTTGCCTTAAATTCAGCCAATCTATTCTCATATATAGCCTGAGCCATATCTGTTTCCATAGGCTTGGTTTCTTTGAAGTTGAATTTGCCACTATTGACAAGTTTTTCCATGATAAGTTCCGAAAGCGTACCGGCTGTATCAACCTTGGCAAATCTGGTCGCATCATCAAATTTCAACATAACGCAGCTGGGGTTTTCTACTTCGGCCGCAAATACTGGTACAGCCCCCCAGAGCATTACAGCAGATAAAAAGGAAGCCATATATTTTTTCAACATCATCTTCACCACCTATTTCTTTTCCCTTTTCGTTTTGTCTTTAATTTTAGCAGGCAGATTCAGCATGGCTTCATCAACATCAGCGTCGAACCTAAGCACCTTAACCAAGGAACGCTGCCCATCTACTACCTCGCCAGCACTATTCAAAACATATATTGCCGAAGCAATCTTAGTCATTTTGCCATTGTCTAAATAGTATCTAACTAAATTTATACCTTCTGCCGTATTACAGCGGTAATCCACATAGCTAATACCTTCTGACAACTCTCCCTCAGCAACCTTTTGATAATACTCCTTACCTGCCGGAAAAACCTTGGCGGGCAGCATGGCATTAACCAATCGTGTCACTTCCTTAGTACCCTTTTCTCTTGCATAAGGCAAAAGCGCATCTGGAGAAGCATTAAGTGCTATTACTTCGTTTGTTTTATAATACGAATTGTCACTTTCTTTAAACCAATAATCTACTTTTCCATTTTGTAGATTTTCACGTCGTTCATAGGTAAAAACCTCATCATTTTTTATCAGCTGGCAATCAATCCATTTATCTTTTCTTTGTGCTGTATTCCCTATTGGTCGAACAACTTCAATCTCCATATAATTCCTATCAGGTGAAGCTACTGCCATGCAATGCTTAACAGCCTTGGAATTATCAACCGGCAGGTTGATCTGTCCTCGCCATTCGAAATTAATCGCAAATTTGTCTTTATTCTGCATCTGTGGTTCAGGCGTAATATCCTCGCACTCAATGGTATACTTGCCAGACATCAGCATATCCCGGTAGCTGTCCAACTTATCTGCCGCCCAGGCAGTATCAAAGGAGAATATCAAACTGGCACAGGCCAATATTGAACAAATATATTTTTTCGTGTTCTTACGCATCCTTATTCTCCTTTCCTACCTTGTAGAGCAACACCTGATGGTCTAGCATATCATCTATATCGCCTATGCCAGCCTTAAAAACTTCACATCCCTTTTTCAGGTTGATACGCTTCTCTGGAATTTCACTGGTCAACCTAATGATTTCCATATCCTGTAAAAGTACTTCCTCCCTATCAGGGTATTTCCAATATAATTTGCTAGCAAATAACTCTCCCTTTTTATAGTAGAGATATGTAATATATTCATATAACACATCGCCATCAGAATTGCATACCTCGGCACCGTATTTATCATAGGCTGGATTTTTTGCATCACCAGCAAAACTTTCTATCAGTTTCGCTGGCTTTATATGCTCATCTTCTCTACCAAATTTATCTCCCTCTGCCAATACTTGCAGTGGTTGTGGCACAATCAACCTATTTTTCTTGCTATCCCATCGTTCCATTGGATTGATAGAGACATCATTAATTTCGGCTTCTGTTGCCATCAATGCCTTGTTCTTTTCAAACCAAGGAAATTGATAATATTTGCCATCAGCATAATACGCCTCTGGCTGCATTACCGTTTCTATCATTCCTTTTTTGTACGCCGCAAACTGCATACGCTTGCCATCTTGAACCCCCAATGTCAGTTTTCTGTCATAAACATCCAGCAGTTGATGATCATATTCCCTATACTCGTTTTTATTCCTGTCCTTGAAACCGATTTTATACTCCAAATAATAATGTCCAAAGGCAAACAACTGCCGATATTCATCAGCCTTAGGCTGCTCTGCATGGGCAAGACCAGACAGGAAAAATATGCATGAAATCATACACATTGATAATATATTTTTTTGCATACAATCGCCTCAATCTCAATAATATGTTTTGTCACTTCATTACCTTAACCTGTGATGCATGATTAGAAAATATTTTCGCTACATTGTCTGCAATCTGATAACTTATTCCTTCCACAGCCGTTTGAATTGCAATATCTGCATTGTTGTAAATTTTATTTTCTGTAAGATAAAATTGCTGTATTACACTATTATCCTCATTTTTCACCACGTCTACATTAGCATTAACAACAGCCTTTAACAGACCAGTATCTTGAACACTATTAGTTGATCTTTTTCCAGCTACATCAAATACGGGCAAAGTAACGTTCATGGTAGTTTCTGTCAAAATACATCTAACTGTATAATCACCATTTTCAAAAGAAGCTCCCTCTAAACTAGACAAAGAAGGCAAACTGCCTCTTTTTACTGACGGAGTTAAAATGTTTTGTGCAGTAATACTACTTTCTGTAGGATTTTGTTCAGCCTCCGATGGCTTAACCTCAGAATCACCTTCCGGCTCATCTTCATTATTGGAAAAATCTTCTGGTGCTCCTTCGCTATCAGGATTTTCCATTGATGAATCCTCTGGTACATCTTCACTATCAGGATTTTCCATTGATGAATCTTCTGCCGAACCTTCTTTGTCTTCTCCATCTGCACCTTCTGATTCATCATTGGTAGATTCAGTAAAAACAACAGGTATATCAACAACATCCAATACAGGCTCTTCAAGAGATAATGTATTGTGTTCTGCCAACACCTGCAATCCCATGTTCTTCAACTTGCTTGTAACTGCCGCCTCGCAAATACCAGCATATTTTGTACCTGTTACCTGAACAACAATCTTAGGATTGTTTAGTAAAAAAATCATATTAAGCCTGTTCATAAGCTCCGAATCAGGCTTCGTATCAACATCTACCTTTATCAACATCTGATATTCATTATTTCTGTAGCCCTCATTAATAATGGAAAAACTATTTACATACCCCTCAGAAGCCGTATATATTTTATCAAGTTCAACCTGTGCATTTGACACAATGGTATTGCTATTAATATATACACCCACCACCTGCTCAACAGCAGTACGTACAGCATCTTTGAAGGCTGAATCCTTATCTACGCCATGACCACTTACTGTAACTACTTGGGCATTTACTATATTCGGAAAAATGAATACCATTAAAAATATCCATAAAATTTTTTTCATTTTTTCTCCGTATAATACAATACCTGAATAAATAAGATTCAGGTATTGTATTATTTTCTATTGTTATAACATCAAAGACGATAAAAATTCACATCATCAATATTTACTCGTCTATTCACAGGTGCTTTACCATTTGATTTCCAATTTTGCTCAAATAATACAACTTGATTACCTTCAACAGCCTTAACTATAGCCCAATGACCATTAACTGGATTTTTGCTGTTTTTCATACCGACTATATCACCTATATTCGGATTAGCAATCTTATTGAGAGTTCTTCCATTAACCATAGGACGTCTATTAGGACATAAATTATGTACAGAAACTCCATATACTTTTTGATAATACTTTCTAACCAAAGCAGCACAATTATAAGTACTATCTGTTGAAGAATTATTTTTATATGTATATATAGCATCTACTCCATTAAAACTGTCTACAATCTGATTAGATGAAACAATATTTATCTTCTTATATACATATTTCCCTTGTGACACATTGTTTGAAACTTGAAGCGTTGCATTATTCGACGCATTTTGTTTACTAAGATAACTAGCAGAGGCATACCCTCTAATTCCATTATAAGAAACTTCTGCCCAGCCATTCTGTATGGAATATACTGTAACTACACTGCCTCTTGGCATTCTTGCCTTGATACCATAGCCACTGCCAGGACCATTTCGTAGTAACAAACTTGCACTGTTTGTACTTACAACATAAGATTCACCACTTGATGTATTACTTCCTGGTGCTTCTACTGGAATCAAAATCCATCTATGCCAAGCTACATCGCCACGTTCCCAGAGCTGTACATTTGTGCCATCATCACCTCTGCCAGCCTCGCAATCAAATACCAAGTTGTATTGCATTTTAGTATAAATATTAAAACCATCAGTTGTATCTATGAATCCCCACAACTGAGCATCTGTGCCGTTCCAATTCCATAAATGTACATTTTCGCCATTGTGTGGCACGCCACCTTGTGCATCCACATACAAATCGCAATTGCCAGCCTTTATGGAATACCAATTATCACCTCTATGCCTAACATAAAATTTTTGTTGTGGCGCACCTACATAACCCCATAATTGAATATTAGCTCCAGGATTTGTTTTTGCACCCCCCACATCCAAAGCCTTACTTTGTGCATGAGCTGGGACTATTTTATACCATCCCTCCGTTATAACCGCACGATTAGCCGCATATACAGGCATAGAAATACACAAACACATTACAGCTATCAATAGTCTAACAATATTTTTATACATATCAGATATACTCCTTTCAATATTTTTAAAACTTGCTCTTTTAGTTAAAATCCTGTTTTTATCTTTAATCTCTTCCCATCATTAAGCATTGTCATCAAACCTGTATTGCCATATACAGCATCTCGCACAGCCTTGCTAATCGCATTTCGCACTTGCACAGCAGAAAACGTATCACTCCCTATCTTAATGCTATAGTTTTCAACTTCCTCCTTCGAATAATCATTCACCCCCTCATTGCTGTTGCCATCGTTGTTACCATCATCTTCCTCCTCATTGTTATTAGTTAATCCATTATCGGATATTGGCAATGTACCATTACCAGATTTTCTATATTTTTTAAATACAATTTCTACATTTGAAGAAGCAGATTCTCCTTTTCCCAATCCTGCACCAACAATTCGACCAGTTTCTATATCCACGATCCTGATGGCCACATTGGCAATAACCGTGCGCACGTCAACACCTAAACCACCACTTCTTCCATGCTGATAATCCAATCCAGATTCCTTGCTAGTAAGTCCTGTAACATTACCAACAATCATAAATTGCGCTCCTGCAACTTTCCCAAGTTGCACGGCCGTGCTCTGATCAACAAGTCCAGACATATTTATTGCATGCATTTTGGCAATATTGGATAGCTGTTCGTAATCTACCAAATCAAACCAGCCTGATGCCAACAGCTGATAAATAGCATATTCCGAAGCAGAATCAAAGTCATATCTCCTTAGTCCTTGACTGGTAATAGCCTTATTGCCAAATTGCATTACTGCTACCGTGGGATAGCTACGTACATCGGCAGCTTTAACAGTGCTTGGCAAAAATGTGCTAAGTATTATTCCAGAGGCGAACAACGTACTGCATATATATCTAAAAACTCTTTTCCTAAATTTTACCTTCATAGATATTTTCATTTCGACACCTCATTCACATATTTTTCAGAATAATAAATTGATAATCGCAATTTATTATTTATTTATATTTATTTATATCAAATATAACTCTTTTCGATAGTTTGTCTCAATATGTGACAATTTGTGTGACAGCATTTTTTTAGATAATTTCACCTAGCATCAATATTTTGCCTACCAAAAAAGCACAATGAATTTTCTCATCGTGCTTACTTGGCTATATTCATCTTCACTGATACATAGCTTAATTATGAAAATTTCATACTACACTGGCGCAAATATTTTTTGCGTACACTATAAATATTAGATAATCGTTTTATATTTTATGTTATAATGAATGCAGAGGGGTGATATGTATGTCTGAAAAAACAGCAAAATACACAGGACAGGACACAGTATTTCGTGATATGTTTTCTCAGAAAAAATATCTTTTGCAATTATATAGAGCATTACACCCAGAAGATACGGAAATAAAAGCGACAGATTTGAATATTGTTACTTTGCAGACGATTTTACTAAACGGTATTTACAACGATCTGGGCTTTATGGTGCGTGGCGATAAATTACTGATTTTGTTGGAAGCACAGACTACATGGTCACCAAACATTATCATCAGGTCGCTGATGTATTTGATGAACACCTATCAGGAGTATTTTGACAAAAATAAAATCCAACTGTATGGCAGTGTCAAGGTTGATATACCAAAGCCTGAGTTATATGTGGTATATACAAAGGAAAAAGCAAATCATCCAGATGTACTCTCGTTGGCGGAGGAGTTTTTTTCTAATAAAGATTGTTGTATAGATGCACGAATAAAGGTGATTTATGCAAATGATACAGACGATATTCTTAATCAATATATAGGATTTTGCAAGGTGTTCACAGACACTATAAAACTACATGGCAGGACTCTAAAAGCAGTTAAGGAAATTGTACGTATATGCAGAAATAAGAATTTATTGAAGGACTATCTAACAGAACGGGAAACGGAGGTTGAGGGAATTATGCTGACATTGTTTAACCAAGAACGTGTTTTTGATATCGAAAAAAATAGATTATTGGAGCAAGGCAGGGAAGAAGGTATAGCTCGTGGCAAACTTTTTTCTATAAAATCTATGATGAAAAATTTGAAAATTTCAGCGGAGCAAGCCATGGAAATATTGGAAATTCCCCGTTCTGATTTTGCCAAGTATATGACTTTATTGTAACAGTTAACATTTTAATACTATTTAAGTGCAAGGAGCATACAAAGCCGTATGCTTCCTTTTTTTTTGCAAAATATAATTTTAGATTTTTTCTGCAAACAAATAAAATCCCCGCAAATAAAACACTAGTCGTTCTATTTGCGGGGACGTAATAGGATAATATAGGTTTTACCCTGGTGGTACAAATTTACGCCTTACAGATACCATTAGTAATTAGAGAATACTGATTGTCAGCTTGTATTCCTTGCTGTTCTTAGGGGCCAACAGTGTTACGTTAGCCTTTTCCTCAAATACATCACTTTCATCCAAACAGGTAGAAAGCCCGCTCCAAGGCTCTAGGGCAATAAATGGACTCTTGTTGGCAGTGGACCAAAGGAGAAGATTATTAAAATCTGTAAAATCCATCTGAATCCCCTTGTTGTGCTTGTCTGTTCTCAAAGTAACCTTGCGGGATTTCAACTGATCCAGTACAATGGCTTCAATGGCAAAATACTTATAATCCAAAGCCAGTTTATTGCTATTCTCCAGGAATGACTGGCGAGCATTTCTATCTACCAGACCATTTTCTGGCAAAGGAGTTGCTGAGGTACAATTCTCCTCTTGGTCAAATTCTACATAATAATCCTCATAGTCTGTATCCTCTGTTAATGGGCAATTAAAGCCAGGATGAGCACCTAGGAAAAACGGCATTACCTCGTCGCTGCGGTTTTCCACCTTGTAGGTAATGATAATGGACTTGCCAGACATGGTATAGCCAATAGAAAGCTTGAAATCATATGGATATTGAGCTAACAGCTCCTCATTGGACTCTATGCTGTAAACAATTTCCTTGTCATCAGCCTTTTCCAGCTCAAATTCTCTTTTACGAACAATGCCATGTCTTGGCATTGTGGTTTCCTTATTTCCACCAATTACAGCCTTGTCATTTCTCAAACTGCCACAAATAGGAAAAAGCACAGGGGCCTGTCCGCTCCAATATTTCTTGTCCCCCTGCCAGAGATACTCCAAACCATCCTTATCCTTGATGGAGCTTAATGCACCGCCAAAGGAATTTACATTGATACTGAGGTTTTCGTTTTGCAAAGATTTTTCCACAATCAACACTCCTATTCTACATTTCCTATTACCAGCATAGCACCATCATTACCTCTAAAGTTATCATGCTACGAAAATCTTTTCAATATGCAAATACAGAATAGGCTATTTCCCTAGACCAGCAATGAGAAAAACTTCCTTACAGTGCGGAAATCAATCTAAATAATGCTCCCTGCATTGCAGGATTTCTAATCTATTTTCTTTAAACTTCATCTGCATCCATACGGGCTGCCGCAGCTCGCAAATGATTAATATTTTCCTGACTATAAAAATGGTCATCAGCTGACACTCTAAATGGTATTGCTCTTTCCTTAACCAACCTCTTTAAAAAAATGGTTATGGCTGAGGACATATTCAAGCCCATTTCCTCACAAATCGTTTCAGCTTGACGTTTCAAACCTCCATCCAAACGCACTGTTAATGTTGTATTAGTACTCATAATCCACCTCCATGTATAAAAATAGCATTTTTTGTTTATATTATACCACATTGTTAGTATATTGTTAATCAAATTCCGATTTATAGAGCTGACTATCTCGCTGAAATTTTAAATATAATTCGATATGTCAAAATTTTTCAATATACAGCCTGCGGTCATAACGACTTTTGCTCTGTCCGACTTAATGGCCCTATC
>OQVS01000268.1_pt1 | contig 33492 bp, 18 predicted proteins | sample 1691601 | NCBI WGS metagenome assembly OQVS01 (sample SAMN03418268, study PRJEB22391) | human gut metagenome | biome: human-gut; feature: organic feature; material: feces | host: Homo sapiens | place: Tanzania | collected 2013-01 | reverse complement strand
CAGAAGTGGTTTTAGGATATTCCTATTAACTTTGCACTTGCTTCTGGAATCCGCCAAAATGTGCAAAATGCTGAATAAAGCTTAAAATAATGCGCCAGAGTGAATAAATGGCAGTACTTTTGTAGTATTCATATCATAGTGTGCGTATAATAAGCAAGAAACAGAATATTAACCAAGCCGCGCCGCCGGGCAGCAGCCGCAATGGCAGCAACCGTGGGACGGCACTAAAAAAATCAGGAATTATGTCAACAACAACAATCGTTATCTTAGTGGTAGTAGTCATCCTCGCGATATGGCTCGTTAGTATCTACAACAATCTGGTGAAGCTCCGCAACAACCGCGAGAACGCCTTTGCCAACATCGACGTGCAGCTCAAGCAGCGCTACGACCTCATACCGCAGCTCGTTGCCACGGTGAAGGGCTATGCCTCCCACGAGAAGGAGACGCTGCAGCGCGTGACCGATGCCCGCACGGCAGCCATGGGCGCAACCACCATCAACGACAAGATCCAGGCAGACAACATGGTGAGCAGTGCGCTCGCCGGGCTGAAGGTGTCGCTTGAGGCATACCCCGACCTGAAGGCAAACCAGAACTTCATGCAGCTACAGGGTGAGATAGCCGACATCGAGAACAAGCTTGCCGCCGTGCGCCGCTTCTTCAACTCCGCCACACGCGAGCTGAACAATGCCGTGGAGACCTTCCCGTCGAATCTCTTTGCCCGTATGTTCGGATTCTCGCGCCAGCCGATGTTCGAGGTTCCGCAGGAGAGCCGCGCGGCAATGGACAAGGCACCCGAGATAAGCTTCTGATAGAGAAACAGCCATAAGGAAAATGAAGCTCGAATTATGAAATACGTAGGAATGCAAACCCAGATAAGCCGCAACAACCGACTCACGCTGTTGCTGCTTCTGATGTTCCCGTTGATAATACTCGGAGTGGTGTGGGCGTTCATAGCCCTGGTGAACTATTTCGGCAACGGGTATTACGACCAGTACGGCAACGTGGTCCACGAGATGGACTCCGCGGTAGTGGGCCATTACTTCATGAGCGCCCTGCCCTGGGTGGTGGGTGTAGTGGGAGTGTGGTTCCTCATTGCCTATCTGTTCAATTCCTCCATGGTGCGTGCCGCCACCGGCGCGCGTCCGCTCACGAGGAAAGAGAATCCGCGCGTCTACAACATAGTGGAGAATCTCTGCATGACGGCAGGCATGGACATGCCCCAGGTGAACGTGGTGGACGACCCTCAGCTCAACGCCTTTGCCAGCGGTATCGACAAAAAGAGCTACACCGTGACCGTGACCACCGGATTGATGAATCTGCTCACCGACGAGGAGCTTGCCGGCGTCATCGGTCACGAGCTGACCCATATCCGCAATCGCGACACCAAGCTGCTCATCACGAGCATCATATTCGTGGGCATCGTGTCCACCGTGATGGGAGTGATGGTGCAGATGATGTACAATATGATGTGGTTCGGCGGAGGCAGCCGCAGAGTGGGGGGCAGCGACAGCGACGACGACCGCAGCAGCGGCGTGGCGATGATCGTGGTGCTCGTCATCGGCTATCTGCTGTGTGCCGTGGCATACCTCTTCACCGCGCTCACGCGCTTCGCCATCAGTCGCAAGCGCGAATATATGGCTGATGCCGGCGGTGCGGAGCTTTGCGGCAATCCCCTTGCCCTTGCCTCGGCACTGCGCAAGATCAGCGGCGATCCGGGGCTGCAGGGCGTGAAGCGCGACGATGTGGCCCAGCTCTTCATCGTGCATCCGCAGCATCTCACGGCTGGCGGAGCCATGAGTCTCCTTTCATCGCTCTTCAGCACCCACCCCGACACGCGCAAACGCATAGAGATTCTGGAGCAGTTCTGACAGAATCACGCACGTCCCTATATGAAGGATGCGCCGCCACACCGATTCTCGACAGCCGGTGGGCAGCGCGTCCTTTTGCTGTAATGGAACAAAAGTTTTCGTTTTTTCTTTGATTTCTTTCTTATTTGTCTTATCTTTGCCTGTCAAATATTAGGCTGGAATGGAAAATGTCTTACGGAAATCGCTGAAATGGATCGGGCTGGCAGTTGCCGTGCCCGTTTCCCTTGTCATATTATTGTCTGTGCTGCTGTATATCCCGGCGGTGCAGAATTGGGCTGTGGGCAGAGTTGTAGCCTACGCATCCGACAAGACCGGCATGCAGATAGCTGTGGAGCGCGTGCATCTACAGTTCCCTCTCGACCTCGGAGTGGAAGGCTTCAGGATGATAAAGCCCAACGACAGTCTGCCGCAGCTGCGCGACACCGTGGCGGATGTGGGCCGGCTCGTGGTGAGCGTCAGGCTGCTGCCCCTCTTCAGCCGGCAGGTAGACATCGACCGTCTCGGCTTCGAGCGCCTGCGGCTCAACACCTCCGACTTTGTGCATGAGGCGCGCGTGAAGGCCACCGTGGGCAGTCTGCAGCTCGAGAGCCACGGCATCGACTGGGGTAGACAGACTGTGAGGCTCGACGACGCCATGCTGCGCGACGCCTTTGTCGACGTGGAGCTGAGCGATACCGTGCCGCCCGACACATCCAAGACCCCGACATACTGGAAGATAAACGTGGAGAAACTGCAGGTGCGCAACACGCGCGCCGTGGTGCACATGCCCGGCGACACACTCCGCATCGGCGCCACGTTGGGCAGCGCAAGCGCCAGGGGCGGAGCCTTCGACCTCTTCCGCAATTCATACCGCGTGCAGAACTTCGAACTTGCCGACGGCGCAGTGTCGCTCGACAACAAGTTCAAGACGCGGCAGAAGGGCATCATCGACCCCAACCACATAGCTCTCGCCGGAGTGAACCTCGGCATCGACTCCCTCTTCTTCGAGTCGCCACGGCTCTCGCTCGTCGTGCGCCATTGTGCGTTCCGCGAGAAGAACGGCATACAGCTTGCCAGCCTCTCCGGTCCCGTGAGCATGGATTCCCTGCGTCTCCGGCTGCCGCGCCTGCTCGTGCGCACCCCTGACTCGTGGCTCAAGGCAGACCTGAGTATGGATCTGAACGCCTTCAGCGATTCCGCTCCGGGCAGACTGAACCTCTCGGCACAGGCATCGCTTGCCAAGCGCGACATCATGAAATTCATGGGTGCCATGCCCCGTCCCTTCCGCAACCGCTGGCCTGACAAGCCCCTCTCGCTCAATTTGGTGGCAAGTGGCAATATGCAGAAGATGGACGTGCGCCTGCTGAATGCTGTGCTCCCCTCGGCGTTCAAGTTCAACGCCAGCGGCAGCGCCTCCGGCTTCACCGACATGAAGAAACTCAGGGCCGACCTCGACTTCAAGGCAACGGCATACGACATATCCTTCGCCACGGCGCTTGCCGGCGAGGGAGCCATGAATGGCGTGCGCATCCCCTCGGGAGTGTCGCTCGCAGGAAACGTCAGGACCGGTGGCAACCAGGTGTATCTCGCCGACGTGACGCTGCGCGAAGGCGGCGGACGGGCACGTGCGCGAGCCCGTGTGGCTTTGCCCTCGATGGCATACCGCGTGTCGGTGGATGCCGACAACCTCAGGCTGCAGCACTTCCTTCCCGCGATGGGCATGAAAGACTTCTCGGGCAGCCTTGCCGCCAGTGGGCGCGGCACCGACCCTATGGCGCGCGGAGTGGCGCTCGATGCCAGTGCAGAGGTCAGAAACTTCGTCTACGACAAATTCCATCTCAGCGGTATCACCGCCGACGCTACCCTGTGCGACGGCGTAATCCACGCCGCCGTGAGCAGCAGGAACCATCTCGTGGACGGACTGCTGAAGCTCGACGGACTCGTGAACACCCGCAAGGTGGACGCCACGGTGTCTGCCGACATCAACCGCATCGACCTCTATGAACTCGGAGCCGCCAAGTCGCCGCTCAAGGCATCGCTCTGCTGCCACTTCGACGTGGCCACCGACTTCAACACCACGTATATGCTGCGCGGCGGAACGAGCGACGTGACCGTCATCGACTCGGCAAAGACCTACCGGCCGATGAACGTCACCGTGGACGTGTTCGCCGACCGCGACACCACACGTGCCCTCGTCGACTGCGGCGACTTCTATCTGAAGATGAACGCCGGAGGCAGCTACGACCGCTTGCTCGCGCGTTTCGGAGCCTTTGCCGACCGTCTCGCGGCCGACCTCAAGGCGAGACGCATCGACTATGTTGCCCTGCGCCAGCTGCTGCCCGAGGCAAACCTACGCGTGAATTCCGGCAGGAACAACATCTTCAGCCGCTTCCTGAAATACAACGGTCTTGAGTTCGAAACCATAAATATGGACATGACCATCTCGCCGCACACGGGAATGAACGGCGGAATGCAGCTCGAGAAGTTCACAGCTTCGGGCATGCAGCTCGACACCATACGCTTCAACGTAGTGTCGGACTCGCTCAACTGCACCTACAACGGGCAAGTGCGCAACGCCAGGAACAATCCGCAGTATGTGTTCAACGTGCTCTTCGACGGCTATCTGTTCGAGCGCGGCTCCGGACTCAACCTGAGCGTCTACGACGACAGGAACCGCCTGGGCATAAAGCTCGGCGCAACGGCAGAGCTCGAAGATAGCGGGGCGCGGCTGCACCTGCTCACCGACGAAATCATACTGGGCTACAAGAAGTTCACGGCAAACGACGACAACTATCTCTTCCTCGGCACCGACAACCGCGTATCGGCAAAGCTCAACCTGCGGGCACCCGACGGAATGGGACTGCAGCTATATACCGACGACGACAACGAGGAGGCACTGCAGGACGTGACGCTCAGCCTTAACGCCTTCGACCTGTCGAAGATAACGGCGCTGCTGCCGTATTTCCCACGAATGACGGGAAAGATGAACGGCGACTTCCATGCCATACAGACTGTCGAGCAGCTCTCGCTGTCGTCGAACCTGTCGGTTGACAACATGACATACGAGGGATGCCGGATGGGCAACGTGAGCTCCGAATTCGTCTATATGCCGAAAGACGACGGCAGCCACTACGTCGACGCTATGCTATTCAGCGAGGGCAGCAAGGTGGCAACCCTCGTTGGCACCTACCATCCGTCGGGCGCAGGAGTGCTCGATGCCGACATGGAGCTCGACAAGATGCCGCTCGCGCTCGTCAACGGATTCATCCCCGAACAGCTCTTCGGCTTCGAGGGCAGTGCCGACGGCAAGATGACGGTGCGCGGAGCACTGAACCGTCCGCAGGTGAACGGCGAGGTATACCTCGATTCGTGCTGTCTGGTCAGCGTGCCATACGGCATGCGCCTGCGCTTCAGCAACGACCCCGTGCGCGTGGTGGACAGCAAGCTGATGCTTGAGAACTTCGAGGTGTACGGTCACAACGACAATCCGCTGAACATATACGGCAGCATCGACTTCGCCGACCTCGACGAAGTGATGATGGACGTGAGGATGCGCGCACGCAACTATCAGCTGATAAACGCTAAGGAGACATCGCGCAGCGTGGCATTCGGAAAGGCATACATCGACTTCTACGGCTTCGTGCGAGGCAGACTCAACAATCTGCAGATGAGAGGAAAGCTGAACGTGCTCGGCTCCACCGATGTGGCGTACATACTGAGAGACTCTCCGCTAACCACCGACAACCAAATGGACGAGCTCGTGAAGTTCACCAACCTGAGCGACACCACACAGCAGAACGTGGTGCATCCGCCGCTCACGGGTCTGGACATGGACGTGTCGGTGAGCGTGGACGAAGGAGCACACGTGATGTGTTACCTCAATGCCGACCACTCCAACTACATCGACCTCATGGGAGGCGGCGACCTGCGTATGACATACGACCCGCTGAACGAGCTGCGCATGACCGGAAAATACACGCTTAGCAACGGTGAGATGAAATATGCGCTACCAGTGATACCGCTCAAGACATTCACCATCGAGAACGGAAGCTACATAGAATTCACTGGCGACATAATGAACCCGAAGCTCAACATCACCGCCACTGAGGAGACGAAGGCAACGGTGGGCGGCGAAGGCAGCCAGGCGCGCACGGTGCTCTTCAACTGTGGAGTGGTGATAACCAAGACACTGAACGACATGGGACTCGAGTTCACGCTCGATGCCCCCGAGGACATGTCGCTCCACAACGAACTGCAGTCAATGAGCGTGGAGCAGCGTGGCAAGCTCGCCGTGACGATGCTCACCACCGGAATGTATCTTGCCGACGGCAATACGGGAGGATTCACGATGAACAGTGCGCTCAGCTCATTCCTGCAGAGCGAGATCAACAACATAACGGGCAACGCCCTGCGCACGCTCGACCTCAGTTTCGGCATCGACAACACCACCGACGCCACGGGAAACATGCACACCGACTATTCGTTCCGCTTTGCCAAGCGCTTCTGGAACAACCGCCTGAAGATAATCGTGGGCGGAAAGGTGTCCACCGGAGCCGAGAACCCGAACCAGAACGAGTCGTTCTTCGACAACGTGACCTTCGAATACCGGCTGGGCGACACATCGAACAAGTATCTGCGGCTGTTCTACGACAACAACTCCTACGACTGGCTTGAGGGCACGACCCAGGAGTTCGGCGTGGGATTCACGTGGCGCAAGACGATGCAGCACTTCAAGGACCTCTTCCGCAAGCAGCAGACGCAGCAGTTCGCGCCGCAGTCCGCACCGCAGCAGTCGCCGGCACGGCAGTCAGGACAGCAGCCCCAGCCACGACGCACGGATGCGGCAGAGTCGGCGCCGGCATCAACCCAGAATAAAACAACAACGAAATGATGAAACGCAGCATTATATACAAGGCGCTCGCCTTCATATTGTCGGCAGCCGTTGCCGCAGGGTGCTCCACCACGAGCAGTGTGCCCGACGGCGACCAGCTCTACATAGGAATGAAGCCGATAGAATACACCAACTACGAGAAGTCCGACCATTTCTATTCCACACAGGAAGAAGTGGAGGCGGCACTCGCCACAGCTCCCAACGGAGCCTTCTTCGGCAGCTCCTATCACCGCACCATCCCCTACAAGCTGTGGATATGGAACGCATTCTCAGAGTCGGAGGGCGGACTCACCAAGTGGGTGGCAAAGACCTTCGGCAGCGCGCCCGTGCTGATGAGCTGGGTCAATCCTGGGCTGCGCGCATCGGTGGCACAGTCGGTGCTCCGCAACCATGGCTATCTTGGCAGCAGCGTCAACTATAAAGTGGTCACGCAGAAGAACCCAAAGAAGGCAAAGATAGAATATTCCGTGGCGATGAACCATCTCACCACGGTTGACACTATGGAATACGCCAATTTCCCGCCAGAGGCAGACAGCCTGATACGTGCCACTGCCGCAGAGGCAAGGATAAAGGCCGGCGACCCGTTCAACGTGGCATCGCTCGACGGCGAGCGCAGCCGCCTGTCGGCACTCTTCCGCAACAACGGCTACTACTACTACCAGCCAGCCTATGCGTCCTATCTCGCTGACACGCTCTGCAACCCGGGCAAGGTGCACCTGCGCCTGCAGCTTACCGACAACATTCCGCCCACGGCAAGCCACAAATGGTATATCGGCAAGCTGCGCGTGAACATAATGAAACAGTTCATGCAGCAGCTGCGCGACACGTTCACCTATCGCAACCTCTCCATCATCTACAGCGGCAAGCGCCCTCCCATCAGGGCACGCCTGCTGCTGCGCCATCTGCGCCTCTTCCCCAAGCAGATGTACAGCTACGATGCCTATCTGGAAAGTGCCGACCGCCTGGGCAATTCCGGGCAGTACAGCTCCGTGCAGTTCGCCTTCACCCCGCGCGACACCACCGCCCAGTGCGACACGCTCGACATGACCGTGAGCTGCGTGCTGAACAAACCCTACGAGTTCTACATCGAGACAAACTACAGCAACAAGATTAACGGACGCAACGGACCGCAGCTCATCGTGGGTCTGAAGAAGCTCAATGCCTTCCGTGGCGGCGAAACGGTAGACCTGAACCTGCACGGGGCCTACGAATGGCAGGCAAACAACGGAGGCGGCGAGGCAAATTCCTATGAGTACGGTGCCGACCTCTCGGTCACCTTTCCCCGGATGCTCGCCCCGTTCATCAAACCCTACCGCTACCACGTGACGCCCACCACCACGGCGCGCGCCTCGACCAACGTGATAAACCGTCCGGGCTACTTCAAGATGCACACCGCATCGGGCGAGTGGACCTATCAGTGGCAGGCCACGGAATGCAAGAAATACGAATACAGTCCGCTCACACTCAAGTACCAGCATCTCACCTACACCACCCATGCCTTCGACTCCATCATGGAAGCAAACCCGTATCTGCTTGCCACGATGAGCGATATGTTCATTCCCAAGATGCGCTTCTCGTATACATACATCAGTCCGAAGAATCTGCGCAACCCGATATACTGGAACATCACGGCATCGGAATCGGGCAATGTGCTCTCGCTCGCCTATCTCGCGGCAGGCAAGAGGCTGAACAAGCAGGGCAAGCAGCTCTTCAAGAACGCCTACGCACAGTTCGTGAAACTGGAGACCGACTTCACCAAGACATGGGCAACAGGACTCTCGTCGCAGCTCGTGGCACACCTGAGCGCAGGCTTCGTCTATTCATACGGCAACTCCAAGTCCACGCCATACAGCGAACAGTTCTATGTGGGCGGCGCGAACAGCATCCGTGCCTTCGCCGCGCGCAGCGTGGGACCGGGAAACTACTACACCGACGTGGCAAAGCTCTCGTATCTCGACCAGACCGGCGACCTCAAGTTCCTTGCCAATCTGGAGTACCGCTTCAAGCTCTTCGGCAATCTCTACGGCGCTGCCTTCCTTGATGCGGGCAACGTGTGGAGCGTGCGCGACGACGGCTACCGCAGCGGAGCGCGCTTCCGGCTGAAGAACACCTTCAAGGAGCTGGCGGTGGGCACAGGCATCGGCGTGCGCTACGATCTCGAGTTCCTCATCCTGCGAGTGGACTGGGGAGTGGGCATACACCAGCCCTACGACACGGGCAAGAGCGGCTACTACAACATCCGCAAGTTCAAGGACGGGCAGAGCATCCACCTTGCCGTGGGCTATCCCTTCTGATTATGACATGCCGGGACAAACCGTTCCTCCTATACGATGCGAGAGGCAGAAACAGTCTGCTTGTGCGGAAAAGAAACGCAGTACTGCCGTTTGCCAAGCGCAAGCGTGGCATCAGCGAATCATAACTATGGCATTTACGGGTCGCAAGTGGGGCATTTACGGGTCGCAAGTGGGGCATTTACGGATCATAAGTGTGGCATTGGCGGTTTGCAGACGAACCGACAGTCAGAAAAATGGCACAGAATTGATAAAAAAAGGCAAGACACGCACGGAGATTGTGAATCTGTACGCGTCTTGCTATTTTATTATCATAATATTTTGCAGTAATGCCATATTGTTGTAAATTTGCACTATAAATAAAAACTTTTCAGGTAAGATTATGAAGATACTTCTTTTAGGCAGCGGTGGACGCGAGCACGCTTTGGCTTGGAAAATAGCCCAAAGCCCAAAGGTAGACAAACTTTTTATTGCTCCCGGAAATGCGGGAACGGCGCAGACGGGCGAGAACGTAAGCATCAAGGCAGACGACTTCGAGGCGCTGAAGGATTTCTGCGTGGAGAAAAGCATCGATATGGTGGTTGTCGGTCCTGAGGATCCGCTGGTTAAGGGAATATACGACGACTTTGCGAGCGACCCGCGCACAAGCGGCATACCGGTCATCGGACCCTCGAAGAAGGGGGCGGTGCTCGAAGGCTCAAAGGATTTCGCAAAGGAATTCATGCTGCGCCACAACATACCGACAGCCAGGTACAGGACCTTCGACGGCACGTCGCTCGAAGAAGGACTCAAGTTCCTGGAAACGCTCAAGGCACCATACGTGCTGAAGGCCGACGGCCTCTGTGCCGGAAAGGGTGTGCTCATCCTGCCCACACTCGACGAGGCTAAGAAGGAGCTGCGCGAGATGCTCGGCGGAATGTTCGGAAATGCATCGGCAAGAGTGGTGATAGAGGAATTCCTGAGCGGAATAGAGTGCTCGGTGTTCGTGCTGACCGACGGAAAGAACTATAAGATTCTGCCCGAGGCAAAGGACTACAAACGCATCGGAGAACACGACACGGGACTCAACACAGGGGGTATGGGCAGCGTGACACCGGTGCCATTCGCCACCCCCGGATGGATGCAGAAAGTGGAAGACCGCATCATACGCCCCACGGTGGAGGGTCTCGCCGAAGAGGGAATCGACTATAAGGGCTTCATTTTCTTTGGGTTAATCAATGTGGAAGGCGAGCCGATGGTGATAGAATACAACTGCCGAATGGGCGACCCTGAGACAGAAAGCGTGATGCTTCGCATAAAGAGCGACCTGGTGGAACTGCTCGAAGGAGTGGCAGAAGGCAATCTCGACCAGCGAAGCATCGAATTCGACGAGCGTGCGGCAGTGTGCGTGATGCTCGTGAGCGGTGGCTATCCGGAGAAATACGCGAAGGGCTATCCGATAAGCGGACTGGAGAACGTGGACGGAAGCATCGTGTTCCATTCGGGCACGGCGATGAACGGCGGCGACGTGGTGACCAGCGGCGGACGCGTCATTGCAGTAAGCTCATACGGAAAAGACAAGGCTGAGGCTCTGGCAAAGTCGTTTGCCGAGGCAAGCAAGATACAGTTCACCGACAAATACTTCAGAAGAGACATCGGCCAGGACCTTTAAGCCGAAGGAGGGATACAGACAATAAAATGCGAAAAAGAATACAGAACAGAATAGCCGGCAGCCGATTCGCCTTTCCGGTGATGGCTGCCTATGGCATAGTGGTATGGCTGCTTGCAGGTGCCGTGGGCGAGATGTGGTGGGCGCAGTTCGCCATGTATGCCGCGTCGACGCTGCTCATGGTGGTGCTCAACAACAGGAATTCGCTCATCCGCATATACAGCCGCATGGTGTCGTGTTCGTTCATCGTTGCCACGTGTGCTGCCACGTTCCTGCTCGGCTCCGTGCGTTCGGGGGCGGTGCAGCTGCTCTTCATCCTGTTCTATCTCTCGCTGCTGCGCAGCTATCAGGACAAGCGCGCGCCGGGCATCGTGTTCTATTCGTTCGCGTGCATCGGTGTGGCAAGCCTGTTCTTCGTGCAGGTGCTCTATTTCGTGCCCTTCCTGTGGGTGCTGATGGCAACAAACTTGATGGCGTTCAGCACGAGGATGTTCGTGGCGTCGCTTCTGGGCATAGCGCTGCCGTATTGGCTTTTCGGTGGGTACTACCTGTATACCGCCGACATGGATGCCATAGTGGCACATTTTGCGCAGCTTGGCGAGTTCCGGATGGTTGCCGACTGGGCGGCGGTGGACGTTCACCGCATCGTCACGGCAGCGGTGATGGCAGTGCTCTCCGTCGTAGGAATAGTGCATTACATGCGCAGCAGCTATCTCGACAAGATACGCACGAGGATGATATTCGAGATGTTCATCACGGTGGACATCCTCGCCATGCTCTTCCTTGTGCTGCAGCCGCAGCACTATGATGTGCTGCTGCCCCTGGTCACGGTGAACACCAGCTGCCTGTTTGCCCATTTCATCGCGCTCACCAGGACGCGCCTGACAAACGCCGCGTTCCTTGTCGTCTGCATGCTGATGCTTGCGCTGACGGCGTACAACCTGTGGTTCTAAGATATAAACTAAATCAGATACATAATATATGGTAGATTTTCTTGTTCAGTACGGATATTTAGGAATGTTCATCTCGGCATTGCTTGCCGGAAGTGTGCTCCCGTTCAACAGCGAGGTGGTTATCGCCGGGCTGCGTGCCGCCGGGCTTGCGCCATGGGGACTGCTGCTCTTCGGCACGCTGGGCAACGTGGCCGGCGGACTGTTCAACTACTGGATAGGCACCTTCGGGCGCATGGACTGGATAGAGAAGTATCTGCGCATCAAGCCGGAAAAGATAGAGCGTGCACAGAAGTTCATGGCAGGGCGCGGCGCGCTGATGGCTTTCTTCGCCTTCCTGCCCGTGATAGGCAGCGCCATAACCGTGGCGCTCGGGCTGATGCGTGCCAACTTGACCATCACCACCGTGTGTATGACGGCAGGCAAGTTCCTGCGCTATGCGGCGATAGTGTATGGCATGAATCTGATGATGTGACGGTAATTCAAGGTTTAGCGTAACCTAACTTATTAATATAACTATAAAACAGACAGAATTATGAAACCAACTTTAGTATTGCTCGCTGCCGGTATGGGCAGCAGGTATGGCGGTCTGAAACAGCTCGACGGACTGGGTCCGAACGGCGAGACCATCATGGACTACTCAATCTATGACGCTATCCAGGCGGGATTCGGCAAGATTGTGTTTATCATCAGAAAAGACTTTGAGGAGGACTTCCGCGAGAAGATACTTAAGAAATACGAAGGACACGTGCCTGCGGAGCTCTGCTTCCAGAGCCTCGACGCGCTGCCCGAGGGCTTCAAGTGTCCGGAGGAGAGAGTGAAGCCGTGGGGCACGAACCACGCGGTGCTCATGGCGAAGGATGTGGTGAAGGAGCCGTTCTGCGTGATCAACTGCGACGACTTCTACAACCGCGACTGCTTCATGGTAATAGGCAAGTATTTGAGTGAGCTGCCCGAGGGAAGCAAGAACAAGTATGCAATGGTTGGCTTCCGCGTGGGCAACACTCTGTCGGAGAACGGAAGCGTGGCGCGCGGCATCTGCTCGAAGGACGAGAAGGGCAATCTGACCACCGTGGTGGAGCGCACCGAAATCATGCGCATCGACGGCAAGGTGAGCTACAAGGACGAAGATGGCAAGTGGGTCGTGGTGGACGACAATACTCCTGTGTCAATGAACGTGTGGGGCTTCACTCCCGACTACTTCAGCTACAGCGAGGAGTATTTCAAGGAGTTCCTTTCAAAGCCGGAGAACATGACAAACCTGAAGGCTGAATTCTTCATTCCGCTGATGGTGAACAAGCTCATCAACGACGGTACAGCCACTGTTGAAGTGCTTGACACAACGAGCAAGTGGTTCGGAGTGACGTATGCCGCCGACCGCCAGGGCACCGTGGAGCGCATACAGAAGCTCATCGACGAGGGCGTTTATCCGGAAAAGCTGTTCAAGTAAATACAAACGACCGCAAATCAGAATGGACATAAACTTACTGACGGGAGTTGAGGCTGAACGCCTCAACTCCTTGATTGATGATGCACGCCACATAGTGATATTCTCCCACCGCAGTCCCGACGGCGACGCCATCGGCTCGTCGCTCGGCATGGCGGCGTATCTCAGGCAGAGGGGGAAAGAGGATGTGAAGGTTGTCGTGCCCGATATGTTCCCCAACTTCCTGCAATGGCTGCCGGGAACGATGGACATACTGCGCTACGACAAGAAGAAAGAGGAGGTGGAGAAGGCGGCAGCCGATGCCGACCTGATGCTGTGTCTCGACTTCAACGATGCCAGCCGCACCGCCGACGTGGAGCCGCTGATAACGGAATCGAAGGCGAAAAAGATACTCATCGACCATCATCTCAATCCTATGGTCAGCGTAGACTTCACCGTGTCGCATCCCGAAGCATGCAGCACCTGCGAGCTTGTGTTCCGCCTGATATGGCAGCTCGGCGGATTCGGGCAGATGGATGCCGGAGTTGCCGTGCCTATATACTGTGGAATGATGACCGACACGGGCGGATTCACCTACAATTCCACGCGTCCCGAGATATTCTTCATCATCAGCCAGCTCCTGACAAAGGGCATAAACAAGGACAAGATATACCGCAACGTATTCAACAACTACAGCGTGTGGCGCATGCGCCTCACGGGCTACGTGCTCTACACGAAGCTCAACGTGCAGCCGGAATACCATGCGGCGTATTTCACGCTGACGCGCCAGGACCTGAAGCGCTTCCACTTCATGAAGGGAGACGCTGAAGGACTCGTGAACATGCCGCTGCAGATCAAGGGCGTGAAGCTCAGCATCTCGCTGCGCGAAGACACGGAAAAGCTGAACACCGTGTGGGTCAGTCTGCGCTCGGTTGACGATTTCCCGTGCAACAGGCTTGCGGAGCAGTATTTCAACGGCGGCGGACACCTCAACGCTTCGGGCGGACACCTGTTCTGCTCGATAGAGGAGGCGGAGCGGATAGTAAACAGAGCCATAAGGGAGTTCAGGTGGTAGTCGGGGAAAAAGCGGCGTTATGGCGGTGCTCCACGTTAAAGTAACGTAATATAAGCAGCGCGATACGCGTTAATTCGGCGATTATTCGTATTTTTGCAGATGCGTTGTGGACTAATCCGCATCAGCAAATCATACACATAATATAATCAAGAAAGAATGAAGAAATTCGCATATCTTATTATTTCCCTGCTTGCCATGGCTGTAACGATGGCAAGCTGTAGCCACTCTGAGACGTATGCCGACCAGAAAAAGCGTGAGCGTTCGGCGATAAGCGAGTATATAAGGAAACACAACATAAAGGTGATAAAGGAGAAGGAGTTCAAGGCCAACGGTTGCGTTACCGACACGGCGAAGAACGAATTCGTTTACCTTGAGAACTCGGGAGTGTATATGCAGATACGCCGCGAGGGATGCGGCAAGAAGCTTGCCGACGGCGAGACAGCCACCGTGCTGTGCCGTTATCAGGAATACAACCTGCTCACCGATTCGCTGCAGTCAACCAATATGGTGGGCTATTACATCTCCGTTGTGGACAAGATGAACGTGACGAACACGAGCGGATCGTTCAGCGCATCGTTCCAGGAGGGTTCCAGCCTTATGTATTCGCTCTATCAGAGCACGTCGGTTCCTGCCGGATGGCTCGTGCCGTTCACGTATATCAAACTCGGCCGCCCGTCGGCAGAGGGCGAGGAGGTGGCGAGAGTGAGGCTCATAGTGCCACACTCGCAGGGACAGTCGTATGCTGTTTCGGGCGTATACCCGTGCTTTTACGACATCACATACCAGAGAGGACTCTAACGCATATAACCATAAGGCAGGCTGCGGCTTGCCTTTTTTTGATATGTGCGGTTCGTATGGCTGACGATACAGCCAGCTCCGGCAGCTCTGTCCGATGGCTCCGGCAGTTGCCTTCTATGGCTTTGGCAGCTCTGTCCGATGGCTCCGGCAGCAACGGATTGCCCACCTTATTATATATATAGAATCATATTATATTAACCAATATAAAAAGAGAAAACTTATGACACTGATAAAATCAATTTCAGGAATCCGTGGTACGATAGGCGGACAGACGGGCGACACGCTCAATCCGCTCGACATCGTGAAATTCGTTACGGCATACGCCACATTCATACGTCGCAGCGCCAAGTCGGAAAGCAACACCATAGTAGTGGGCAGAGATGCACGCATCTCCGGCGAAATGGTGCGCAGCGTGGTTTGCGGCACGCTTATGGGCATGGGCTACGACGTGCTCGACATCGGTCTTGCCACTACGCCGACAACGGAACTCGCCGTGATAATGTCGAAGGCGGCAGGCGGTATCATCATCACCGCGAGCCATAACCCGCGCCAGTGGAACGCTCTGAAGCTGCTCAACAACGAGGGAGAGTTCCTCACCAAGGATGACGGCAACGAGGTGCTTGCCATTGCCGAGAAGGAAGACTTCGAGTATGCCGACGTTGACACGCTCGGACACTACTGCAAGGACGATACCTACAACAAGAAGCATATCGACTCCGTTCTCGACCTGAAGCTCGTGGACGTTGACGCAATAAAGAAAGCAAACTTCAAGGTTTGCGTAGACACGATTAACTCCGTGGGAGGAGTCATCCTGCCGGAGCTGTTCGACAGACTCGGAGTGGAATACAAACTGCTGAACGGCACGCCCGACGGCGATTTCGCCCATAACCCGGAACCTCTCGAGAAGAACCTGGGCGGCATAATGGGAGAAATGGCAAAAGGAGGATATGATTTAGGCATCGTTGTAGACCCTGACGTGGACAGACTTGCCTTTATCTGCGAAGACGGCAAGATGTTCGGCGAGGAATATACGCTCGTTTCCGTTGCCGACTATATCCTCAGCAACACCAAGGGAGGCGGCAACACGGTTTCAAACCTGAGCAGCACGCGTGCGCTGCGCGACGTGACGGAGCGCTATGGCGGCACGTACACGGCGGCTGCCGTGGGCGAAGTGAACGTTACAACGAAGATGAAGGAAGTGGGAGCACTTATCGGCGGCGAAGGCAACGGAGGAGTAATCTATCCGGAAAGCCACTACGGTCGCGACGCATTGGTTGGCATAGCTCTGTTCCTGTCTTCTCTTGCCCACAAGGGATGCAAGGTTAGCGAGCTGCGCGCCACGTTCCCGACCTACTATATGGCAAAGAACCGCATCGACCTTACTCCTTCTACCGATGTTGATGCCATCCTCGTGAAGGTTAAGGAAATGTACGGCAAAGAGAAGGATGTGACTGTTACCGACATCGACGGTGTGAAGCTTGACTTCCCCGACAAGTGGGTTCATCTGCGCAAGTCGAACACAGAGCCTATCATCCGCGTATACAGCGAGGCAAAGACAGCCGAGGAGGCTGATGCCATAGGAAAGAAACTGATGCAGGTGGTTTATGATATGCAGTAGGCATACGCCATAATACATAACAGTAACGCCCCGGATATCATGCCTGATGATGTCCGGGGCGTTTGCTGTAGTATGCTGCTCCTTTATTTCGAAACCAGTTTCTTCCCTTCCGTATATGCCTGGTTGGCTATTCGGTTTATGATGCTTTCAGCTGTATTCGTGTCGATTGTTCCCAGGTCGGTGGGGTGGGCGACAGTGGCAGCTTCATCCCTCAGCGATGCAAACATACCGCAGAGTAGAGCCTCGATGTTCCTCTTGTATTCGGCAATCATCGTGTCGTAGAATTCGGCTGTGCGGCAGGCGAATCGCATCAGCTCCATTGCCGATGTGCCGTTGCCGGCGGCTACGAATGCCTGTAGCTCGGTTTCCAGTTCTTCCTCCACGTAGTTTATCCTTGATATGGCGTAGAAGGCTTCCTGGTTGAACACCTTTGATATGTTCTCGAAGTGGTCTATCATTTCCATCTTCACGTTTTTCGGTTCATACACCCCCATGTCGGTATTCCCGGGGTGCTTCCCTTCGATGATGCCGAGCGTGAAATATTTAAAAAAAGTGCGCACCACTGCGGCGAGCACTTTGCCTTTTCCTATTGTCTCCATTGCTTGTTTATGTTCTTGAAAACTCCTGTTCCGTTATTCTGAAGTTTTGTTTTCTGTTCTTGAAAGTTCTGTTTGTATGTCTGCAATATGCAGTTCAATTATTCAAAGGTCTTGAATTCGTAGCCTTGTTCCTTCAGCCATCTCAGTGCTTCCGGCAGGGCGTAGTGCAGCTTGTCGATGCTTTTCAGCGAGTCGTGGAATGTTATTATCGAGCCATTGCGCGCGTATCGCTTCACGTTCTCTACCACATCGTCGGCAGTCATCCACTTGCTGTAGTCGCGCGTCACGAGGTCCCACATTACTATTCTGTATTTCCTTCCAATCCAGAAATACTGTTCCCACCGCATCCATCCGTGCGGCGGACGGAACAGGTGGCTCTTTATCAGTTCGTTTGCCTTCTGCACGTTTGCGCTGTATGCCTTGGTGGTGTGCTTGAATCCGCCCCAGTGGTTGAATGTGTGGTTGCCCACCTGGTGTCCGGCATCCACTATCTGCCGGTACAGTTCGGGGTGTTTCCTCACGTTGTCGCCCACCATGAAGAATGTTGCCTTTGCGTTGAATTCTGCAAGGGTCTTCAGTATGTATGGTGTAGCTTGCGGAATTGGTCCGTCGTCGAACGTGAGGTAGACTGCATGTTCCTTCTTGTTCATCCTCCATGTTGCCCTGGGGTAGAGCCAGCGCAGCCAAATCGCAGGTTGCTCTATAATCATAATGTATTGTGGGTAGATTCTTTATATAATGAGCACGCCCGTTGCCCACAGTGTTGTTTGTCGGCAACCGGCGTGCTTCATTTGTTTATTCCAGGGCGCTTCCGCCCTTTGCCTCATATCTGTTGATATAGGTGTTGAGTTTTGTCTGCAGGCTTTTGGCGGTTTTTCCGTCTATCAGTTCTGCTGTCTCGATGGCCTTGTTCAGGATGTAGAACTGGAGCATAGCGTCCTGCTGCGACATCATGAAGCGGTCGCCTTCGAGCGAGAGATACCATTCGGCGTATTGTCCTGCCTTGTCGGTCACAGCCTTGAGCATGTGCATTGCCTTCGCCTTGTTGCCTACCATTGCGTATGCAGCTGCGTAGTCCAGTCCGCCGCTCATGAAGTTCACCGGCACGTTGTATTCCGGTATCATCTTGTCGGCGTATGCGAGCACCTTTGTTGCCTTGTCCATCTTGCTTTCGTTTATGAGCTGCAGCGCGAGTGTCGCCATGAGCTTGCGGTGCGTGTAGCACATCTTCATCACGGTCTCGTCGAGATAGAGTCCCGGCTTGTCGAGTCCGCCGAACTTGAATCTCTTCATCACGTTGTTGTATGTCTTCTCCGTGTCGAAGTCCTTGGCGTTCGGCGCGCTTGTGGTGAACGGCGATATGCGGCTTGCGAGTCCCTCCTGTATGAAGTTGTCGCCCAGGTTCATATAGTTTTCCTTTCCCACGGTCGTTGCCACGTAGATGGGTCGGGTCCAGTTGCTGTTTGCGATAAGCTCGAGCATCATCAGGTCGCTCTTGTACAGTGCGTTCTTGCCCTTCAGCGAGATTACCATCCTGTCGGGAATCGTGTCGGCAGCCATCATCATTCCGCTCTTGCGCACCGCATCCTTGTCGATGGTCATATAGAGCGTGTCGGTCGGTATGACGTGTGTGTCGTTGTCCTTGCTGCGCACCCAGTATTTCAGCACGTTCTTCAGCTCGAACGGATTCTCGCCCCACTGTGCCTTTGCCTGCTCCGGATGCTCCTCATACAGGCGCATCACTTCGGCTTTCAGCTCCGGATGCACCTCCACGTATTCGTTCGTGCCTGAGCAGTAGTCGATTCTCGGCCATGTGATGGGCAGCGAAGGCGAGTCGTAGGCCGGGCGCACCATCTGGTCGATATACCAGTCGGTCTGCAGATACGACAGGTTGCACACTCGTGCGTCGGTCCTTATTCCCTCCGTGTCTTGGTCGTACCACAGCGGGAAGGTGTCGTTGTCGCCGTTGGTGAATATTATCGGGTTGCCCTTGTCCTGGAGCGACATCAGATAGTTCTGTCCGAAGTCGCGGCAGGTGTATCGTCCGCTGCGGTCGTGGTCGTCCCATGTCTGGCTTGCCATCTGTATCGGCACGAGCAGACACGCCGCCGAAACTACAGCCGTCACGGCTGTTCCTCCAGTCTTGGCGTATCTCTGCAGCAGGTCGATGATTGCTGCAACGCCCATTCCGCACCATATGGCGAAGGCGTAGAAGGAGCCTGCGTAGGCGTAGTCGCGTTCGCGCGGCTGCATCGGTGTCTGGTTGAGGTATATCACGATGGCGAGACCCGTCATGAAGAACAGGAAGAACACCACCCAGAACTGGCGTATTCCCTTCTCGCCTCTGCCCAGTGCCTGCCAGAAGAGTCCGAAGAGTCCGAGCAGCAGCGGCAGACAGTAGAACACGTTGTGTCCCTTGTTGTTCTTCAGGTCGTCGGGCAGCTTGCTCTGGTCGCCCAGTCGCAGGTTATCGATGAACGAAATACCTGTAATCCAGTTTCCATGCTCCAGCTCACCATTTCCCTGCAAATCATTCTGACGACCGGCGAAGTTCCACATGAAGTAGCGCCAGTACATGAAGTTGCATTGGTATGAGAGGAAGAACTTGATGTTCTCTAACTGTGTAGGCATCTTCACCTGCACCGGTTCTCCGCATCGGTCGTAGTCGACGTTGTATCCGTTCACTCCGCCCATCCAGCTCTCGTATGCTTGTGCGTGCGATGAGTCGTACATTCTCGGGAAGAGCATGTTCTGCGCGTAGTTGTACTTGTCTTTTGTGCTCACCACGAAGTATGAATCCTTCTCGTCGGCAGTTGCCTTCTCCTTGCGCTGGTATACGGGTGCGCCTTTGGTCTTCGACGGCACGCAGTAGTCGCCGTCGCGGTCGAAGGCGAGCTGCGATGTGTATGCCTGTCCGTAGAAGAGCGGACGGTCGCCGTACTGGTCGCGGCTCAGATAGCTGCCCAGCGTGAAGATGTCCTCGGGCGAGTTCTGGTCCATCGGCGGGTTTGCCGTGGAGCGGATCACGATAACGGCGTATGTAGAGTATCCGATCATGAGCATCAGCATCGAGAGCAGCGTGGTGTTCTTTATGCGTGCGCTGATGAGCGGCTTTCCTTCCCTGTTGATTTTCAGCACGTAGAAAAGCGCTGCCAGCACCACCACTCCGATGACGAATGCCGACCATCCGAATCCGTAGAACGGTATGCCGAGCATGCCCACTGAGAGCACGAACGACAGGTTGCCGCGCAGTGGGCTCTTGTCGGTGAAGCTCTCGTAGATTGCCCATATCACTGTCGCCACGAGCAGAATGATGTATACAATCTCGCCAGTGTTGAAGCTGCATCCCAGTGTGTTCACGAAGAACAGCTCGAACCATCCTCCCACCTTGATGATGCCCGGCACCACGCCGTAGAGAATGGCTGCCACGATGGCGAACGACACGCCGAGGGCTATGAGCGAGCCCTTGCCGTTGGCGTTGGGGAACTTGCGGTAGTAGTATACGAGCACGATAGCCGGCACACAGAGCAGGTTGAGCAGGTGAACGCCGATGCTGAGGCCCGTCATGTAGGTGATGAGCACGAGCCAGCGGTCGCTGTGCGGCTCGTCGGCATGGTCCTCCCATTTCAGTATGAGCCAGAACACCACGGCGGTGAACGCCGACGAATAGGCATACACCTCGCCCTCCACGGCACTGAACCAGAAGGTGTCGCTGAATGTGTAGATAAGCGCTCCCACCATTCCGCTCGCCTCGATGGCGATGAGCTTCTGTGTGTCAAGCTCGCTCCAGTCTTTCAGCAGTAGCTTGCGTGTGAGGTGGGTGATGCTCCAGAATAGGAACATGATACACGTTGCACTGAGCAGCGCGTTCATCGTGTTCACCATTCTTGCCACCTGCGTCGGGTCGCTGGCAAACTGCGAGAAGAGGTTTGCCGTGAGCATGAAGAACGGTGCGCCAGGCGGATGCCCTACTTCCAGTTTGTACCCCGTTGTGATGAACTCCGGACAGTCCCAGAAGCTGGCTGTCGGCTCGATGGTGCTGCAATATACGAAGGCGGCGATCAGGAACGCCAGCCATCCCAGTATATTGTCAACTAATCTGAACTGTTTCATTAGGTCGTTTTATTGTTAATGTTTATAATTCCGTTGTTCGTTGTTGCCGCTACGGGCAATTCAAGTTGCAAAGATACAAAGATTGTTGTGAGTACGTTTCCGTTTTTTATATTTTAACTTTAATAAGGTATAGGGAAAGCCTTTTTCCGCAGCATTTCGTCGCCCGGCAATTTCTTTTCCGCAGCCGTAGAAAAATGCGGCGGATGCCCCGGATTTTTATATTGCGTGGCTTGGTATGTATGTTCCAAGCCACGAAATGTACATTCCAAGCCTTGCAATGTACATTCCAAGCCTTGCAATGTACGTTCCAAGCCTTGGAATATAGATAATGTGGGCGGTTCGGCAGTTTTTGGTGCCTGCTTCCTATGCGTTTGTGTGCTCCCCGTTGTCCTCGGCGCGCATCCCCAGTGGGGCTGTGCGCCGACTCCGCTGGTGGGCGGTGCGGCGCTGTGACTTATTTTTACATAAATTATTGTCTTCTTAATGTTTATTAACAGGCAAACTGCTCCTTATGCGAATAAAATGTGTAAATTTGCAACGGAAAAACTTATTAATCGTTGTCATTTTTACACATAACATTGTCATGTGATTTACTTTGTTAGTCGGGAGCGCGTGCCTGACTTTCAAAATGTAGGTTCGCTGTTTTGTCTTTTTTTGTGTCGGACTGGCTTCTTTAATCTTTGATAATAATACATTTTTTAATATTTTATTTATGATAATCTGTACAAAAGTAAAATCGTTTGCTTTGGTTCTGGCAGCAATGTCGGGATTCCAGGCAAACGTCGAAGCAGCCTCTTTCACGGAGACCTTCGACAACGATGCCGACTTTGTAAGCGGTGCAACCTTGCCGGACGGCTGGTTGACGACCGGGGCAAACGGCTTCGAGTTCAAACGCTACCAGGCAACGGATTTCGGTTCGACAGCGCATTCGGGCGACTATGTGGTAGGCACACTTTCGAATGGCAACGACATGAACCGCAATGAGCAGCTCTACACCAAGAAGCTTTCGCTGAAGGCGGGCAAGGAGTACACCGTGAGCTACTGGCTCAAGGCTCCCGGCGGCGCAAACCCTTCCTATTATTACACGCAGGTGATAGCGAAAATGGGAAAGACGCAGGATGGAACGGGTGCCGTAACGCTCGGCGAAACGCCGAAAGGCACCGTTTATGCAGACTGGACCGAGATTTCCTATAAGTTTACGCCGGAGACAGACGGCGACTACTATCTCAGCTTCACGCTCGCCACAATGCTTTATCAGTCGGGCTTCGTGCTGATGGACGACATCAGCGTAGTCGATCCCGACGATGCACAGGGCGGTGGCAGTGAACCCGGCGGCGGCGAAGAAGGCGGCGACCAGGGTGAGAAAGTAGAGCTGGTGAACGTAGATTTCGACAACAACGCTGACTTCCCCGACGGGGCAGTGAATCCGGAAGGATGGCTGAGCACCGGCTCAAACAAGGGCTTCGAGTTCAAGCGCTACAAGGCTTCCGACCTTGGCATCAGCTCGCACTCCGGCGGCTATGTATACGGTACGACATCTGTTTCATGGGTTTACCAGCGCGACGAGAAGGTTTATACCAAGATGATGCCTATGAAGGCAGGCAAGGAGTATGAGGTGAGCTTCTGGTATTACGCTCCGGGCGGTGCCAATGCCAACATGTATTACTCTCAGCTCGAGACCAAGGTGGCAACAAGCCAGACCGTGGACGGAATCAAGTCGAGTCTCGGCGCAACAGCTGAGAAGACCGCTTATGCTGACTGGACACAGTTCACATACAAGTACACCCCCGAGGCTGACGGCGACTACTGCTTCGTGTTCTGTCTCAATACACAGCTGAACAACTCAGGAACCGTGGCAATCGACGACGTGGTGATCAGCGGTCCTGAGGAGCAGGGCGGCGGCGACCAGCCCGGTGGCGGCGAAGGCGGCGACCAGGGTGAGAAGGTAGAGCTCGCGAGTGTAGACTTCGACAACAACGCCGACTTCCCCGACGGTGCAGTGAATCCGGAAGGATGGGTGAGCACCGGCTCTACCAATGGCTTCGAGTTCAAGCGCTACAAGGCTTCCGACCTTGGCATCAGCTCGCACTCCGGCGGCTATGTATACGGTACGACATCTGTTTCATGGGTTTACCAGCGCGACGAGAAGGTTTATACCAAGATGATGCCTATGAAGGCAGGCAAGGAGTATGAGGTGAGCTTCTGGTATTACGCTCCGGGCGGTGCCAATGCCAACATGTATTACTCTCAGCTCGAGACCAAGGTGGCAACAAGCCAGACCGTGGACGGAATCAAGTCGAGTCTCGGCGCAACAGCTGAGAAGACCGCTTATGCTGACTGGACACAGTTCACATACAAGTACACCCCCGAGGCTGACGGCGACTACTGCTTCGTGTTCTGTCTCAATACACAGCTGAACAACTCAGGAACCGTGGCAATCGACGACGTGGTGATCAGCGGTCCTGAGGAGCAGGGCGGCGGCGACGAGCCAGACGTGAACGACGAGGACAAGGAGGCTGCAGAACTGCCATACTCGCAGTCGTTCGACAACGAGAACAAGGATTACGACGGCACAGGACTTATGCCTAAGGGATGGCTCTCTACGGGGTCGGCACCGTTCGTGACGGCAAATATAGACGCAATTCCGGCATATGACGGCACATACTATGCCATCGCACCGGAGAGCAACATCGGACGCGACGACCGCCTCTACACTCCATACTTCCTGATGGAGAAGGGCAAGAAATACACAGTGACGTTCTGGCTCAATATGCCGGGCGACGGCGAGAACGCAAGCGACTTCGCATTCACAGTGGGCCGCGAGCAGGATGCAGAGTTCCACACTCCGCTGCTGGAGCTTGCCGAATACACCAATACGGGATGGAAGCAGTTCTCTGTGAACTACACTCCGGAGAAGACAGCCAAGTATTGCTTCTCGTTCGCACTGGGCGGAGAGACTCCATACGCAGGCGAGGTGGCAATCGACCTCTTCTCCATCACAGCCCCGGGCTTGATCTACAAGCCGAAGGCTAACTTCTCTTACGACTCGTTCATGAACTATATGAACAGCAATAACGTGGTTTGGGAAGGCTCGACGATAAAGATGACCGACCTCTCTACGGATGCCGACACATACAAGTGGGAGGTACCGGGAGCACAGCCTGAGACATCGGAGGAGCAGAACCCGAGCTTCTCATTCCCGCAGAGCGGCAAATACGACGTGACACTCACCGTGACGAACGTCAAGGGCTCAAGCACGATGTCGAAGACAATCCAGGTGCAGAAGGTGGAAGGCGAACTGGCCAACACTCCTCTCGCCAACTTCGACAGCCCGGAGGGCAAGCACATCAGCAGAGACTATATCCCATACTTCGAGGAGACAAGCGAGTATGACTACGTGACCGGTTTCAACCACTACTACAACCGTCTTGCAGAGCGGTTTGCAATGCCGGAGGGACACAAGTATACGATCAACAGCGTGACATACTATCTGAGCCTCTACCAGCTGACAAACGGAACAACATATCTGCAGGAGACAGAGAAACCGTTCAGCCTCGTGGTTTACGGCGAGAAGGACGGACGCCCAGACACAGACAACGTGCTCGGACGCTACGACACAACGATGAAGGAATTTTTCGGAACAATGGGTCTGGCAAAGGCAGAGATGAGAGCAAACGCATTCCCGAAGCCGGTTGAGGCTAACGGAGCATTCTATATCTCGTTCGAATATGCCGACGACATGCTGCTCGACCCGACAGACAACCAGATCAGCCGCTCATGGATAGGACTGGAGCCATTCATACACAACAGCAAGAACACTACACTCTACGTGCAGCCGAAGGCAGCTCCTGCCGGTTCAGACATCGCTACCGACGGCAAGTTCTACCCGATCGACGTGTTCGGCGACGACTACAAGGGCATGGGTATGACGATGATCGTATGGATGGATGTTGACAAGGTGCCTACTTCAGTGGCTATGACTGCCGACGGAAGCATCGTGTTCGCAGCGCGCCTCGATGGCAACAAGCTCATCGTAAGCGGAACAAAGGCTGGCGAGACTATCACAGTATGCGACACAGCAGGACGCGTGGTGGCTCAGCAGAACGCTGAAGAGACAGCTACGACAGTTGACCTCGGAAATGCACCGGCTGGAATCTACGTGGTTTCCACACCTGCCGGAACACAGAAGTTCGTGAAGAAATAATGATGACAATGGCAACATTGCATAAATAAGACAAAGGAAAAAGGGAGGGATGCACGTCCGGCATTAGGGTTTGCGCATCCGTCCCTTTTCTGCTTGTGGCAGAGGTGTTGCACAATATCAGTAAAGAACAAAACAAAGAACAAAACAAAGAACAAGAATAAGCAAATGAAAAGACAAACGATGAAGGCTTTATGCACCGTCATGCTTGCTGCATCGGCAGGCACGGCAGCATTGGCAGTACCGGCACAGCCGAAACCAATAACGGTTACGCAGCCGGACGGAACGAAAATCACTGTATGCCTGAGAGGCGACGAACACCTGAACTGGGCAGAGACCATCGACGGATTCACGCTCCTGCGCGACACGCAGGGATACTGGGCTTTCGCCGAGACAAGCACCGACGGAAACCTCGTGGCTTCGGCTCTGCGCTACGACGGAACAACAACAGCAGCCACTTCGAAAGGCATACGCAAGGGATTGCGCTTCTCTGCCACACAGGTGAAGGAGGCTTTCGGGCGTCCGCTGAGCAACGCTTTCAACAAGCCGCAGGGCAACACGATGCTTAAGGCAACCGACAAGACGGAGTTCATGGTGGACGGCACATTCCCGGCTACGGGCAAACGCAAGCTGCTCGTGCTGCTCGTGAACTATCAAGACACGAAAACCACATACTCCAAGGAGGACATACAGCGAATGATGACCGAGAAGAACTACAACGGAATAGGAAGTCTCAGAGACTACTATCTGGAGCAGTCGTACGGCAAGCTCGACCTCGACATCGTGGTTTCCGACTGGATCGACCTGCCAAAACCGAAGGGGACATACGGTCCTGACGGTGCGACATACATGATTTACGACGCGCTCAGCACTCTGAGCAAGACGATGGATCTGAAGCAGTTCGACAATGACGGCGACGGTATCCTCGACGGACTTGCCGTGATTCATCAGGGTACGGGACAGGAATCATCGGGCGACGGCACCGAGATATGGTCGCACAGCTCTATCATATACGGACAGAAGTTCAACGGCATCACCGTGCGCCGCTACACCATACAGCCGGAGGTGAACGCCAATACGCGCAAGATGCAGCAGATCGGCGTTATCGCGCATGAGTTCGGACACGCTCTCGGAGCTCCCGACTTCTATGATAGCGACTATTCGTCGTCGGGCGGAGAGTTCTGCGGAACGGGTGTCTGGGACCTGCTCGCAAACGGAGCCTGGAGCGGAGAATACGGTTCGTGCCCGACGGGTGTGAACGGATGGCAGAAATGGGTGTGGGGATGGACTGAGCCTACGGTGCTCGACGAGACCACAACCGTGAGCGATATGCCATCGGCTGTCGACGAGCCAGTGGCATACCGTATGGAGACCGGCACACCGGGCGAATACTTCTATATGGAGAACCGGCAGAACACGAAGGGATTCGACAGAAGTCTGCCCGGACACGGACTTATCATATACCATGTGAACGAGAACATCATCAAGAGCAAGGTTTATGAGAACACCATCAATGCTACATATCCGCAGGGTATATACACCGTTTGTTCAGATGCAGGCTTCGAGCCGGATTCGCATCCGTCATCGTTCGGCAGCGTGAACTCGCAGTATGCACCGTTCCCGGGAGCAAAGAACCATACGGAGTTCTCCGACAACACGTTGCCGTCGGCAAAGTCGCTGGAGGGCAGAGCGTCATACCGCGCACTGTCGAACATCACCGAGAACAACGGAAAGATAGGATTCCAGTTCACTCATTTCGCGGAGCCGCTCAAACCGGTGGACTTCGCTGCCACTACAGCCGCAGGCAAGGTGACGCTCACCTGGCAGATGCCTGACGGAGCAGACGAGATTGACCACTTCAACGTGTATCGCAACAATGAGATGATTTCATCGACAACGGAATGCACATACACCGACGAGAAACCGGAGGACGGAAAACTGATAACGTATCAGGTGGACGTGGCTTACAAGAACGGTAAGCTTTCACATCCCGTGAGCACCTCTATTCTCGTGCCGCAGAACTACGTGAAGGAGTATACGGCAACTGCCATTGCCGACAACACGGTGAAGATGGAGTGGGGCATCAGCAATGTGCTTTCGCGCGCAGACCTGTTCGCAGGCACCTCTGCCACCGTTGATATCTACGGCGAGGAGGTGGAATACGCAAACTGCTATACGGCCGATGACCTCAGCAACTATGTTGGCGGAAAGATAACGAAAATGGCGTTCTGCCCGTCGCAGGGCCCGTCGGAAATCAACGTGAGCTTCCGTATCTGGGAAGGCGATGCCAACGGCGAGAATATGAAGGTGGTTTCGGAGCGCTCCGTGAAGGAGTTCGCAACAGCACAGCGCCGCGAGGTGAAGCTCACAACACCGGTGGTGATAAAGGCAGGCAAGACTTACTGGATTGCTGTGCGCAACGTGTGTACAAAGAATGTGGTATCGCCGATATGCGACAAGACCACTATCCTTGCTCCGGGCAGAGGAAACTGTGTGCTGAAGAACGGAAAGTTTGAGGCTTATCCTGAGGCTCCGGGCAACTTCTACGTGGAGGCGACCATGACACTGCCTGCCGCTACTGAAGGAACGGATTATGCTGATGCGCCGAGTGGCGAAATGGATGTTGACAACGGACTCTTCTATCCGCTCTGTTATGTGGTGCACTGCGACGGCAAGCCGCTTGCATACACGACTAAGCGAGAGAAGACGTTCAGCGACATCCCTGCCGGAACGCACACCTTTGCTGTTTCAAGTTATTATAACGGCGGCAACGAGTCGATGCGTCTAACCCAGGTCGTTGAGGTTCCGGGCGATCTGTCGGCAATAAATGAGACGTCTGCAAACAGAGCAGTGGTATCTTGCCGTGGCGGTTTCCTTTCCGTAGCAGGCTATACGGGCACTGTAACTGTGAGCGATGTTGCCGGTTCTTCACGCACATACAATGTGAACGGCAGCGGCGATCAGATTCTCCTCGCCCCGGGAGTTAACATCGTGCGCATCGGTGGCAACGTGTATAAGGTAACAAACTCTGCAAGATAAATTCTATAGCAGAACCGGTTTATGTTACCCATAATAGAATCTGTTTATGGTATTCATAATGGAATCTGTTCATGGTACCTATAATAGAATGAGTCCACACTATCGTGGGCTCATTTTATTTTCTCCTTCATGTTACTATAATCTACTTACATTGCTACATAATCCACTAACATTGCTACATAATCCACTAACGTTATTACATAATCTTCTGACATTACAGCATAATCTATTCACGTTTCTAAATAATATAATCATTTTACTATATATACTTTCCAAGTTACTATATATAATATAATAAGGTGAAATGGCTTCTGTTTATGATTAAATTGTAATGAAAGAGAAAAACTTGTTTTAAATATAAGTTTTTCTCTTATATAATTTGCGTATATCGATAAATCTCCTTACCTTTGCACTCGCAATTCAGAAATGAGTTGTTTGGTTAATATCGCGGAGTGGAGCAGTTGGTAGCTCGCCAGGCTCATAACCTGGAGGTCGCATGTTCGAGTCCTGCCTCCGCAACTAACATCGGTGTAGCGAGTTGAAAATCAACAGGCTGCACCGATTTGTTGTTTTAGGCAACAGACAAATCTGCGCCAAAAATTTCAAGTAGTAAGACCAACATCTTCCTTCTGTGTGGTCCGGACTGTTTTAGCACCGTACCAGGACAGAGGTCTACCACAAGCTTACAGATGTCGGCTCGTGATTTTACAATGTCTTGATAGCATACTGTAATAATCAGCAATTTCTTTGCCATCTGTTTAATATTTTATCGCAAAAAAATACTATTCTGTAACTATGCACCTACCGCTGAATAGTTACCACCCATATTCACAAGGTAATTCTAACTTAAAAGACTTTACATTAAGAATTCCGTATTTATAGCCATTACGTACCATAGCATAAATGCTAAAGTCAGAATATTCTCATTCATAGTCTCTTTCTTTTATTCTATTTCAATCAATATAGCCGTATAGTTGTCATCACCTTGTTTTTGACAGAGAAAGTCAAACGCATCGAGTATATCTTCCAAGGGCTTGTCGTCCAACATCCTTGCTTGCAGGATGTCGGGTGCCATGCTCTTGTACAAGCCATCAGAACAGAGTAATATCCTGTCTCCTTTCTGAATGGTGAACTGCCTGATGTCTGGAACAGCGACTTCCGGGCGATAGGTGAAGAAACAGCGTGACACAACTTCCCATCCGAAATCGATACGTAAATGGTCTTCGGTCTGGTAAAGCAATCCCTCACCTTGCCTTTGCAGGTAGCAACGGCTGTCGCCCACATGGGCTATTGTCGCCTTGTCACCTTCAATGCTGGCCATGACCATCGTAGTACCCATCTCTGCATGGCTGAGGTCATAGGATTTCTGGTTGATGGCATAACAAGCCTTTTTGCATGCCATAACAACTTTTTTGTCACTGTCTGGAGTGTCTGTCTTATCCTGCCAGTATTTTGAAATGGCATCGCAGACAGCCTCACTTGCCACTTCGCCAAAGGAATGACCTCCCATGCCGTCACATACTATGCCCATGAAGCGATTGTGCTCTGGCATTTCCAGGACGTTAAAGCAATCTTCATTATTGCTTCGCCGACCAGTCTTGCTGATTGTCGCATATTTGATTTTCATTGTCTTTTGTTTTTATGTTTATATCGTTTATGAGAAAGAAGTAACCTAACTATACTCACTCAATATGTTTTTCCAGACGAATTTCCATATCTGCCATTTGTTTGCTGATATTGGTGATTATCGTCTTCTCGGCCTTTGCAATTCGCTTGTTTCTGAAGGATACATTGAACGTATTTAGTACAACCAAGAACAAAGTCGGGTAGAAACATTGCTCTATCAGACTCATGCTTGTCCTGGTATGCAGCAGCCATGCCATTATTCCTGTCAACACAAAAGCCAAAACGAAGTACCAACTATTGGATGGCAGTTTGTTGTTGTCTGGCTCTAGGAAACTTTGCTCCATTGCTTCTGTCATAAAATTCAAGGCTTTGTCGGGAGCTGCATTATGAAAACTCTGGAACCACATACCTTGCGCTAATACACCTTGTGGCCACTTGGCAATTTCCTTTTGCATTTTTTCTGTGAGTCGCTGCACATCCACCTTGCCGTTGAACTTGATTTGTCTTTTGGCTTCAGACAACACAATATCATGGATGTCATGCCACTGGCTCTTGAATATCTCTTGTTGTATTTCCATTGTGAATAGACTTTTATAATGTTGCCAATTCCTCTGCGTATGGTATGCCAAACACATCGAGATAACAGCACTTGATTTCTGATGCCATTGTCGTAAGGATGCCTGTTGTGCGCTGTCGTTCATGATCTGCATTGAAATGATTGTCGTTTATATTGCGCTCAATCTCTGCCAAACGCAATCTCTCATCTGTCAAACGTTGACGACTCTCACCACACTTGGCACTCTTTACCTCATTCACCTTAATGGCGATATTGGCATTCATCTCATGCAACCGTTCATCCAGCTTGGTATGTATTTCCTTCAAAGCTGCATTTTTGCTGTCTGTAAGCATACGGTCAACCATTTCGTTTTTGCCGTTCTTGATTTGCAACCATTCGATGAGTCCACAGATGATAATCCCCCAACCGCCTGTAACGATTTGGATGACCATCCATTGCCACACGCCATTGAACACCGCCTTGCGGATAAACTCCATCCATGCGGTATGTCCTCCTGCACAGTTCTTCACGATGGCACTGGCATCGCCTACGCAATAGGAGATGACGGCTTGTAGCCAGTCTTGGTCTTCTTGCTTGCCCATTTCTGGGCTTTCCGTAAGGGTGTCTCCCAAACGTAAAAACAGTCCAGCCACATTGATCAAGTTAGTGTTTACACTCTGTTCCGCTTCGCTGATGGCATTCTGGAGGACGGATTTGTTCGTTTCCATGAAATGATCTATCTTTTCAGAGATATGATCGGCAATGATTTGTGAGAAAGGTTGGAGCAGGCGTTTCATTTCTTCCATGCGTTCCTCCTTCGACTTGAACAGATTTATGTTACTTACTGCCAGGGAAAGGTAGTCCTTCATACCGAAGCGTATCTTCTCATGCAAGATCGCTAAATCGACCTCCCACGTGCTATCCACACTGTCAATAGCATTGCGGATAAGCAAAGCTATGGTATTTTGAAGTTTCAGCGTGCAGTTGTCGAAAGCGGTTTCTGTAGCTTCCAGTCCAGTCTCTATCTCGTTAATGATGCGCTGGCATTCAGCCTTCTGTTCAGCTGTTATTTCTGCACTATGCTCGTATATAGCCAGGTCTTCACGCACCTTTTCCACAGCATCATTATAGGTGCCAAGCAATGTACGGAAGACTTTTCCGTATTGTGCCACACAACGCTCATCGGTAGAAAGGAACTCCTGCAGAGCCTCTTCGAATGGAAGGAACTGACTGCGTTGTAGCTTCAGTTCTATCTTTTCTTGTGAGAGTGGCACATCTTTTTGCAGGTCTTCATCAAAGGTCATACCTTTTCTTGCATCCAAGGCTAATAACGAGGATAGTCCGAACACTCGCTTGCACATCAATGCTTCGTCCACGCTTCCGTCAGCCTTGGTGAAGCAACCTTTCACATCCTGTCGTACTCGTTCAAGAGCTTGTTCTCGCTCCACATTGGATGCTATAAGGTCTGTCTTGTTCAGAATGAAGAACACATTGCCCGGATTGCCCTTGAAATTTTCATTGAAGTATTCACGGTCGGCTTCCGCAAAACCACGTTCACTACAAACATAGACGATGGCTTGCGCCTTGGCTGCAATGTCAAGTGCCAGTTCTGTTGCTACTTCCTTATCTTCCAACCCTGGAGTATCTACAATGTTAACTCCATTCTGCATTAATGGCAGTGAACATCTGATGATGGAGTAGGCCACATTCCTGAAACGAGGAACATTACCTGTAGATGCCAATGCTTCTGTATCTGCAATGCCATAGCGATAGGTCTGCATGAACTCGTCCTTGGTGATGTGCTCTATTCTGCCATGTGTAACGCTTCCGTCTTCATTTACGATATCCTTATAATGTATCTCCACATCATCTTCTTCACAACCGAATTGGATGAATGTGAGTATGGCGGTGCTTGGCAATGCAGATTCTGGCAATACCCTACTGCCTAACAGGGCATTGATGAGAGTACTCTTGCCAGAGGTGAATGTTCCCATGACAACTACGCGAAACAGCCCGTCTGTCACCATTTGTGCTTCTTCTCGACATTGGTTGGACTGAAGCATCATGCCTAAGCCTACCTCATTGTTGCCTATTACCAGTCGTTGTCCTGTCAATTCTGCCATAGTGTTGAGGGCAGAAATAAGTCTTGTATTTTTATCTTTACTCATTTTTCCTTAAAACTAATTATTGTTCACAAACAAAAGAAACTCTCAAAGTTGCGATGGTTGACACATGTGTCCTTATAGGCTCTTTGCTGCAATTTTTCGGGAATCTTACATAGCGGTACATGGCTAGCCAACAGTTTGCCAAGGGCGCGGTAGAGAGTATAATTCGACCTTTCAATATACATATCAAGGGTAATTTCTCCATAATTTTCAGCATCTTTAGCATTAAAGAAGAAAGTGCTGGCAAATAGTCCATGAAGACGATTCCTACGTGCGAACTCTACTGCATTAGGCCATATTCCGATGATATTGCCATTGTGTCTGCGAAGATTGTAGGCATGTGATAAGGTTACATCTGTTACTGGGTAGCTCGGTGTACCTGGATAGCTTGGGGATGAAGTGCTGGCTTTTACATCTATGTATGCTACTGCATAAGTGGAGAATAAACTGGTATCAAAATTTAAATAATCACCATTGCGTGTTGCATCTAAACGTGTTATATTTCCGCCATGATCACGGATTACATAAAATTTTCTGTCAAATCCTGTCGGAACATTCCGTGCTTCTTTTGAGAGTTCCAGTCCAACTGTGATATCGCTTCTTGTAAACGATGATTTTCTTCTCTTTGTCCTGAGCAAGAACTTCACCC
>OQVS01000263.1_pt1 | contig 33693 bp, 42 predicted proteins | sample 1691601 | NCBI WGS metagenome assembly OQVS01 (sample SAMN03418268, study PRJEB22391) | human gut metagenome | biome: human-gut; feature: organic feature; material: feces | host: Homo sapiens | place: Tanzania | collected 2013-01 | reverse complement strand
AAGAAGGCAAACAACCAGACAAAACGTAATCCGCGCAGCATAAAACCGGCCTTAAGATTGGCCATAACTCCCAGTAAAAAGGCGGCTACACCGGCAGCAAAAAGCTCAAATGGACTGTCGAGCAAAAAAATAGCAACCATAGCTAAACCTACGATGCTCAATTTTGTCCTCGGATCCAATTTGTGCAAAAAGCTATTTCCCGGCACATATTGCCCTAAAGTCAAATTGCTGAGAATTTTGATGTTACACCTCTCTCCAGTTCTGACAGCAATGCCAAATTAAATTGCACGGCTCTAAAAGTTGCCAGCTATATTTTAGCCAATTCTTGACTCTTCTTGTAGCAAGCTTCGGCAGCTTCATCGATAATTGCCCTAAAAGCTCCTCTTTCTAAGCTGCTTACAGCCGCCGCCGTAGTTCCACCAGGCGTAGTTACTTTATAGCGCAACTCATTAAATGACTCTTGACTTTCAAACGCTAAGTTGGCAGCCCCACGCACCATACCCAAAGTTAATTTAGCTGCTTGCTGACGAGTTAAGCCTAAACGGACTCCAGCATCAGTTAACGCTTCCATAAAGAGGTATTGATAAGCTGGACCAGATCCGGAAATAGCGGTGCCAACATCAATCAAGTGGTCATTGGCCACATAAATAGTCTCGCCTATGGCATTGAGAACTTTCTCAGCGTCATCTCGGCCAGCTTCATCAAGCTCAGATGGAGCAGTCCACACAGTAGCAGCCTGAGAAATTTGGGCAGCTAAATTGGGCATAGCTCGTACAACACGTCTATGTTTAAACATGTCTATAAGTTGGCTTGAAGTTACTCCAGCGGCGATACTGATAATCAGCTGCTCTTTATCCAATTTGTTAGCTAATGCTTCAGCTACAATCGGTACAATGTGCGGCTTAACCGCAATAATAATTAATTTGCTATTTAAAGCGGCCTGAAGACTGTCAGCACATACTTCAACTTTATAAGTATCTTTTATTTTTTCGCCAATTTGGCTATTAGCTTCAGCGACAATCAGATCTTCTGTAGCGAAAGTACCTTTGTGCAAAAGCGACTTAAGAATCGCTTCCCCCATTTTGCCACACCCTACAATACAAGCCTTAAAAGCAAAAATTTTCTCCATAATACAGACCCCATCTTATAAAAAAAGGACAAACAAAAGCTCGTCCGCCCCCCACTCTGTAAATAAACCAGCTCCCCCATAAGCGCTTCCGTGTTTAGTGACTGCTTGCTACAAACCTTCTAAAACAAATTGGCAACAAATAAAAAAAGAACTCCAGCTTGCACAGAAGATATTTTTCTGCTGCCGGAGTTCTTCTTTATATAACTATCAGCCGCACAACAAGTTATCTACACTAGAAAACCTAACTGCCAACTGATAGCTTTTACAGCACTTATCTTACAGTTCCATCAAGATACTGTACTTGAGCATCTTGGTAACCGCTGAGGTTGTTGGAGAAGAAGCTGGAATAGTCGTAGGTAGGCATATACATTTGCTGACTCTGCTGCATTTGCATCATGGCATAGATGGCCTGAGCATTCTGGTAATCATTAGCAGTCATCTGAGCGATAGAAGCGGCAGTAGAAAGGACTCCACCACCAGTGTAACCGCTCTGTACGCCACCAAAGCTACCGTAGTTGCCATAAGCCTGATTCATTTGAGCCATAGCATCTTTGAACTCAAACAGACCAGCGGGCACAGCCTGGAACTCGCCACCATAATTGGCTGCGGAGAAAATGGCCTCACCATTCTGACCCTGAACGCTGAATTCATTGATGTTATCAACGGTTACGGTAGTGCCTTTGCCATCGCCCTGTTTGTAAAGGATGTTACCCTCTTTGTCTACTACGGTGACGTTATCTTCAGGCTTTACTTGAAGGGTAAAGCGATCATTACCTTCACCACCATTTACACTGACTTTATCTTTGCCTTCGTCTACAACGTACTTAATCTTGTCGTTGCCTTCACCAGCATTGATAATTACGCGGTCATTGCCTTTACCACCGGTAGCGAGAATCTCATCGTTGCCTTTGCCACCACTGATAGCCATAAAGTCGTTACCGGAACCACCATCAGCCACGATACGATCGTTGCCTTCACCACCATTTACGAAGATGCGATCTTTGCCGGATCCGCCGTCGGCCACCAACAAATCGTTGCCCTTACCACCATTGATGGAAATGTTGTCACGTCCGGTACCACCGTTAACGCGAACAGCATCGTTACCTTCGCCGCCATTTACGCGGACATTGTCTTTACCGGCTCCACCATTGACGATCACTTGATCGTTGCCTTTGCCGCCGTTGACGCGGACGTCATCTTTGCCTGCGCCGCCATTGATATTGATGCGATCATTGCCTCCACCGCCGAAAGCGCGGAGAGTATCGTTGCCATAACCGCCGTTCATATTGATAACATCATTTTTGCTGGTGCCGAAACGAACAGCTGTATCACCGAGGAGACCACCGTTGAAATTGATGATCTTGCCGCCTACACCTAAACCACTTTGCGCTGGAGTAAACAAACCAGTGGTACCGACAGGATTAAACTGTCCAGCGAAACCGCCAACCACACCGTTACCGTTGGCAAATTTACTAAGAGTTTCATTATTGGAGCCGACGTTGCCACCAATCTTGGATCCGATCATAGCACCGATACCAGCACCAATAGGGCCACCCAAAGCAGCTCCGACTACACCACCGGCTACGCCGCCGCCGACTTTACCACCATTTTCGGTAGAGAAAACTTTTTCAGCGCCTTTAGCAGCTGCTACACCAGCGCCGGCACCTACGACAGCACCAATTGGGCCACCTACACAAAAACCAGCTACACCGCCAAGAATACCGCCAGCTATTTTACCAAATAATGATTTTTTCTCTTGCTGTTCTTGAGCCTTCTGCTGCATCTGAGCCATCGATGTAGCGATTGTACTAGCGTTAGACAGAACTCCCATAATAGACCTCCAATTTTCGATTCCGTTACGTTAGCTGAACCGAAATTTTATTTTATTTTTATCTACCCCATTTATCACACACTCCAAGCAAAAGTAAAGACAATTTAACAGTCAAAAAAAGTTATTTTTTCGCTTTTTTTCCAATTATTGCCGACGATACATAAAAAATAGCCCTCTGCCAAAAATGCACTGGCAGAGGGCTAAATATATATCTTATGAGTGAACAGATAAATTACTTGGCGCTAACACCACCCATGAAGGAGGCCATACCCTTAAGATACTGAGCGCTCTGAGTGTTGAAGTTTTGCATCAGACCTTCAGTACCGCCACAGAGAGTAGCTACGCCACCCAAAGCACCGCCATAGGTACCGAGGTAGCTGCTCATCATCTTTTGAGCCATTTGCATGATCTGGGCCTGGTTTTCAGCACTGTTCATGTTCTTAATATAATCTTGAGTGCTCACGCCAGTAAGGTTTTTAGTATCGCTGCTCAAAGAGGTGGAGAAATCGTAACCGTTGTTGCTGTAGTTGTAGAGGCCATTGGTGCCGATGCCGGTCAAAGCGCTGCTGCCCATACCGAAACCACCAATACCTAAACCGGAACTGGTCATACCTCCGAGGCCACCCATCATGGACGGATACATCATAGAGGGCATATAACCATATTGAGCGATAGCATTTTGCTGCTCGTTCTTTTCACCAATCTTGCCACCGATTACGGTACCGATAGCACCACCGGCTATAGTACCGATGGGGCCGAAAGCGCTACCTACTAAACCACCAACAACAGCACCACCAACGTGGCCGCCCTTTTCGCTGGAGAAAACTTTCTCAGCACCTTTAGCAGCAGCTACACCAGCACCGGCGCCGACCACGGCACCAATGGGGCCGCCTACGCAGAAACCAGCTACTCCGCCGAGGAGTCCACCGGCGATCTTACCGAGCAAAGATTTTTTCTCTTGCTGTTCTTGAGCCTGCTGCATGTGGCTGCTTTGCAACTGATACATAGACATGGCAATATTACTAGCGTTAGAAAGAGCTCCCATAATGTACCTCCAGTTTTTCGGCTTTATATTGATTGAACCGAAACTTTATTTTGTTTTTATCTACACCCTTTATCACACACTTTAAGTAAAAGTAAAGCTCTTTATAAAATTTTATTAATTTTTGTCCAAATAAACTTTAGACAAAAATCTGGCCGCAAACTCGATTAATTTAGCACTTTTGTATTTATAGTTAAAATATATAAATAAGTTCGCAGTACGCTCAATATGAGAAAAAAAATACGCCCTGCCAACAAAACAGAGCGCATTCCTTTATATAAGCTTATGTAAAACTAAGAAATTAGAACCCTAAACCACCGTTCATATACTGAGCAGCGTAAGTGCTCTGGTAGTAGTTGGCCATATTGGCACCAGCTTGCTGATATTGGGTCATCATTTGCTGAGTAAGCTGCTGAGTTCTCTTTTGTTCGGAGTGGTTGCCAATAGCGCGACCGAGCAAACCGCCAATAGCGCCACCAATTTTGGCACCAACTAAAGTTCCAGCCGGCCCAAAGATAGTGCCGATAGCAGCTCCGGCCACACCGCCGACCACGCTGCCGCCAATAGTTCCGCCCAACTGGCTGGAGAAAGTTTTTTGTACACCAGTACCGGCAGCAGCACCAACGCCAGCACCTACTACCGCGCCAACAGGGCCGCCTACGCAGAAGCCGCCGACAGCGCCGACGATACCGCCTAAGATTTTGCCAGCAGTGGTGCTGGTTTTGGGCTGTTCTACGGGAGCAGCGCCAAACTGACCATAAAGATTATTGGTATAGTTCAAAGTGGTAGCTAAACTCATTATATTCCTCCATTTTTTCAGTTCACACATGAAACCGAAAACATTATATAATTAAGTGTCATTTATATAACGCATAGTTAAGTAAAAGTTAAGTGCTTTTCAAAAAAAAAACAAATAAAAAAGCCTCGGCGGCGACAAAAGAAGCACGCTAGAGGCTAGAAGATACAAATATATTCAGTTAGTTTTTATTTACTGGTTCCCAAAGCAGAATTTATACTCTGGAGATACTGCGCACTCTGAGTAGAGTACATTTGCATAAGCCCATCAGTGCCACCATAAAGAGAAGTAATTCCACTTAAGCTAGAACCATAGCTATTTAAATACTCGCTCATCATTTGTGTGGATAATTGCATAATTTCGGCTTGTGAAGAGCTACTGCTGCCGGTTAAATTGCTGATATAGCTGCTAATATCAGTACTTCCAGAAGAAAGCAAATTGGAAATACTGCTGGAACTGCTGCCATAGTTGTAAAGTCCGCTAGAAGTAATGCCTGTTAAAGCGCTGCTACTGTAATCGGACGAAAGGCCCAAACCGGAGCTTGTAGTAGAATTGCCATTAGAATAAACTGGCAAGTAAGGGGTGCTCGCTAAAGCGCTTTCTTCAGAATTTTTTTCACCAATCTTATTGCCTATCAAGCCTCCAATAGCTCCACCTACCAAAGTTCCTACTGGCCCTAAAGCGCTTCCAACTAAGCCGCCAATAGCCGCTCCACCGAGAGTTCCGCCAGTTTCGCTGGAAAAAACTTTATTGGTAGCGCTGCCTGCAGCCACACCAACTCCGGCTCCGATAACGGCACCAACGGGACCTCCTACACAGAAGCCGCCCACAGCTCCGGCAATACCGCCAGCGATTTTACTTAAAAGTGATTTCTTGTTTTGGCTACTTTGAGCATCACTTATCTGAGAATTGTAATTGTTGGCGTAATTGGTTAGTGTATCCATATCCTGCCTCCATTATTTCGACACTTTGCGACATCGAAAATTTTGTTTTTGTTTTACGTCTATATTATCCAACTTCATATAGACCAAGTTAACCCTAAAAACTAAGGGTTAGTTAAGGCAGACTTAAAAGCTTTACAAAGTGCACCGAGTGCGCAACTTTTCTATTAAATTTACAGCTTCAGTTACAGAGACGGGACGCTCTTGAATATCAAGGCCATTTTGCAAATAAGCACAAATTTTACAAATATCGAGACTCTCCAGTTTAGCCTGATGCAAAGAATCTTCCGAATAGAGAACCTCAGCCAAAGGACCGTCAGCTACTACTCTACCACTTCCCATAACGATTAAGCGTTGGCACATTTGGGCCAACTCGGAAAAACGATGTGAAACAACTATTAAAGTAGTACCTGATAGCTTTAAGTTGTTCAAAAGAGTTAAAATTTCTCTCGTGCCCCGAGGATCCAGACCAGCAGTAGGTTCATCTAAAACTAAACATCGAGGACGCATAGCTAAAACTCCAGCTAAAGCAGCGCGACGTTTTTCCCCTCCGGAAAGAGTAAATGGCGAAACATGGCGACAATCTATATGGTCTAATCCAACTAAATGGATAGCTTCCTCGGTACGTTCTTCTATTTCACTTTTAGATAAGCCCATATTTTTAGGGCCAAAAGCTATATCGTCAAAAACGTTTTCTTCAAATAATTGCTGTTCCGGGAATTGAAATAACATCCCCACAGAGAAACGAACAGAAGCCAACTTTTCTCCGCTAGTTTTGGCATCAAGGACCGTATCATTAACAGTTACTTTGCCGCTGTCACTTATAAGTAAACCGTTAAAATGCTGAATTAAAGTAGATTTTCCACTTCCGGTAGCCCCAATAATGCCAATAGATTCTCCTTCACTGATAGATAAAGAAACACCATCTAAGGCTTTTTTGGCAAAAGGGGTGCCAGCCATATAAGTAAAGGAAACATCCTCAAGCTTTATAATCGGTTTCATGATTTTCTGTTTTTAGATACCGGCCATGGCCCGTTTTTTACGTTGACGTTGATATTCCTCAATAATGCCTTCATAGACCATCCAGGTAGTATCAGCTGTACGCCGCCAAGAAAGATGCTGAGCTCGCTCTAAGCCACGAGTACGCATTTGCATACGTAAATTTTCGTCATTCATAACCATATGAATAGACTTGCTAATTTCTTCCGGTTTATGGGGATCGAAGGTAATTGCAGCATTGCCAGCTACTTCAGGCAAACTAGCCGTATTAGAGCAAACAACTGGCGTTCCCACAGCCATAGCTTCCAAAATAGGCAAGCCAAACCCCTCAACCAACGAGGGAAAAGCCATTAAGCTAGCCGCAGCATAAAGCATGGGAAGTTCTTCTCTATCGACATATCCCAACCAGTAGATTTGCTGTTGAGGATATTTGGAAGTGAAATAATCGCGTTCTTCTTCAGAATAGGGACCGGCAAAAACGAAAGGCCAATTGCAACGCGGAGCAGTAGCTTGTAATAGAGCCTCGACATTTTTATTGCCCATAAGAGCGCCCACATGCAAAATAAAACGGGGAGGCAACTTTCTTTGCAATCTATATTCATCTACCTGGCTTACGTACGGAAGCACATATCGATCCGAGATACCTAATAGAATCGTTTTAGTTATAGGCAATTTGCCTTTTACGCAATAATGCAAAGAGTGCTCTGTATATTGTGAATCGGTCAAAATAGCATCACAATGTATATAATTTTGTACATAGTCGCGATAGATAAATTTGAGCAAATTCATCTTGATAAAATTGCAATCAAAAAATAAATCGCTATGGGTAACTGACATCAAGTTGTGTACAGTCAAAACCCTAGGCACTCCTAAATCGTTCCAAGGAAAGCCAAAACGCAAATCTTGAGGATCTGTAAAATGCAACAGATCAACTCTCTTGGCAATTTCTTCGTAAACAGCCTGGTTATCCAGTCCGTCGCGTTTGTAACCGAAATATTTAAAAACAGGCAAATTGCTGTTTTTGGGCACTCTGACTATTTCGCAAGAATTTAGTATGCCCTGATCCAAGCTGATAGGTTCTTCCGGCCAAGCCATCAACAATATCTCGCGACGGCGCTTCAAATACTGTTCCAACAGTTCTCTTATATAAGTTCCGGTGCCCCTATATTTAGTTCCCACTTGTAGTGGTCTGACATCTAACGCAACGCGCATAAAATTTTAACCTTTACCCCAAACAAAAGACGCAAAATAAATTATCAAAGCCAAAATAATCTGTAAAAAACGCGGCTGTATTTTTCTGCGCTGCGATTTATACTCCTAGCAAAAAAGCTTTACCATAACAAGTCATCTTTTATTTGCTACGTTCTTTCTCAACTTGGCAACTATATTATCTGCAGTATCTTTCCAAGAAAAGTTCATAGGCAAGCCATATCCCAAATCGTTTAAAGAGTTAATCAATTGCACTAGCAAAGGCATTTCCAAAGAAAGCTCTTCAACAATTTTTCTGGCCTTAAAAAGTTCTTCGGGAGTGCCATCAAAAAACAGTGAGCCTTCTTTTATGGCTACGACTCTCTGGCTACAAAGAACTTCTTCCATATGATGAGTAATATAAATAACAGCCATTCCTAAAGAGTGACGCAAAATATCAATAGCTTCGAGCACACTGTGTCTTCCTGCCGGATCGAGCATGGCTGTAGGCTCATCCATAATAATATAACGAGGATGCATTACCAAAACACTGGCGATAGCAACTCTTTGAGTCTGACCGCCAGATAAATAATGTGGTTCGGCGTTGCGCAATTTTTCTAAATTTAAAATATTCAAGGCCCAATCTATGCGCTCTTTTATTTCCGGAGCTGGTATACCCAAATTTTCCGGTCCGAAAGCCAGCTCATCTTCTATAGTAGAAGCCACAATTTGACGAGTAGGATCTTGAAAAACCATGCCAACTAAACGACGCACATCATAAATTTCTTCTTCGTCGGCAGTAGAAAAGCCATCGACACTAACAGTTCCGGAAGAAGGCACAACTAAACCATTGATGAGCTTACCCAAAGTAGTCTTACCTGAGCCATTAGCCCCCAAAAGGCAAACGAACTCCCCGGGATCTATTTTCAAACTGATGTCTTTAATTATTTTACGATCATATTCTGGGGAAATGGAATCTGTTTCACTACCGCCGATATTTTTTATCTTTGGGTAAGAAAAGCAGACATTTTTCAGTTCTATCATAATGACAATTTATATCCCCACCAAATCTAATGATAAAAAAAATGCCCCAACTCTGCAGCAGAGAAGGGGCTTTTGTGTCAGCTGAAAACTAGCGAACCAACTCGATAACGGCCATAGGAGCGCCGTCACCTTTACGGAAACCGTTGTGGATCACGCGGGTGTAACCACCGCACTTGTTCTCACCATGTCTGTCGGAGAAACGTACAGCCAGGTTCTCGAAAAGATCCTGAGCTACAGCGCGGTCGCTGATCTGACGGAAAACGCGACGCTTGTAAGCCAAAGCTTCGCTGGCGTCATTGGCGTTCTTGGCTTTACGGGCCCAAGAAATGAGCTCATCGGTAAAGCGGGCAACTTCTCTGGCGCGAGTGATCGTAGTGGTGATCTGCTCGTGTCTTAACAAAGAAGTGGCCAAGTTTCTAAGCATAGCAAAACGGTGACCAGTCTGACGTCCTAAAGTCCGACTGCGAACTTTATGCCTCATTGGAATATACTCCTAAATATCAAACAAAAAATTCTTAATAATCAGATTCACTGAGCCCAATCCAAGCCAGAGAATCGCGAACTCTTAATTGAGCCCTTCGGGAGTGCTCGGACGCAGCGATAAGCCACGCTCGCTAAGTTTACCTTCAATTTCATCCAGGGACTTCTGGCCGAAGTTTTTCAACTTCATGAGCTGAGTTTCGCTGAAATTGAGAAGATCGCTCAGGTAGATAATGCCGGCTCTCTTAAGGCAATTGAGAGAACGAACGGACAGCTCAAGGTCTTCGATGCAAGTGCCATCTTTTCCGGCAGGAGATTGTTCCTGCTCTACAACACCTTCAGTCTGAGCCTGTAAGCGCGTGAAGAGATCGAGTCTCTCCTGCAACATAACAGCAGCATTGGCCACAGCTTCACAGGGCTTAATACTACCGTCAGTCTCAACTTCCAAGACTAACCGATCGTAGTCGGTTCTCTGTCCAACTCGAGTATCCTGAACTTCGTAATTGACTCTAACCACAGGGCTGAAGATGGAGTCAATAGGAATAGTACCTATACTCTGCTGTTCCTGACGGAATTGCTTCTCGGCGGGAACGTAACCGGTGCCTAAAGACGCAGACATATCCATAACCAAACGCGATTTCTCGTCGGTCAATGTAGCTATCTTGAGCTCAGGATTGAGAATTTCTACTTCCGGATCGGCAATGATGTCGGCAGCAGTAACTTCGCCAACACCAGAAGCTTCGATACGAAGAACTTTTTCTTCTCCGCCGATTATACGCAAACGAAGTTTCTTGAGGTTGAGGATAATCTCAGTTGTATCTTCTTTGACGCCAGGAATCGTAGAGAACTCGTGAAGCACTCCTTCGATGTGAATATGAGTGACAGCAGCACCCATCAGCGAAGAAAGCAAGACGCGGCGAAGAGAGTTACCCAACGTGATACCATAGCCACGTTCTAAGGGTTCCACAATGAAGCGATTTTCGCCAATTTGGCGAACTTCCGCTTTAGGATTGCGCTCATCTACGGCGTCCATCATGTTTGTGTCCAGCATCAATACACCTCGAATCAAGTTGCTCTATTCTGTAGTACTCAAAGAGCGCTTTTTCTCTGACTAAGCCGCCTGAGAAAACGCGCCCTCGAAGCGATTGCTACTAACCCATACGGTTGTAGAACTCGACGATGACGTTCTCTTTGATTTCGAAGGGAACATCGGCTCTGGTGGGCAAAGCAACGACTTTACCAAGAGCTTTGGCATCATCTAATTCTAACCAGGCGGGCACCTTACGAACTCGAGCAGAAGCGATAGACTGCTGGTTTAATTCCTTGTTGGCAATCTTTTCACGAAGTTCGATAACCATTCCGGGTTTTACTAAGAATGAAGGGATATCTACCTTGCGGCCGTTAACGAGAATGTTGCCATGAGCAACTAACTGACGGGCAGCAGGGCGAGAAGTGGTGAATCCAAGGCGATAGACGACACTGTCGAGGCGGCGTTCCAAAATGCGCAAGAAATTGTCACCGGTGATGCCTTCTTGCTTGGAAGCCTTGGAGAAATAGTTTCTGAATACGCGCTCGGTTACGCCATAGATTCGGCGCAACTTCTGCTTTTCACGCAACTGGACGCTGAATCCAGTGGCGCGACGACGAACGTTAGAACCATGCTGTCCCGGAGGGAAAGGGCGACGTTCAAACGCGCAATGAGGAGTAAGGCATCTCTCCCCTTTTAAGAACAGCTTAGTCTGTTCACGCCGGCACAACTTACAAACCGGCCCGGTATACCTGGACACGAATATTTCCTCCAAAAATAGGAGCGACTATAAAACCCTTGTGTTTATAATCGCACAATCTTCTATGAAAACTACTATACTCTGCGACGTTTCGGGGGACGGCAACCGTTATGCGGAATGGGAGTAACATCGCGCATAAGGGTGATCTCTAAACCGGCGGACTGAAGAGCACGAATGGCGGCTTCACGACCTTGGCCGGGACCCTTCACATGAACCTTAATGGAACGCATACCATGCTCGATAGCGATCTGAGCAGCCTTATCGGCAGCAACGCTGGCGGCGAAGGGAGTGCTCTTACGAGAGCCCTTGAAACCGTGAGCACCAGCGGTAGACCAAGACAATGCGTTTCCGGCTGGATCGGTGATGGTGACGATGGTGTTATTGAACGTGGACTGGATGTGGGCAATACCACTGGGCACGTTCTTCAGAACTTTTCTACCGCGACCACGAACGCGGCTCTGTTTTTTAGCCATGTTCTAATACCCTACGCTTTCTTGCTGCGACCAACGGTGCGCTTAGGACCTTTACGGGTGCGAGCATTAGTCTTAGTACGCTGACCACGTACAGGAAGACTACGACGATGACGGACACCACGATAGCAACCGATGTCCATGAGTCGCTTAATGTTCTGGGTAATCTCGCGGCGAAGGTCACCCTCCACCTTGTGTTTATGTTCAATGATTTCACGAAGACGAGTAACTACATCTTCGGAGACGTCACGAACGCGCATAAGCGGGTCAATACCCACTTCTTCAATAATTTGACTGGCTGTGGTGCGTCCTATACCAAAAATATATGTAAGAGCAATTCCGATACCCTTATCTCTTGGCAAATCGACGCCGGCGATTCTGGCCACGAATCGATTCCTCCTATCCCTGGACCTGCTTGTGTTTAGGGTTGGTGCAGATTATCCTAACCCGTCCTTTGCGCGTAATAACGCGGCATTTCTCACAACGTACGCGCACAGAAGGCTTTACCTTCATAACTCGTTCCTCCAGATATCTCATTGGTGAGGCCACTAAGAAGAACTTTTAACCTAGCAAGCCGACCTTAAGATTATCAATACTGATCTTTCGATCATTCGTTAAAAATATAAACCCTTAGAAACAACGTCGCATCCTTCCCGCCTGAAACGGAGGCATACCCTAGCAGCCTTAGGCTCCTAGCTACAGAGCCTTTATAAAAAGGGTCGGAACAATGCTTTGATATTTTACTACAAGAGTTTTGGCTAGTCAATACCATCAGTTAAGATCTTGGCTTCGCCAGAAGTGATAGCCACCGTATGCTCAAAGTGAGCCGAGGGCTTACGATCTCCAGTTACATAAGTCCAACCGTCATCTAATTGGAACACTTTATAAGTTCCCAAGTTTATCATAGGCTCAATGGCAATAACCATGCCTTCTTTTAACTGCGGCCCTTTAAGGCGAGTATCGTAATTGGGAACTTGCGGCGGCTCATGCATCTGACGGCCAACTCCATGACCGACTAAGATACGTACAACTCCGAAACCATTTTTCTCAGCATGCTGTTGTACGGCTACACCAATATCGCGAATGAAGTTGCCCGGCTTAGCCTGAGCAATTCCTAAATAGAGACACTCTTTGGTAACATCTACCAAGCGACGAACATCAGCGGGAACTTCTCCCATAATATGAGTTCTAGCAGAGTCGGAAACCCACCCTTTAAGGGTTACGCCGCAGTCAATAGAAACGATATCGCCTTCTCTAATGACTCTGGGGCCGGGAATACCGTGTACAACTTCATCATTGACGGAGATACAACAAGTACCGGGGAAGCCTCCGTATCCAAGAAAAGTGGGCACTCCCCCATGGCTGCGAATAAAATCTTCAGCCAATTTATCCAGCTCTTTAGTGGTGATACCGGGCTTACAATTGGCAGCCAGCATATCATGGCAAGCGCTCAAAACATTGCCAGAAGCTTTCATAAGCTCGATTTCGTGCGGAGTTTTTATCTTTACTTTTTCATAAATACGCATATCTAGACTCCCAAAAGTTGCTTACCGCTACACTAACAAAGTTGCGGTAAGCAACCGGTTAAAAAAATAGGTGAACTAAAGTCCTTTAGCTTCTACCATAGCGGTAAACTGTTTTTCGGTATCAGCACTGCCACGGCTACCATCTAAAGTTACCAATAAACCTTTGTTGGAATAATATTCAATTAAAGGAGCAGTAGAATCGCGATAGACTTTTAAACGAGAGGCAATAACCTCTTCATGATCGTCAGCCCTATGCACTAATTCGTGGTGGCATACGTCACAAATATTATCTTCCTTGGGAGGACGGTTCTTAATATTATAAACAGCGTTGCATGAGGGACAGACGCGACGAGTGACTAAACGATCTACCAACACACTGTCAGGCACATTGAAAGCTATAACTGCATCTAAAGGTTTGCCTGCTTTTTCCAGGCGTTCTTGCAAAGCTTCAGCCTGAGCTACAGTACGAGGGAAACCGTCAAAAATAAAACCTTTTTCACAATCAGGTTTCTGCAAACGATCAAAAACTATATCAAGCACGAGCTCATCGGGAACCAACTCGCCTTTATCGATATAAGAAGCGATCTTTTTGCCAAATTCACTCTGAGAGGCACGATGTTCGCGGAAAATGTCTCCGGTAGAAATATGGGTAACTCCATATTTAGAAATAATGTAGCTGGAAAGAGTACCTTTGCCACAGCCTGGAGGGCCAACTAAAACACAGCGCATAGCCAAAAACAATCTCCTTAAAAAAAATAACCCGCTTGACCTTCTAGATCAAGCGGGCTTTTTACTTCAAAAGCTCAGAAGCTTTTCTGACTTATTTCATAAAGCCTTGATACTTGCGCATAGTCAAGCGGGCTTGAATTTGCTGCATAGCATCTAAAGCTACACCTACGATAATGAGCAAAGAAGTGGATCCTAAGAAGAAAGTATTCACTTTGGTGAGCTGCATAATGTAAGTGGGAGCTACAGCCAACAAAGCCAAGAAAATAGCTGAGATGAAAGTAGTTCTGGAGAAAACTTTCTCGAGATATTCGGCAGTAGGACGACCAGGACGAATACCAGGTACGAAACCACCAGACTTTTTCAAATTGTCAGCGACATCATTGACATTGAAAGTAATGGCTGAATAGAAGTAAGTGAAGAATATTACCAAAGCGGCGTAGCAAAGGTTGTAGAAGACACCGCGGGGAGCAAAAATAGTCTCGATGTTGGTAGCCAAAGCTGCTACTCCAGGATGACTACTACCCCACACTAAGTTCATAATCTGAGCTACAGTGTTTGGCATATACATAATGGAAATGGCAAAAATGATGGAAATTACGCCAGCGTTATTCACGCGGATAGGCAAATAACTAGAGTGACCGCCATACATTTTAGTACCGACTTGGCGTCTGGGATACTGGATAGGGATCTTACGAATTCCCAGGTGGATGTAGACAATGCCAGCCACCAAAGCGATCAAAATCAAGAAGAAGATGATCAAGGAAATATAGTAAGCAGCGCCCTGAACGTTGGCGACTCTTAAGCTATCCATCAAGTAGTTGGGGAAGCGCAATACGATACCACCAAAGATGATCATGGAAACGCCATTGCCTATGCCCTTATCGGTCATAAGCTCACCCAGCCACATCAAGAACATTGTGCCGGTAACGAGAGCGATAACTACCATAGCGTAGAAACCGAAACCGGTCATAGTGAAGACACCGCCTCCACCGCCACTATAACGAGCTAAAGCTACGGTCATGAACAAAGCCTGCAAAACGGCCAAACCCAGAGTAAGCTGTCTGGTATAGGCGCCGATCTGTTTACGTCCTTGTTCTCCTCCTTCTTTTTGCAAATCTTTGAGTTGAGGCAAAACCACAGTCAAAAGTTGCATAATAATGGAGGCGTTAATATATGGGGTGATACCCATAGCAGCAACAGAGAAGTTATTTAACGCACCACCGGTGAACATACCCAGGAAGCGGAACAGCTCACCTTTGTTCAGCAGTGCGTTCCACACGTCTTTGTTTACGCCGGGCATACCGATATGTACAGTTAGAACAAAGATAGCCAGTCCGATAAACACCCAAGCCACACGGCTGCGAAGATCGTCCGACTTTAACGCATCTGCAAAAGAACTGGCCACTTCTAGATTTCCTCTACCGTTCCGCCTACTTTAGTGATGGCTTCTTTGGAAGAAGCGGTGAAAGCGTGAAGCTGAACAGTGAGCTTCTTGGTGAGGCTGCCGTTACCCAAAACTTTGATGGGGTTGTTGAGGTTCTTAACTAAACCAACGCTGAGTAAAGCCAAAGGATCTACGGTGTCGCCATCGTTGAAGCGCTCTAAGCTACCAACGGAAATCTCAGTGAAGATAACGCGGAAAGGATTTTTGAAACCGCGGAACTTAGGAAGTCTGCGGTACCAAGGAGTCTGACCACCTTCGAAACCGGGGGCCTTCAAGCCGCCGGAGCGGGAGCCCTGACCGTTAGAACCACGGCCAGCAGTTTTTACACTGCCGCAACCATGACCGCGGGCAACGCGTTTGCGAGAGCGACGAGCGCCGGAATTGGGAGCGATGCTGTTAGAACGCATGTTATTCATTGTTTCCTCCGTATGCTTCGCCCGAAGCCAAACAAAGCTCAAAAGCTTCGGGGGGAAGTCATAACTTTTATTTCATCATAGTATGAAAATTGCCCATTTTGAGAATGAGCAACTTTACGGTGTCGCAAAATAAATTCGAGCGACCCTAAGGACGCCCGACTAAATTTTACTCGGCTTGAGCCTCTTCTGTATTCTGTACGCGATGGGCGCTCTGCTCTAATTCGGCAGCAGCTTTCTTACCGACCAACTCGACAACTTCTTTACCACGGTTGCGGGCAACCTGATTGGCGTTGAAGAGAGAAGCCAATCCTTTGATGGTGGAATAGACGATATTGATCTTGTTGGTAGAACCAATCGACTTAGTAACAATGTTGTCAATACCGGCGCACTCTACTACAGCGCGGACGGCGGAACCGGCGATAACACCGGTACCAGGAGCAGCGGGACGAAGTACTACGTTAGCGGCTCCGTAGAAAGAATTGACGGGGTGAGGAATAGTGGTTCCCATCAAAGGCACGCGGATAAGGTTCTTACGAGCCTCTTCGTTACCTTTGCGGATAGCGTCAGTGTTGTCACTGGCTTTACCAATACCAACGCCTACGACGCCCTGACCGTCGCCAACTACTACCAACGCGGCGAAACCGAAGCGCTTACCGCCCTTCACAACCTTCGACACACGTTTGACTTGTACAACAACTTCTTTACTGAGGTCGAGCCCAGCGGGATCGATGCGGTTCCTCATATTTTCCTCCTGATGTAGGCAATGCGCCTATGGAAAAGTCTCTTCAGTTGAGCCTAGAACTCTAAGCCCTGCTCGCGAGCACCTTCTGCCAAGGCCGCCACACGTCCATGGAACTGGTAGCCGCCACGATCGAAGACGACACTATTGATTCCCTTTTCCTGAGCTCTCTGGGCGCAAAGCATACCTACACGCTTGGCCATCTCAGTGGGGGATACTTTCTCGTCGCGCAGCGTCTTGTCTAAAGAGCTGGCGGATACGAGGGTGTGACCAGCTTGGTCATCAATTACTTGAGCGTAAACGTGCCTGCTGGAGCGGAAAACTGCCAAGCGGGGATACTCAGCTGTACCGCTGACATTCTTGCGAATACGAGCATGGCGACGCTGGCGCAAAACGTTACGAGAAACATTATTACTCATAGCTTATTTACCAGTCTTTCCGGCCTTACCAGCCTTGCGAATTACAACTTCGTCTACGTAACGAATACCTTTGCCCTTGTAGGGTTCGGGACTTCTGAATTCACGAATATTAGCAGCTACTTGTCCGACTTGCTGTTTGTCAGCACCCATAACGTGAATGCGGTTCAGCTTAGTACGAGCGTCGGACTCGACGTCAAATTCGATACCCTCGATGGGCTCGACTTCGATGGGATGGGAGTAGCCTAAGTTAAGGGTGAGACCTTTGCCGGACTTAGCAGCGCGGTAACCAACACCGATAATGTCTAAGGATACTTTATAACCCTGGGTTACGCCGATAACCATATTATTAATGAGAGTGCGGGCCAAGCCGTGCTGGGCTTTGGTTTCGCGCTCGTCATCGGGACGGACGACCAAAATGTGGTCTCCATCCACCCGAACTTCCAATTTATCGCTAATGGCCTGAGTGAGCTCGCCTTTGGGTCCCTTTACGCGAACCTGTCCGGGCTCAACATGCACTTCTACACCCTTGGGAAGCACGATGGGTGTTTTGCCAATTCTGGACATGACTATTCCTCCTGCAGTACTTGTCTTGGCACTGCCGCGCAGTAATTACCTACCAAACGTAGGCGAGAACTTCACCGCCGACTCCAAGTTTACGAGCCTGCTTACCAGTAATGACGCCCTTAGGAGTAGACATAACTACAGTACCTAAACCGCCATAAATACGGGGGATTTCGTTAGCTCCGACATACACCCTCAAACCAGGACGGCTGATACGCTTAATGCCGTTGATAACAGCCTCATTTTCGGGGCCGTACTTCAATTTGATGTGGATCACGCCCTGTACGCCAGTAGAAGCGACTTGATAACTAGCGATGTAACCTTCACGCAAAAGGACTTTGGCGATCTGCTCTTTGAGCTTGGAAGCCGGAATGTCCACCTGCTCGTGAACGGCTGTATTAGCGTTCCGAATACGTGTGAGCATATCGGCAATGGGATCAGTGGTGGGCATTTCTTTTCCTCCCTGTATATAAAGCCGAATCCGGCAATCCCTCCGGAGACGGCGCGCTATTTAATAAGCGCAACGAAAAAATCTTACCAACTGGACTTGGTGACGCCGGGGATCTGGCCCAAGTGGGCACGCTCTCTGAAGCAAATGCGGCAAAGTCCGAATTTACGGAAGTAAGCGCGAGGACGACCGCAAAGTTTGCAGCGATTAACAGCGCGAACTTTGAACTTAGGTGTTCTGGCGGCTTTTACTTCTTGTGCTGTGGTAGCCATTAAACTTCCTCCAAAAAACTACTGACGGAACGGGCAACCGAGGGCGCGCAATAAAGCAAATCCCTCTTTGTCGGTCTGAGCAGTGGTAACAACGCAGATGTCCATACCGCGAACTTTGTCAACCTTATCATAATCAATTTCAGGGAAAATGATCTGTTCTTTAAGGCCGAACGTATAGTTGCCGCGACCATCGAAAGACTTGGGAGAAATGCCCTGGAAGTCTCTGATACGAGGAAGGACTACATTGAAAACTTTCTCTAAGAAAGCCCACATAATGTCGCCGCGCAGAGTGACTTTGCAACCAATCTTGGCGCCTTCACGAAGTTTGAAGTTAGAGATAGACTTGCGAGCCTTGGTGATAACCGGAGCCTGACCGGTGATGGCGCGCATATCGGATACAGCACCTTCGAGAGACTTCGGATTGGCAATCGCTTCACCTACGCCCATATTCACAACGACTTTTACTAAGCGAGGAATACGCATAGGGTTGGTGTAGTTGAATTCTTTTTTAAGAGCAGGAATGATCTCTTCCTGATAGCTCTTTTTGAGCTTAATGTTGGCTACCGGGGGACGACCGCCAGCAGCGAACTCTTCCTTCTTTTTCTTGGGAGCAGAAGGGGCTTTTCCTTGTTTGGCCACTTGAATTCTCCTCTTCCCGTGGATTTCCGACCCACGGTTGCTAGATAGTGGTAAGTCAACCGACCTGAACGCCTCTCGAGCGTCAAGTCAGCTGCCTACTACACTAAAACTGTTCGTGACATTTGCGGCAAACGCGATGTTTGCACTTGTCAGCGTCGATTACTACGGCGGGGCGAGTGGGTTTACCGCACTTGGGGCATACCAACATAACGTTGCTAATGTGGATGGGCAGAGCCTTCTCAACAATAGTGCCCTGGGGGAAACGCGGAGGACGAGCCTTCATGTGGCGCTTTACTACGTTGACGCCATCGACGGTCACTTTTTTGTCCTTGGGGTTCACTTCGAGAACCTTGCCGCGCTTGTCGGCGTATTTGCCGCAAAGGACGACTACTTCGTCATCTTTCTTTACGTGAGCCATTATTAACTCCTTAAAAACTTACAATACCTCGGGCGCTAAGGACACAATCTTCATGAATTCGCGTTCGCGAAGTTCACGAGCCACCGGCCCAAAGATACGAGTGCCGCGGGGATTAAGATCATCTTTGATCACGACAGCCGCATTCTCGTCAAATCTAATATAGGAACCATCGGGACGACGGATGGGTTTCTTTACACGAACCACTACGGCTTTGACCACGTCGCCTTTCTTAATGGCTGCTCCAGGCTGTGCCTGCTTTACGGTTGCTACGATGATATCGCCAACACTTGCATAAGTAGTTGTAGAGCCACCGAGAACTCGGATACAGAGGAGCTCGCGTGCGCCGGAATTGTCAGCGACTCTGAGCCTGCTCTCCTGCTGGATCATTGTGTTACTCCTTTAATTCTCTGCACGGCGCAATCCCCATACCCGGGCGTTCCGCCGTATTAGCAAAAAAAAGTCAGAAAATACTAACGGGCTTTCTCGACGATTTCAACCAAACGCCAGCACTTCATCTTGGAATAGGGTCTGGTTTCCTGAATCTTTACGATATCGCCTTTACCGCACTCGTTGTTCTCATCATGAGCGTGGAATTTCTTGCTCTTGTGGATGAACTTCTTGTAAATGGGGTGCGCGAACTGACGGGTAACTTTTACTACGATGGTTTTATCGCCAGCGTTACTGATAACTTCGCCAATTCTTACTTTGCGAATTCCGCGTTCTTCGTTCATTACTTGCTCTCCTTAAGCTCGAGCTCACGGATAACGGTGTGAATTCTAGCGATTTGCTTTTTCACTTGACCTACCCGAGAGACATCCTGCAAATGACCCGTAGCCAATTGAAAGCGGAGGTTAAACAACTCTTGCTTGGCATCTACTAAACGTCCACGGAGAACAGCCAAACCCAGCTTCCTCAAGCCAGCGCGTTCTTCTTTCAGCTTCATAATTATTCACCACCCAATCTTTCACGGGTAACAAAGCGGGTTTTCATAGGGAGCTTGTGAGCGGCTAAACGCATAGCTTCACGAGCTACATCTTCAGGGACTCCCGCAACTTCAAACAATACTCTGCCGGTATGCACAACGGCTACCCAATAATCAGGAGCACCTTTACCGGAACCCATACGAGTTTCAGCGGGCTTCTTAGTTGCCGATTTATCAGGGAAAACTTTAATCCAGACTTTACCACCGCGTTTGATGAAACGCGTCATAGCGACACGAGCGGCCTCGATCTGCCTGTCGGTCACCCAACAAGGCTCAAGGCTCTGGATCCCATACTCACCAAAGGCCACGGTATTACCGCGCTGGGCCTTTCCTGTCATACGGCCACGGTGCGTCTTACGATACTTAACCCTCTTGGGGCTTAACATAATCCTATCCTCCACGCGATCGTAACTGCAAAATGCTGGACTAGTATAGACTATAGTTCCAACTTTTGCAAGTTACGTGCGAAAAAACTTAGCGTCTTGTTGTAAACAGTTTGTTAGCGCTTGGACAAAATGTCGCCGCGGTAGATCCAAACTTTTACACCAATCACACCGTAAGTGGTGTTAGCTTCTTTAATAGAGTAGTCTACATCAGCTCTCAAGGTGTGCAGAGGCACTTTACCATTGAAAGTACGCTCGGTACGAGCGATTTCGCTTCCGCCCAAACGACCGGAAACCTGAATGCGGATGCCCTTAGCTCCAGCTTTCATAACACGCTGAGCGGCCTGCTTCATAGCACGACGGAAGGTCACGCGCTTTACCAAAGCATCAGCAATGTTTTCAGCTACCAAAGAAGCCTCAAGTTCGTGCTGATTGATTTCCTGGATGGAAATCTTTACGGACTTGGAAGTCATCTTTTCGAGACGACCGCGAAGGTCATCGATACCGGCGCCTTTTTTGCCAATTACCAAACCAGGCTTAGCGGTGTTGACGATGACGTGTACTTTGCTAGCACGCTCGATCTCGACCTTGGTTACGCCAGCGTTCTTATGGAACTTGGTGATGAAGTCGCGGATACGTATATCTTCACGCAGCCAATTGGCATACTCTTTCTGACTGTACCAACGAGAGTCCCAGCCTCTGATGATGCCAACACGCAAACCATTGGGATGAATCTTCTGACCCATTAGTGTACATTCTCCTTCTCTTTGACAACGACGGTGATGTGGCTAGTTCTCTTATGAAGCTGACTAGCACGACCGCGAGAGCGAGGGAGCCAACCTTTACCGGTGGGGCCTTCATCTACGAAAGCGCGATAAACAACGAGTTTGTCGGCGTCGAGGCCGTGGTTGTTTACAGCATTAGCCATAGCGGACTCTAAAACTTTAAGCATGGTGCCGGCAGCGCGCTTGTTAGTGAAGCGCAGCATGTTAACAGCAGCCACGGCGGGCTTGTTATAAATAGCCTGAGCGCAAAGGCGCAATTTGCGCGGGGTCATGTGGACGTACTTAGCAACAGCTCTAACCGTTAATTCTTCGGTCTTGGCGGCTGCTTCTGAACCTTTAACTGCCATAATTCCTCCAAGAATTTTCCTATAAGCCAGAATTACTTCTTAGCGACTTTGCTCTTCTTCTCAGCTTTGCCGCCGGCGTGACCGCGGAACAGTCTGGTGGGAGCGAACTCACCCAACTTGTGACCGACCATCTCTTCAGCAACGTAAACAGAGACGTGAGTACGACCGTTGTGAACGGCGATAGTGTGACCAATCATCTCAGGGGTGATGGTGCTGGCACGAGACCAGGTTTTTACCAGGTTTTTCTGGTTACTGGCGTTGAGTTTTTCAATCTTCTTCTGAAGATGTTCAGCCACGAATGGGCCTTTTTTCACTGAACGTGACATCTAAATCCTCCATAAATGAGGTACGGGCCTAGACAAGACCAAGTACCTAGCTGACCTTACTAGCAGCCGCGACGTCTCACAATCATCTTGTCGCCAGGCTGTCTTCTGCGGGTCTTCAAACCGTAAGTGGGCTTGCCCCAAGGAGTCGTGCTGGGACGGCCAGGAGTAGACCTAGCTTCACCGCCGCCATGGGGATGGTCACACGGGTTGGTAGCCACACCACGGATGTGGGGTCTCTTACCCATCCAGCGAGAGCGACCGGCTTTACCGATCATCATGTTTTCGTGGTCAACGTTGCCCACCTGGCCGACGGTAGCGCGGCAGGTGATAGGCACTTTACGTACTTCAGAAGAAGGCAGACGCAAGAGAGCGAAACGGCCCTCTTTAGCCATCAACTGAGCAGAGGAACCGGCAGAGCGGGCCATCTGAGCACCGCGACCGGGTTTCAATTCGACGTTATGTACAATAGTACCAATAGGCATGCTCTGAAGCATCATGGCATTGCCGACTTTAATATCTTGAGCGTCGCCGGAAATAACCTTGTCGCCGACTTTCATATTGTTGGCGGCCAAGATGTAGCGCTTCTCACCATCAACATAGTTGAGGAGAGCGATATGAGCAGAACGGTTAGGATCGTACTCAATAGTAGCTACGCGAGCGGGAATATTGTCTTTATCACGACGCCAGTCGATGATACGATACTGACGCTTGTGACCGCCGCCGCGATGACGAGCGGTAACGCGGCCTTGAGCATTGCGGCCGGCAGTTACTTTGTGAGGAGCGAGCAAAGACTCCTCAGGTTTGCACTTGCTTAAATTGCTGTTGTCCATCACCGACATAAAACGGCGACCGTTAGTAGTCGGCTTATAAAGTCTGGTTGGCACTTAAGTTCTCCTTCCGCGGGTATACGCTAGCTTCCAAAGCCATAAAGTTTGGCAGCCATTTGCACCCGCAACTGAGGTTTCACAAAAAAAAATCGCTCCCATCATCTACCATAAGATGGAGGGAGAAACCTCATAGCCATGCTTGGCAATTTAAGCATAAAAATGTCAATTTTTCAAGAGCATATATGGCAAACAAAGGCCTTTTTAAAGCTTTTTCCTCCTTTTTATGTAATTATGTCTTTATGTTTACATTTTAAACAAAAAAAAGACAGATCAGACAATCATCTGATCCGCCTCTTTCATTCCATTAGATTGAGATATTAGTTCTCAAACAAAGGAGCGCCAGCTACTTCAATCTTGTCGCCAGCTTTAATGGAGACATAAGCCTTCTTGTAATCGGGGCGTTTGCCATAGACACGACCGCGTCTCTTGACTTTGCCTCTCATGCGAACGGTCGTCACTTTGGTGACGGTGACGTTGAACATGGACTCTACGGCGTTGCGGATATCAAACTTGTTGGCTTTAAGGTCTACCAAGAAGGTATACTTATTGTCAGCATGCTGCTCCATGCTCTTCTCGGTGATGAGGGGGCGAAGGAGTACGTCGTGAGTGCTGTAGCGGAGATTGTGTACGCTGCTGGTAATCTTCTGAGTAGCCATTATGCTAAGCCCTCCTCGATAGCTTTCAAGGCGTCGCTGGTAGCAACAAGTCTAGGATAATCGATAACATCCAGCAAGTTTAAGTTGCGAGCTTCGACCACGCGAACGTTAGGAACGTTGGCAGCGGACTTCAAGGTTTTATCGTCGGCGTCTTTAAGAACGACCAAAACGCGGCCTTCGGTAGGCTGAACTTTGATAGCATCCAAAACGGCGATGAAAGCCTTGGTTTTGTACTCTTCGATCTTAAGAGCATCGAGAGCGGTCAACACGGACTCGTTCACGCGCTGAGAAAGAGCACTGCGCAAAGCTAAACGACGCATTTTGCGAGGAATAGCCTGAGTATAGCTGCGAACGACGGGACCGAAAGTGATAGCACCACCACGCATCAAAGGAGAGCGTCTGGAACCCTGACGGGCCATACCAGTACCCTTCTGACGGAAAGGTTTTCTTCCTCCGCCAGAAACTTCTCCGCGGGTCTTGGTTTTAGCGTTTCCCTGACGCTGATTAGCGCGCAAAGAAACCATAACCTGGTGAATAAGTGCCTCGTTGTAGGGCACGGCGAAGACTTCTTGGTTGAGCTCCAGCTCCCCAACAGTCTCGCCCTTCATGTTATAAAGGGATACCTTAGGCATCGTAATTTCCTGAGCCTTTCCTGAAACTGTTTATTACTTCTTGACAGAAGTCCGAATAGTGACCAAGCCTTGGTTCGGACCGGGGACTGAGCCTTTTACTAACAATACGTTACGCTCTAAATCTACGCGAACAACAGTAAGTCCCTGAGTTGTTACGCGGACATCACCCATGTGACCAGGTTTTCTGGTACCGGGGAATACACGAGCAGCATCAGTAGCGCCGCTGGAAGCGGGCACGCGGTGAGACATGGAGCCGTGGGAGTTACCGCCGCCACCGAAGTTATGTCTCTTCATACCGCCCTGGAAACCTTTACCTTTGGAGGTTCCCATAACATCTACTTTATCGCCAGCCTGGAAGACGTCAACTTTAATTTCCTGACCAACCTCGTAAGAAGCGGAATCATCTAAACGGAATTCTCTTAAATAACGCTTATTGGCTACACCGTGCTTTTTGAAGTGACCGGCACGGGGCTTATTTACTAATTTGTCACGGATCTCACCGAAACCAACCTGAATGGCTTCGTAACCGTCGTTCTCTTTGGTGCGCTTTTGGACTACGACACAGGGACCGGCCTCAATAACGGTGACGGGAACGATCACGCCCTTCTCGTCGTAAACCTGAGTCATACCAACTTTTTTGCCTAAAATGGCTCTCATTGTTATTCCTCTATTTTCTTGCTCGCTCTCAAGCGAGGTGGGATGCAGCTTGCGGACAATCGACCTCGTCCTTACCCAGCGGCTGCAAGACAACATAATTTATAGTTGCCTTGGCTGGCTAATTAGCTTCTGATTTCGATATCGACGCCAGCGGGAAGGTCAACCTTCATGAGCTGTTCGATGGTCTTCTGGGACTGATCGAAATAGATGTCGATTAAACGCTTGTGGGTACGGATCTCAAAGTGCTCACGGGACTTCTTATCGACGAAGGGAGAACGGTTTACGCACCATACATTCTTCTCGGTAGGAAGGGGCACGGGACCGGAAATGTGAGCGCCAGTCTGACGGGCGATCTGCACAATCTTTTCGGCCGAATCATCTAAAAGCGCATAGTCAAAGGCTTTAAGACGAATACGGATCCTCTGTTTGGACATTTTTCCTCCTAATGGACAGGTCACAATTTATCATCCGGCCCCCAGCCGCGAAGCCAGAAACCGGATGACAAACTAAATAGTGACCTATTTACAAAACCTACTCGATGATCTCGGTTACGACACCAGCGCCAACGGTTCTGCCGCCTTCGCGGATAGCGAAGCGGAGGTTCTTCTCAATGGCGATGTGCTGAATGAGCTCAACGGTCATATCAATGTGGTCACCAGGCATTACCATTTCTACGCCTTCGGGCAAGTTAATGGTACCGGTTACGTCAGTCGTACGGAAGTAGAACTGAGGACGGTAGCCAGGGAAGAAGGGCTTGTGACGGCCGCCTTCTTCTTTCTTGAGGACCATAACGCGGGCCACGAACTTGGTGTGGGGCTTAATGGAACCGGGCTTAGCCAATACCATACCGCGAACGATGTCCTTACGCTCTACGCCGCGTAACAATACGCCGACGTTGTCGCCAGCCATACCTTCGTCGAGGATTTTGTGGAACATCTCGACGCCGGTAACGACGACTTTACGGGTTTCTTCGTGAATACCAACGATTTCGACTTCATCGCCGGTGTGGATCTTACCACGCTCTACACGACCGGTAGCAACGGTGCCGCGGCCGGTGATGGTGAAGACGTCTTCAACGGGGAGCAAGAAGGGCTGGTCAACGGGACGCTCGGGCTCGGGGATCCAAGTGTCTACGGCGTCGAGAAGTTTCCAGATAGCTCCGCACCATTTGCACTCTCTGCTGGCGCAGCCGCACTCTAAAGCTTTGAGGGCGGAACCGGTGATGATGGGGGTATTGTCGCCATCGAATTCGTAGCTGGAAAGGAGCTCACGGAGTTCCATTTCGACGAGTTCGACTAACTCAGGGTCGTCTACCATGTCGCACTTGTTCAAGAATACGACCAAGGCGGGTACGTTTACCTGACGGGCGAGGAGGATGTGCTCACGGGTCTGAGGCATAGGACCATCAGTAGCGGCTACAACCAGGATAGCACCGTCCATCTGAGCAGCACCGGTAATCATGTTCTTGATGTAGTCGGCGTGTCCAGGGCAGTCTACGTGAGCGTAGTGACGCTTCTCGGTCTCGTACTCTACGTGGCAGATAGCGATCGTGATACCACGGGCCTTCTCTTCAGGGGCGCCGTCGATTTCGTCTACAGGCTTGAACTCAGCTTGGCCAGCCTTAGAGAGAACCGTCAAGATAGCGGCGGTGAGAGTGGTTTTACCATGGTCTACGTGTCCGATAGTACCTACGTTTACGTGAGGCTTACTACGAACAAAATGTTCCTTGCCCATTATTATTCCTCCATTCCGAGAAAGCAGACAGGCTCTCCCGGAGTTTGCTATTTTGTAGTAGAAAAACTATATACCAGCTGACAGGAAGCAGCTGTATCGCGTCGAGCTTCGCTATTAAGGCGTTTAAGCTCTCACACAAAAAGAATACACCCTTCGGGGATTTTACTCTAAACAGACTGTCTTGTAAAGTATCCTAGAAAGATTTATTCTCTTTTATTTTGGGAGCTGATAGAAATTCCTGCCAGCTCCCTTTATAAAGACTGCGGCATTTGTAGAATTTTGTTCTGCAACCGCAAGTTAAGAAATATCAGTTTTAGATTTTACCAGTTATGCGGTTAATAATCTGATCCTGAATATTCTTGGGCACTTCGGCATAGAAACCGAATTGCATAGAAGCGGTACCACGTCCTTGAGAGATATTGCGCAAAGTAGTGGTATAGCCAAACATTTCGGCCAAAGGAGCCTGAGCCTTAACAATTTGGATATTGTTGGAATCGACATCCAAGCTTTCAATCTTGCCGCGACGTCCGTTAATATCTCCGATCACATCGCCGAGATAATTGTCGGGAACTTCAATTTCGACCTTCATGATGGGCTCTTTGATGTAGCATTCGTTCTTACTGAGTGCTTCGCGGAAAGCCATGGAGCCGGCCACTTTAAAGGCCATTTCCGAAGAGTCAACTTCGTGATAAGAACCGTCGAAAAGAACGACCTTTACATCGACAACAGGGAAACCGGCCAAAACACCACACTCGGCAGCTTCGCGGCAACCTTGTTCGACAGCTTTAAAGTATTCTTTAGGCACTGTACCGCCGACGACTTTGCTCTCGAATTGGAAACCACTGCCGGGCTCCAAAGGAGAAACTTCCAGCCAAACATGACCGAATTGACCACGACCACCAGTTTGGCGTACAAATCTGCCTTCAGCCTTGACAGTCTTGCGCACAGCTTCTTTATAAGCCACTTGAGGACGACCAACATTGGCGTCAACCTGGAACTCGCGCAACAATCTGTCTACGATAATATCTAAGTGCAATTCGCCCATACCGGCAATCATAGTTTGTCCGGTGTCGGGGTTGGTGCTGGTTCTGAAAGTAGGATCTTCGTCAGCCAACTTGCCAAGAGCTACGCCCATACGATCCTGGTCGGCCTTAGACTTAGGCTCGATAGCTACAGAAATAACAGGATCGGGGAAAGTAATATTTTCCAACTTGATGGGAGCTTTTTCATCACAAAGAGTGTCGCCGGTAGTGGAGATCTTGAGACCCAAAACGCCACCGAGCTCACCAGCATGGAGTTCCATCACATCTTCGCGGTGATCGGCGTGCATACGTACCAAACGACCGATACGCTCGCGCTTGCCCTTAATAGAGTTGAGTACGGCGCTGCCGACACTCAAAACGCCGGAATATACACGCACAAAAGCCAACTTACCTACGAAAGGATCGGTGGCAATCTTGAAGACCAGAGCAGCTAAAGGCTCTTCTACTAAACCTTTGCGTATAACTTCTTCGTCAGTAGCGGCATCATGAGCGTGAATTTCGGGAATTTCCAAAGGAGAAGGCAAATAGTCAACAATAGCGTCCAAAAGGAACTGTACGCCTTTGTTTTTGAAAGAAGATCCGCAGAAAACGGGGACTATCTCGTTCTTAATACAACGAGCACGCAAACCGCGACGAATTTCTTCCTCAGTAAGCTCTTCACCCATAAGGAACTTTTCAGTCAGTTCTTCCTCGCCTTCAGCAGCTTCGGAGACCATCTTTTCACGATACTCTTTGGCTTGCTCAAGCATATCGGCAGGAATATCGGTATCTTCGAATTTCTGTCCCAGCTCGTCTTGATAAATGCGAGCCTTCATAGTAATAAGATCGATCATGCCGATGAAGTCGCTCTCAGCGCCGATAGGAAGCTGACAAGGTACAGCATTGGCTCCGAAGCGCTCGACCATCTTCTCTACAACATTTAAGAAGTTGGCTCCGGTGCGATCCATCTTATTCACATAAGCGATACGAGGTACTTTATAGCGATCAGCCTGACGCCAAACGGTTTCAGACTGAGGCTGAACTCCGCCCACGGCGCAAAAAACAGCAACCATGCCGTCCAAAACGCGCAGAGAGCGTTCTACCTCTACGGTGAAATCTACGTGTCCTGGAGTATCGATAACGTTAATGATATGATCGCGCCATCTGGCTGTAGTTACAGCGGAAGTGATGGTGATGCCGCGCTCTTTCTCTTGAATCATCCAGTCCATGGTAGCTGAACCAGCGTCGACATCTCCGATTCTGTGGGTACGGCCGGTATAGAAAAGGATTCTCTCTGTAGTAGTAGTTTTACCGGCATCAATATGCGCAGCAATACCTATATTGCGCACTTTTGCGAGATTGATATCTTCTTTAGTAGTCACACACGTATTCCTGACTATCTCGTTAGCGAGATTAGTTGTTTCATCTGTTGTTTCTGATGAGCTCACATTTATGCTCATAAATTCTGTTTGCCCCAATTCTTTTTAGGATAAAGTCAAAAAAAGAGTGCAGCCTTTCCAAAAGCCGCTGAAGTCTTCCCCCACTTCATGGTTGTCTATAGTGCTAAGCTTCTAAAATCAGGCAATCGACCGATATACAGTACCGACGAATCGGCTCAGGCGACGCTTCATATGAGAAAAATAAGGAAAAAAATATACTAATCGACAGTCTCAAAAAAAGCGCTATACCGACTATCGATAGGTACAAGCGCTATTTCTACAATATTCATTCCTGCGGTCGCAGTTTTTTGTTGTTGTGACCGCTCAACTCGCACCTTCAATTCTGTCTCTTATTCTTATCGAAAAAAATCCAAGAACCGGGCATCGACGCTTTTTATGCAAACCGATAAATAAAGGCAAGCATTCCGCGCGTCTGCGGTATTACACAATACTTTTCCTCGGCTGGTATTCTGCACAATTATCGAAATATATTATTCACATTCACCGTTGTGCAGCTTATAAAAACCTAGGAAGGGCGGAATCTTCCGATCATTCGGTAGATTCCGCCCCACTTAACAAAGGACTAAAGCCTTATAAAGAAATTACCAGCGGTAGTGAGCGAAAGCCTTGTTGGCTTCAGCCATACGATGGGTTTCTTCTTTCTTCTTAACGGCCTTGCCGATGCCTTTGGAAGTGTCGATCAACTCGTCGGCCAATCTCTCACGCATGGTGTGACCGGCTCTGGTTCTGGCGCTGGCGAGGATCCAACGCATACCCAAGCTGACGCGGCGCTCTTCACGAACTTCGACAGGTACCTGATAGGTGGCACCACCTACACGACGAGGACGAACCTCTACGGTAGGCATGGCGTTTTCCATAGCTTCAGCGAAAACGCTCATAGAGTCTTTGCCAGTCTTCTGGGCAATAATTTCCAAAGCGCCGTAAACGATTCTCTCGGCGACGCTCTTCTTACCACGCTGCATAACGCGGTTGATGAACTTGGTCAATCTTTCATCATGGTACACCGGATCGGGAATGGTGATCCTCTTAGGTGCGCGGCGATTTCTAGACATTATTTGTCTCCTCCGTCTACTGCACTCCGCTCTAGCCTTGGCGTAGGCTGGACTGCAGGACAACAATTAAGCTTTGCTAAGCTGCATATTTAGTAAATTCTCTTTTACTTCTTAACTCAAAAACAGAGAATTTACTTATAAGCGAAGTACCGAACCTAATAAAAGGTTCAGGCCTTACTTCTTCTTGGCGTCCTTGGGGCGCTTGGCGCCGTACTTGGAACGGCCCTGACGACGATTGGCTACGCCGCCGGCATCCAGGGTACCACGAACGATGTGATAACGTACACCGGGAAGGTCCTTTACACGTCCGCCTCTGATGAGGACTACGGAGTGCTCTTGGAGGTTGTGGCCGATACCGGGGATATAAGCGGTAACTTCGATACCGTTGGTAAGACGCACACGGGCGACTTTACGCATAGCGGAGTTAGGCTTTTTAGGGGTGACGGTCTTGACCTGGGTGCAAACGCCCTGCTTCTGGGGGTTGCCGCCGGTGTCAATTCTCTTCATAAGCAAAGAGTTGTTGGAGAAGTGCAATGCGGGGGCCTTGCTCTTATAAACAGGCTTTTTACGACCGTAACGCACCAACTGGTTAATAGTGGGCATGAATTACTCCTCAAACTTTTGCCGACTTTTGCTGTCTCGACCGAAACATTCAATCTTGCTTCTTTAGCAAGAGACGGGAGACGAGCTTCTCTCAGTCGGTAAATAACAAAAAGTTAGAAATTTTCTGAGCCTATCGCCCAGAAAAGCTATAGAAGTTTAGCATTTGTCAATAGAAAAGTCAACGCAAACGAACTTAGAAGCACTATTTTTTAGTTATCGTTTTTTTCATATTCGCAAAAACGATAACCCAAACCGCGTTCGTTAAAGATATAACGTGGATTGGCAGGATCCGGCTCGATCTTTTTGCGCAAATAGTTTACATACAAACGTAAAAGCTGCGTATCGTCCCTATACTCCGGGCCCCATACTCTAGAAAGCAAATTTTCGTGACTGAGCAATTTGCCAGGGTGATTGACAAAATGATGCAAAAGTTTGTACTCGGTAGGACGCAAATGGATCTCTTGGCCGTCAACTTCCGCCAAACGGCGATCAAAATCAACCGTTAGACGCGAATCGATAACTACTCTATTTCTAGCCAGAGGGGCCGGAGCATCTAAACGGCGCAAAACAGCTTTAATACGACTAACTAACTCGCGATGTCCAAAAGGCTTGCCAATATAATCGTCGGCGCCCAGTTCCAAGCCACGCACCCTGGCATCTTCGTTATCTTGGACAGTCAACATGATACACGGTATACCTAAAGAGCGGCGCACGTCTTCCAAAACGTCAAAACCTGACATATCCGGCAAATTGACATCCAGCAAAACCAAATCAGGCAGCTCATCGCGGATGCGCCTAGTGCCTTCGGCTCCGGTAGTAGCGCCAGAAACAACAAAACCAGCGCTTTCCAAAGTAGTTCTGATTAAATCCAGTACATGAGGATCGTCCTCTACGGCGACTATACGTCTCCCTTTATAAGATGGAGTCGGAGTCATCATGTTTTTTAACCTCCTTGCAAGGCAAACTGAAATAGAAGCAAGCTCCGCCGCCGGAGCCGTGATTCACGCCGATAGTACCGCCGTGAGCATCGATAATGGCTTTGGAAATAAACAGCCCCAAGCCGCTACCGCGCACTTTCTTCTTCATTTCTTGGCCACGCTCAAACAGACCGAAAATCCTTTGAGCATCTTCGTCGCTGACGCCAGGCCCTTGATCGACAACAGAGACAATTACATTGTCGAGCTGTTTTTTAATTTTTATAATTACCTTTCCTTCCGTACTATATTTGATGGCATTTTCTACCAAGTTGGTCATCACTTGTTCCAAACGGGAAATATCGCCCCAAACAGCCGGAATTTGGCCTTGAGTTTCTTTTACCACAGTAATATTTTTAGCTGACGCCATAGTACTTAGGCGACGAATCGTGCGATCGGCCATACTATCTAAATCTACCATATCGCAACTTAAACTGATGCCGCCGGCTTGAATTGAAGCAGCTTCTAGCATTTGCTTGACCATCTTTTGCAAACGCTCACTCTCTTCAAAAATAACTTGCGCTTTTTGGCGGATCATTTCCTGAGGCATATCAATTTCCGGATCGCTCATTAAACCGGCAAAGCCTTTAATAACTGCGATAGGAGTTTGCAATTCATGAGACATGGCCGAAAGGAAGACTTTTCCCAAACGCTCAGTTTCTTTGCGTTTGCTTATATCGCGCAAGGTCATAACCCAACCGTTGGGAATGCCTGAAGCATCTCGCACAGTTAGACCAATCACTTCAACGTCAATTTTTTGTCCATCATGATCAGTTAAAACCGCTTCTATTGGTTCGGCACTAATGGCTAAATTTATCGGGCTAGGCTGATTGTAAAGAGCCAAGCCGTAGCCGCCTTTATTGGGAGTATACGTTCCGCTGCCGGCATCGATAGAACTGATAGGCAAAATTTTATATACCGGTTGTCCGACAGCTTCATTGACCTTCCAACCGCTCATGGCTTCCAGAGCGGGATTAATACCAACTAATTTGCCTTCTCTATCTACTATAGCCACTCCATCTTTTGAACGATTGAGCATAGTATCGAACCAGCTGCGCTCGCGCATAAGGCTATAAATCAAATTGGCATGTCGGATACTTACTTCTAGACGATCCAACATCAAATTATACATTTGCGGATAACGATGTAAGAAAGTAGGCAAATCTTGGGAGTGAATAAGAATAAATAAGCCCACTACTTCTTCAACAGACATAACGGGCATAATTAAAGCGTAAGATTTGCCCATGCCTAGACGCGCCGCTTCACCTTCTAAACTGCGCTGCAACTTTTTGTTTTTGTACAGAGAGTCGCCGCCAAGATTGTCCCAGGGAGAGCGCTGCATTTTTTGGGCAGCTTCTGTAGCCAAAGTGCTAAATCGTTCGCCGGGATATTTTTCCAATCCATAGCTATAAGTATGAAATTGTACATTTTTTTCAGTGCCGTTCCATACTACCAAAACACTGGACTTGCCTCCGGAAGCTTCCGTCAAGCGGCGCAACATTATAAACAATTCTGATCCAGAGTAGGATTTTTCTTTTTCATCATTCTTATCTTGCGGAATTGCCAAACTAACTAAATCTCGATGTTCGCTCAATAAACTCATTTATATTTTGCCCCAATATTAAATATAACTTTTTATAAGAGTGAATTACATTTTACTAAGCTCAGCGATTCGTGCAACTATTATTTTATTTACATTTTTTAAGTTTTTTTTGCGTAAGCTGGGTAAAAAAAAATTGCCGCTATTTGCAAATAACCGAGTAGATTACTCAAAATAGCGGCAATTAAGAACTTTTAATTAGGCGGATTTATTTTTGCATTTGACATACTCCCCATGGCTAAAGCCAGGAGATTCTGAGATATTAACGAGCCTTG
>OQVS01000260.1_pt1 | contig 33952 bp, 32 predicted proteins | sample 1691601 | NCBI WGS metagenome assembly OQVS01 (sample SAMN03418268, study PRJEB22391) | human gut metagenome | biome: human-gut; feature: organic feature; material: feces | host: Homo sapiens | place: Tanzania | collected 2013-01 | reverse complement strand
GAAGAGATATACTCTATCATCAAGTCCACTCTGTGAACAAAAGCGTAAAATACGCATTCAAAAGATCAGGCAAGCAAAAAGCCTCGCCGAGAATTATATCCATGAGAGCGACGAGACGATATTAAATAAGCTCCTTGACCTTGATGAGCTTGATAATGCCGGCACGGTGTTTCTGTATCACAGCGTCGGCCGCGAGGTATCGACCACTGAACTCATAGAGAGACTTCTCAAAAGCGGCAAACGCGTCGCACTTCCCGTAAGCGGAGACGACGGAGCAATGGAGTTTTACCTTTTAAGCAGCCTGTCCGAGCTGACGCCGGGAAAATTCGGGATACCCGAACCACCGGTGACGCGGCCGGTAAAGCCGAAAGCCGACGACGTTATGATAGCTCCGGCACTGTGCTGCGATAAGCTCGGCCACCGTTTGGGGCACGGCGCAGGGTACTATGATCGTTATCTTGCACGATATAAGTGCTTCAGTATCTGCCTTTGCAGAAGAGCCTTGCTCGAGGATGAGCTCCCGGCAGAGGATACCGATATCGCGGTATCGCTCGTTTTGACGGATTGAAAATAAAAAGGGCGAAAACTCAAGGTTTCCGCCGTTTTTATGGTGGGCGCAGCAGGGATCGAACCTGCGACCCCTACCGTGTGAAGGTAATGCTCTACCGCTGAGCTATGCGCCCGATAGAAGTCGTTTTCCTTATAAGCTTTTGTTGCTTTCGCGTCAAGGGGTGTTTATCTTATTTTTTCAAATTGGACGCGCGAAAGGAAAAAAATGAAAAAATACGGTTTGATCGTTATCGGAGCGGGCGCCGCGGGATTAACTGCCGCCGCATGCGCCGCGCGGTTTGGAAAATCCGTTTTGATTATCGAAAAAAACGCGGAACCGGCGCGGAAAATCTATGTTTCCGGCGGCGGAAAGTGCAACTTTTCAAACCGTCGCGTCAATGGTGATCATTATTTGTCCGCCAACCCCCGTTTTTGCAGATCGGCGCTGGCGGGTGTCACGCCCGACGATGTTTTAAAACGGCTGAACGACGCCCGCATCGGGTGGGAGGAACGCGAAGACGGAAAATTGTTCGCTTTTTCCGGCGAATCGATCCGTCGTTTCGTTTTGAACGAAGCCCGCGCGGCGGGGGCGGAACTGTTGACGGGGGGCGCTTTGTTCGATTTGCAAAAGTCCGATGTTTTCCGTCTGACGTGTTCGGCGGGTGAATTTTCCGCCGACGCCGTGCTGATCGCGACGGGAGGCAAATCCTGTCCCGCGCTGGGAGCGACGGGTATCGGTTTTTCTTTGGCGGAAAAATTCGGGCTGAAGGTCGTGCCGCCCGAACCGGCTTTGGTGTCGCTGAAGCTGGCGTCGGGGACGGCGCCCGATTTGACGGGGCTTTCCGGCGTTTCTTTGCCCGTGAGGATTAAAACGGGCAAGCGCGGACAATTCGGGGATTTGTTGTTCACGCCGGACGCCGTTTCGGGTCCCGCCGTGCTGCAAACGTCGCTGCGCTGGAACGCCGGCGAGGCGGTCGAAATCGATTTTTTGCCCGAAACGGATTTGACGGCGGTTTTAAAGACCCGCCGCTTGTCAAAGGAAAAAAAACATCTCGCCGCCGTTTTGAGCGAGATGATGCCGTCGCGTTTAGCGCGGCGTTTCGTCGGGAATATCGAAGAAAACACGCCGCTTTCCGCTGTTTCGGACAAAGTTTTTGCGAAATTGGATCGGACCGTGAAACATTTTCGATTTACACCGCCCGCGACGGGCGGCTGGACAAAAGCCGAAGTCACCAAAGGCGGCGTCGACGTGAACGGATTGTTTTCGGCGACAATGGAAAGCCGGACGGTTTCGGGGTTGTATTTCGCGGGCGAGGTCGTCGACGTGACGGGCGAGGTCGGTGGGTACAACCTGCACTGGGCGTGGGCGTCGGGAACGGCTGCGGGGAAAGCCGCGGGGGCGCGTCAAACGCTGTGACGCGCATTGAAAATCAGTCGATAAAACGGGCGTTTTTATCTTCTTTGTTAATGGCGCGCGACGACAGCGAATATTTGTTGACAAAGAAATTCAGCGGATTTTTCAGCTGTTCGTCCCTGTTCGGATAGCCGCGGGGGCGAAATCCGGCTTCAAGCACGGCGCGCCAGCGTTTGACGGCGGGCTGTTCGTCTTCGGGCATGGATTCGATCGTGTCAAATTCCGCCATCCACAACCCGTTGCCCAGACGATGGATAAAACGGACGTGGACTTCGGTCGTCAGTCCTTCCTTCATGCGCGCCAGTCCGATTTCTTTGGCGGCTTTGAATTCCTTGAACGCCTCTTCGCTGGAATACCAAAGCAAATGGCTGTTCGTGTCGTCCCAGCGCAGGCGCATTTCGTCAATGTCGGACACGATGGTGTGGCGCAACAAGACGTATTGTTTGATGTGTTCTTCCATCATCAGGCGGCTGGCGGGAACGACGACGACGTTGCGTTCAACGGGTTCCAGTTTGTAAAAGCGGCGGTCGATCGCCAAAAGCATCGGTTCGGAACGCAACTGCGGCGACAGCATGTACACGACGATCGCCAGCATGATCGTGCCGCACAGCAACGCCGCCGCCACCAGCGTCATGATCCGCGACGTTTTCAAATACCGGCGTTCGGGCATCGCGCCGACATGCACTTTTTCGGGATAGGCTCCCAGCTTGTCATTGGTGCTTTCGTCGACTTTGGAAAACAGGAATTTGAACAGGTTCATCGGCGTTCCTCGGACTTTTTTAGGTATTTTCAAAATACGCCCTTTACTTTAACGGGAGATTAAAATATTTTCCACTTAGATTGTTACGGGTGGTTTGAAAATGCCGAAATTGAATTATATCAAGCAAAACATCTTTATGGTTCTGTCGATTTTGACGATTGGCTTTCCTTTTGTCGGATACAAGGTTTTCGGCGGGATCATCGTCAGCCACATGTATGACGGAGCCTTGATCGCGAACGTCGCCGCCATTGTGTTCATCGTGTGGGGGCTGATCGATCTGGCGTTGAACGCCGCGGGACTGTACACCGTGTGCTGTCTGGGCGAAGTCCGCTATCCCATTTGCGTTTTGTCGTGGCTGTCGCGGAAAAACCGCGTGCTTTGCCGCTGGAACGATTTCGGCGAAGCGGTCGACACGCTGTTGTCGTTTTCGATTGTCGCGCTGGTCGTCGGAAAAAACCTGTTTGTGTTTTTGGACGGCGCGCAAATCAAGTTGTGGAATATCTGCACGGTCGTCAACGTGCTGGGCGCGGGCGTGGCGCGGCTGGGCGCGTCTCTGTCGCTGGGCATTTCCTGATTAAAACGGGAAAAAGCGTTTATCCGCGGCGGTTTTTTACCCGCGGCGGATAATGAAGTTTTTGAATAAGCCGCGCAGATCGTCCAACAATTCCCTGTCGGTGAAAAAGGCGACGATGTCCGATGATTCCGGCGGTTCTTTTTCGGACGGATGCGGGCGGTATTGTTGCAAAGCGTACGTCTTCACCCCTCTGTTTGCCAGATCGCGCGCCAGCGACCGCAGTTCGCTTTTGGAAATGACGCGGGGATCCAGCGTCGTGCGGCATTCAAAGTCGACGCCCGATTTTACCAAAGCGTCCAAACACGATTCGACCGTTTCGCGTCGCGAATGCGGAATGCGGGTTTCATAGGCGTCAAAAACCGTTTTGACGTCGAATCCGACCCACGAAACCAGCGGCAAAACCTGTTCCAACCGACTGACGTTCACGCCCGACGTGTGCAGTCCGATTTCGTATCCCAGATCTTTGACGAACTTCATCGATTCGTACAAATCGGGCTGAGCCAACGGTTCGCCGCCCGAAAAAACGACGCCGTCCAGCAGTTTTTTGCGGTCGATCAGAAATTCGACAAACCGTTCCCATGTGATGAACGGTTCGCTTTTAAAGTTCTGCAATTCGGGGTTATGGCAGTACGGGCACCGTAACGGACACCCCGAACAAAATAAAACGGCGGCGAGCCTTTCGGGGAAATCCACCGTTGTAAAAGGCTCGACGCCGCCGATGATTACAGGCATAGCCGACTTATTCCGCCGCTACGTCCAGGCATTTTTCAACGGCTTTTGCTTCGGAAAAGCATTTGCGTTCGGCATATTCGGATTTTTTGCCGATGTTGAATTCGGACACCGGACGGAAATATCCCATGACGCGCGTCCAAACTTCGCAGGGCTGGCGTTCGCTGTCATTCAGTTTGATTTCGTTTTCTGTTGTCATGTTCTCTACTCGCTATGTTGGGTTAGGGTTAAAGATAATGTTTTCCTTTTGCTTTGGCAAGCCTGTTTAGCAGGAGCAGGCTTGCCGGCGTTTGACGGCGATAAGTTCTTCGTCGCACAGGGGGCAGAATTTGTGTTCGCCCGAAATGTATCCGTGTTTGGGACAAATAGAGAAAGTAGGTGTCACCGTTACATAGGGTATCCTATAATTCTCTAAAACTCTCTTAAGAAGTTTGCGGCAGGTTTTCGAATCCGAAATCCGTTCGCCCATGTACAGATGCATGACCGTGCCGCCCGTGTACTTCGACTGCAGGGATTCCTGCAAATTCAGCGCGGTGAACGGATCGTCCGTGAAACCGACCGGCAACTGCGAAGAGTTCGTGTAATACGGCGCCGCTTTCGTTCCCGCCTGAATGATGTCGGGATAGCGTTTCCGGTCTTCTTTTGCCAGACGGTAGGTCGTTCCTTCGGCGGGCGTGGCTTCCAGATTGTACATGCTGCCCGTTTCCTGTTGGAACACGACCATTTTGTTGCGAATGTATTCCAAAAAGCGGTTCGCGAACGCCTGACCGAACGAATCCGTGATATCGTGTTCGTCGTTCGTAAAGTTGCGAATCATTTCGTTGACGCCGTTGACGCCGATTGTCGAAAAATGGTTTCTCAGCGTTCCCAGATAGCGTTTTGTGAACGGGAACAACCCCGCGTCCATGTGGCGCTGAATGACTTTGCGTTTGATTTCCAGCGTCGTGCGCGCCAGATCCATCAATTCGTCCAGCCGTTTCATCATGCCGACTTCGTCGCCTTTGAACAAATAGCCCAAGCGCGCGCAGTTCAGCGTGACGACGCCGATCGACCCCGTCTGTTCGGCGGAACCGAACAATCCGTTGCCGCGCGCCAGCAATTCGCGCAGATCAAGCTGCAAACGGCAGCACATCGACCGCACCTGACCCGGTTTCAAACTGGAGTTGATGAAGTTTTGGAAATAGGGCAAACCGTATTTCGCCGTCATTTCGAACAGCAAATCGGCGTTTTCGCTTTCCCACGGGAAATCGGGCGTGATGTTGTACGTCGGAATCGGAAAGGTGAACAGGCGTCCTTTGGCGTCGCCGGCGGTCATGACTTCGATGTACGCCTTGTTGATCATGTCCATTTCGGCTTGCAGATCGCCGTAAGTGAAATCCATCTCCTCGCCGCCGATGACGGGAGTCTGTTCGCGCAAATCTTCGGGGCAGACCCAATCGAACGTCAGGTTCGTAAAGGGCGTCTGCGTTCCCCAGCGCGACGGGACGTTCAGGTTGTAAATGAATTCCTGAAAATTCTGCTTCACTTCGTCGTAAGTCAGTTTATCCTTGCGGATAAAAGGCGCCAGATAGGTGTCGACGGACGAAAAAGCCTGCGCGCCCGCCCATTCGTTTTGCAATGTGCCGAGAAAGTTGACCATCTGCCCCAACGCGGATCCCAAATGTTTGGGAATGCCCGATTCGACTTTGCCGGGAACGCCGTTCAGCCCTTCTTGCAACAGGGCGCGCAAAGACCAGCCCGCGCAATATCCGGACAGCATGTCCAGATCATGAATGTGAAAATCGCCGTTGCGGTGCGCTTCGCCCGCCGCCTGCGGATAAACGTGCGACAGCCAGTAGTTCGCGATGATCTTGCCCGATACGTTCAAAATCAATCCGCCCAGCGAATACCCCTGATTCGCGTTCGCGTTGACGCGCCAGTCCGCGCGTTCCAGATATTCGTTGACCGAAGACGCGACGTCAATCAGCGTCTTTTTGTCCTGACGGGATTTGTTGCGGTTTTCGCGGTACACGATATAGGCGCGCGCCGTTGTGTAATAATTCGCGGAAATCAAAACCTGTTCGACAACGTCCTGAATCTGTTCGATCGTCGGCAAGACGCCTTTGGAAAAACGATGGCGCAAAACTTTCGTCACCTGATTCGTCAGCAACGCGGATTCGTCTTCGTCAAATTCTCCGGTCGCTTCGCCGGCGCGGCGAATGGCGGACATGATTTTTTCGGAATTGAAAATGACCTGGGAACCGTCGCGTTTGACGATGCGGGATAAATCATTGCTGGCGTCGTCGTCGGGCGCCGTGTTCACGATTTCCAGTTTCGGTGTCTGGTCGGACATAGGAATCTCCGTAGTTTCATAGGTTTGACGGGACGAATGGAAACACAACAGATTGTGTTTTCCTTTGTGTTGATGCAACAATATATTGATATTGAAAGCCTGTGCAACAGAAAAATTATTTTTTTTCGATTGACAGGAAAAAGACAGGATTTCCGCCGATTTTTTCTTTCGGGCGTTTTCCGTTTTTTAACGATTTTTTTACACCCGACGTTTTCATACCATAGCCGTTTGAAACGGGAAGTCAAACGGAAAAATGAAAATCCTTGATTTGCGCCGATTCACGCCGATTCGAATTTAGAACGAATCAAAACAACGCGAATTTTTAAGGGATCGGACGAAAGAGGGAAGCCGAAAAAAAACGGCGGAAGATCATCTTCCGCCGTTTGTTATGGAGGTGTCTACGACTTTTTAATATTGGCGGGCGGTCTTGCAGGTGTAGTTCGTGCCTTTGACCAGATAGTCGATGTCCCAGCCCGTCGTGCAACCGTAGCCGCAGGACAGCGGATATTTCGTGCAGACGATTTCCTTGCCGCCGTTTTTGGCGCCGGCACGCGGTTCGCCGAATCCGTCGCCGCAATGTTTCACGCATTCGGCTTCCTCACCGGCTTGAATCGCGGTCTGGCAGGTGTAGTTCGTGCCGTTGACCAGATAGTCGATGTCCCAGCCCGTCGTGCAGCCGTAGCCGCATTCTTTGGGATATTTGGTGCAGACCAGTTCTTTGCCGTTGTTTTTGGCGCCCGGACGGGAGTAGGAAAATCCCTGACCGCAGTTCATCAGACAGCCCGTGTCCAGATCCTGCGCGGACGGAACGTAGGTGCAGGCGTTGTTTTCCAGTTTGAAACTGGATTTGCACGCCGAACAGGTGCCTGTTTTCGTATCGCAGCTCGCGCAATTTTTGTCGCAGGGGATTTGGAACGTGTTTTCGGTTTTAGTGCCGTTTTCGTCGATCGTGTTTTTATTGGCGTCGACGGAGCCCAGATGCCCGTTGGAATAGATTGAAACCGCTTTACCGCGTCCCAGTTTGAAAGCTCTGGCGACGACGAAAGATTCCGAATCGTTGAAAACGCCGGCTGCGTTCGCATTGCAAATTTGCAGGACGAATGCGACGGCGCATAATGTCGAAAATGAATGTCTCATCGCTCTGTTTCCCTTGTTAAATGTTTTTTCTCTGTTTATTAGCGTATATTACTTTGAATTAAAAAGTAAAGCGAAAACGTCACAATTTTGTCATATTTTAAATTTATCATTAAAAATCAATATGATATAGCTGTCTTAAAAATCGGGAAAAAGATTTTTATTGTATTGGCTTTGTCCGGTTGTTGTTGATTTTTGCAAAAGTTGTTAATTTTTTATAAAAAAATAATAAAATAAAATACAAATTACTTTAATTTGTAGTATATAAATATTTTGTATATGACGTCCGTCACATTTTTAGTGTGTCCGATGTCACAAATATTGTGTGAGTCTTGTTACGCGCTATGTGTGACGGCGCTCACACTTGTAAAAAGGGGAATTTAAGCGCGAAAAACCCGCGAAAGATTGTAACCTTCGCGGGTTTAAAGGGGGTGAACGGCGATTATTTCGGCGCCAAAACCATCGAAATTTGTTTGCCTTCCAACTTCGCGGGCTGTTCAACCTTGGTGTACAGATCCGAATCGGCGACGATTCGCGCCATGATTTCTTCGCCTTGTTTGATGTAAGCCATTTCGCGTCCGCGGAACCGCAGGGTGAATTTAACCTTGTTGCCTTCGGAAACAAAGCGTTGCGCGTTACGCAGTTTGACTTCGTAATCGTGCGTGTCGATGTTCGGACTCAGCTTGATTTCTTTGATTTCGACGACCTTCTGGTTTTTGCGGGCTTCCGCCTTTTTCTTTTGCTGTTCGTAGCGGAATTTGCCCAGATCCAGAATTTTGCAAACGGGCGGATTGGCGTTCGGTGAGATTTCAATCAAATCCAATCCCGCTTCGTCGGCCAGTTTCAATGCTTCGCGTACGGAAACCACTCCGACGTTTTCACCGTCGGCGCCGATTAAACGGACTTCCTTCGCCGTAATGTCTGTGTTGGCGCGCGGTCCCTCACGGGTGGGCGAGCCATGTGTCGTTTCGTTAGAAATGAAAAGCCTCCATTAGGTTAAAGTTATTCTTCGATGTGCGGCCACGCCGCTTCGGCGGTCAGTTTAGCAATTACGTCGCCAAGTGCAAGCGTTTCTTGCTTTTCCTGTCCCAAACGGCGAATCGTGACGGTTCCGTCGGCGGCTTCTTTTTTGCCGATGACCAGCACGACGGGAACTTTTTTCAGCGAATGTTCGCGGATTTTATAGCTGATCTTTTCGTTGCGCAGATCGATTTCGGCGCGAATGCCCGCTTTTTTCAAAGCTTTGACCACTTCTGCGGCGTATTCGTCGCCGTCGTCGGTGATCGTCGCGACGACCGCCTGAACGGGCGCCAGCCAGAACGGGAATTTCCCCGCGTAATGTTCGATCATGATGCCCGTAAAGCGTTCCAGAGAACCGAACAGCGCGCGGTGCAGCATGATCGGACGGTGTTTTTCGCCGTCTTCGCCGATATAGGAAACGTCAAAGCGTTCCGGCAGGTTCATGTCGACCTGCAACGTGCCCAACTGCCATTCGCGACCGATCGCGTCTTTGACTTTAAAGTCCAGTTTCGGACCGTAAAAAGCGCCGTCGCCGGGGTTCAGGGTGTACTTGTATCCCATATCGGTCAACGCCTGCGCCAAAGCGGTTTCCGTCTTGTCCCACAATTCGTCCGCGCCGATGCGTTCGTCGGGACGGGTGGACAGTTTGATGCTGACGTCTTTCAGCCCGAAAGCGTCGTAAATGTCCAGCATCAGGCGGACGACCTTCTGGCATTCGTCTTCCAGCTGTTCGGGCGTGCAGAAAATGTGCGCGTCGTCCTGCGTGAACGCGCGGACGCGGAACAATCCGTGCAGCGCGCCCGACGCCTCGTAACGGTGGACGCGACCGAATTCCGCGATATACTGCGGCAGATCACGATAGGATTTGATGCCCTGCTTGAACACCAGAATGCCGCCGGGACAGTTCATCGGTTTGACGCAATAGACGCGGTCTTCAATCGTCGTGGTGAACATGTTTTCGCGGTACCAGTCCCAGTGTCCCGACGTTTCCCACAAAACGCGATCCATGATTTGCGGCGTGTTGATTTCCACATACCCGACGTCGTTTTGGCGTTTGCGCAGATAGTTGATCAGGGTTTGGAACAGCGTCCAGCCGTGCGGGTGCCAGAAGATGTCGCCGGGGGCGACGTCTTCGAAATGGAACAGATCCATTTCGCGCCCCAGTTTGCGGTGGTCGCGTTTTTCGGCTTCTTCCAGCTGAACCAGATAAGCGTCCAAAGCCTTTTTGTCCGCCCAAGCCGTGCCGTAAATGCGCTGCAACTGTTCGCGCGAAGAATCGCCGCGCCAATACGCGCCCGCGACTTTCATTAATTTAAACGCCTTGCCGACTTTGCCCGTGGACGGCAGATGCGGACCGCGGCACAGGTCGATGAAATCGCCCTGTTTGTAAAAACTGATGACGGCGTCCGCGGGCAGATCTTCGATCAGTTCGACTTTGTATTTTTCGCCTTTTTTCTTAAAGAAAGCGATGGCGTCTTCGCGGGATTTTTCTTCGCGCACGACGGGTTCGTCGCGATCCACGATTTCCGCCATGCGTTTTTCGATAGCTTCCAAATCGGCGGGCGTGAAAGGCTTTTCACGGGCGAAGTCGTAATAAAATCCGTTTTCGATGGCGGGACCGATCGTCACCTGCGTTTCGGGGTACAGTTCCTGCACCGCCTGCGCCATGACGTGCGAACAGGTGTGGCGAATGATGTCCAGCCCTTCGGGGGATTTCGCCGTAATGATATCAATGTCTGCGTCCGTTGTAATCGGCGTCGCCAAATCCTGCAATTTGCCGTTGACTTTGATCGCCAAAGCCGCTTTCGCCAGACCGGCGCCGATTTTGGCGGCGATTTGCGCCCCGTCGGTCGCCCCGTCGAATGACAGCGCGGAGCTGTCGGGAAGTTTGATCGAAACCATGAAAACAGTCTTCTTTCATATTAAAGTTCTAGATGCGCGCATTGTAGTTCCGTTTTATTCCGCATTCAAGAGCTGATCTGTTTTTTTCGAAATTTTGCAAATACGCAGATCGTTTGTTGCCGCTTTGACTTTCACCCCGTTGATTTCAATGAATTTGAACGCGCCGAAACAGTCTTCGTTTTCAATGATTTTCCGCACTTTTTTTCCTAAAAGATATCGCGGAACGTAGATGGCGATCACGTCTCCGCGGTGTTCCGCAAGGATTTTGTCCGTCTTTTCTTTGAATTTGCCGTATTCCGTCAGGGTGGCGTTCGTTCCCCAATAAATCAGTTCCGGCGCGAAAAGACCGACGGCGCGCGCCTTCGGGTACTTTTTCGCGATGCCGACAAACGCGGAGGAAGTCGTCGGCGTCAGCAGCAAAACCAAAACGTCGTCGGAAGTTTCGATCGCGTCGGGCATGTCCGTCACGGTTGACGATCCCGAAACCGTCCATTTGTCGGAAAAGAAAGGCGTCCCAAGCAGCAAAACGACGCAAACCGTTCCGGCGATAATCGCTCTTTTCGTTCTTTTCCCCGAAAAAAAAGCCGAAACAAACAAAATACCGGCGACGTTTTCCATGGGAACGGTGTAGCGTATGATGCAAAAAAACGTCAGCCAGACAAGGTAGGAAAACAAAACGAAAAGAATCAGAAATTTCGTTTGTTCGCTCGTCCCGTCTTTCTTTTTAAAAAGGCGGAAACAAAAAACGATCAGCAGAACGAACAAAAACAGAAAACGGAAATCCGTAAAGGAACAAAGCCCCGCGACGGGAAAATCGGCGGAATGTCCGATTGTCATTAAAGGAAACAACAAAAAATGAATCCACCCGCGTCCGGCGGTATGAATCGTGTCCCGCGTGTTGATTTCCGGAAACCACGGGGATTTGAAAAACGCGTTGAAAAACGGAAAGATCGGGTTTTGATATTCCCTGTACAGCGCGTACATCCAAAATCCGTCAAAAACCAAAAAACCGACAATCCCGCCCAGAATGAAACACCCGATCCGTGTGAACGGGCGGGGGCGGCGCTTGAGAAAGAACGGGACGCAAAGCCCCGCGGACAGACAATACAGGGCGGCGGTCAATTTCAGTCCGGCGGCGGATCCCAGTAAAAATCCCGCCAGCAGGAAATGTTTTCCCGAAACGTCTTTTAAAACGAAACAATGCCGGATCAGAACGTACAATCCGCTTAAAACCAAAACGGAAACGGGAATTTCCCCCGTGCAGGATCCGATTTGAAACCAGGTGGCGAATCCCGTTACGCCCAGGGTCATGGAAACGGCGACGGATATTTTCCCCTTGGTCGAAGAAAGGTCGAAGAACAGTCCGTTCAGTAAAAACAGAACATACAACAACGCGCCGAAATACAATCCCGACACGAAATGATACGCAAAGACGTGATTGTCGAAAATCGTCGCCGTCAAATATGTGACGGCGTCCAGCAAAGGATTGCCGTAGGTCATTTGAAACGCGGGGGACAAATCGTAGCCGAGCCGCCCGTTTAAAAAGGAAAATCCCGCGTAATAGTGGTAATTGTAAAAATCCCAGATGAGTTCATATTGTAAAAAGGCGGAAAGCAAGCCTCCCGCCAAAAGGAAAAGAAGAAAAACGAAAAATTTTCCGCGTATCTGTGAAACGGACAACGTCTATCGCCTTTCAACGGGATATTTTTCGACGACTTCGCGATATACGGCAAGTGTCTTTTCGCACATTTTCGTTTTGGAAAAGCTGTCGCGCACGCTTTTTATCGCCCGTTCAATCATTGTTTGCTTTTTGTCGGCGGGCAAATCAAGCGCGGCGTCCAGCTTTCGCGCCAAATCCGCGGCGTCGCCGTGTTTGAACAGAAATCCCGTTTCGCCGTCCTTGATCGTTTCCGTCGCGCCGCCGTGGTCGGGACCGACGACCAGACGCCCCATCGCTTGGGCTTCGGGAATGACGCGTCCGAACGCCTCGGGATCCGTCGATGCGGACACGACGATGTCCGACAACATGTAGGCGACGTCCATTTCACGACACAAATCAACCATCTGCACCACGCCGGACAGCCCCAGTTTTTTAATCTTGCGTTCCAGTTCGCGGCGGTATCCCGCGCGTCCCTGATCCGATCCGACGAACAGGCAGCGCACGTCGTTTTTATGCTTCATCTGCGACAAGGCGTCCAGAAATAACAGCTGACCTTTCCATCGCGTCAACCGTCCGGGCAGCATGATGACGGGTTTGTCTTCGGGCAGGTTCCATTTTTGCGACAGAGCGATCAACCGTCCCTGCGTCACCTGCGCCGTGTTGAACCGGTCGACATCCGCGCCGCGGTGAATGACGCGGATTTTTTCAGGATCGACGTTTTCGTAATTGCTCAGGATATGGTTTTTGATGAAATTCGACACCGCGATTGTCACGACGCCGTCCGTCATCACTTTATTATATCTTTTTTTAATTTTGAACGGTCCGAGGTTGTACGCGCCGTGAAAAGTCGTCACAAACGGCACCCCCGTCATTTCGCACGCCCATTTCGCCGACCATGCGGGGGCGCGGGATCGCGCGTGAACGATATCGACATGCTTTTCTTTGATGATTTCAGCCAGTTTCGACGCGTTGCGGCGCATGATGAAATAGTTTTTCGAATAAACGGGCAGGGTGATGTGTTCCGTTCCGTCCCGTTCCAAATCGTGCGTCAGCCGTCCGCCGCCCGAAACGACGACGGATCCGAAACCCGCGACGGTCAGCGCGGCGGCGATTTCGATCGTTCCCCTTTCGACGCCGCCCGTTTCCAGACGGGGCAGGACTTGCATAACGACGATTTTTTTATCTTCGGTCATAATCTTGGTTCCATTTTTTAAAGCAGACAAAAAACTTCATTTACAGCGGACCGCCGTAAGGACGGCGTTCGGAGTAGCCTTTTTCGCGCATGCAGGACGCATAACGCCAGTAGATCACGGTTTTGGACGGGTGGGCGGCGTTCACGAAAATCGGCATCGATCCGACGTAGGGTATGAAATTCGCCCAGATGCCGCCGTCTTTCAGCCGTAGCCGCAAATCCAGCGTGGTGACGTTGTCGCTCCATGAAAACGACCACGGCCAGAAATCGGCGCGTTCCAGACATTTGTTGTGATCCTGCACAAAGCGTTCCGCCCCCGTATTGGCTTTTTTCCAATAATAAACGCGCGTCGGCGTCGAACAGGCGGTCAGGCACAGGCAAAGGGAAAACAACAAAAAGATTTTTCTCATTTTCTGTTTTTCTCCGTCAGTCAGAAATCGGGGTTCGTGTAATGGGGCGCGGGGGTGACGCCGGGAATGCGCAACGATAAAATGCCGCGGAAAGACGGACGCGATTTGATGCGCGCGTACCAGTCGCGCGTTTCCCTGAACGCCGGCGCGCCGTCCTGCGCGGGCTTGTCCCACGGGACTTCGCCGATATAGTCCAGAATCGCGAATTGAGCCGCCGCCGAAATGTCCGCCATGGAAAACGTGTCGCCCGCCAGCCAGTTGCGCTGTTTCAAAAGCCATTCGGTATAGGTCATGTGACCGACGATATTGGCTTTTCCCGCGCGGATCGTTTCCGAATCCGGAACCCCGCCCGTCAGGCGTTTGATTATTTTTTCGCCCGTCAGATAACGGGTGACTTCGCTGAAAAACATGTCGTCGAACCAGTCGCACAGGCGGCGCGTTTCGGCTCTGTCGCGCGGATAGCTGCCCAGCAGGGGGCGCGATGTCGTTTCGTCGATGTATTCGCAAATCGGACGGTGTCCGCAGATCAGCGTGCCGTCGGCTTCTTCCAAAACGGGGATTTCGCCCGACGGGTTGAACGACGCGAATTCGGGGCGGCGCAACCACCATTCTTCGGTTATTTCATTGAATTGCAATCCTTTTTCGCCCAACAGCATTCGCACTTTGTTGGAAAAGGGATCCGCAGGGTGTTGGTACAATGTGTGCATGCGCCGTCTTTCCGAAAAAAACTTGTTTCAAGATTCTTATATTAGAATAGTTTATAGCTTGTAAATATTGAAAAAAAACTTATTCTGAAACAAAATGTTTTTTTACGAAGGGAAACAGGTATGTTGCAAACGGTCGTTCTGGCTTTGGTGCAAAGCGCGGCGGAATTTCTGCCGGTCAGTTCTTCTGCGCATTTGATTTTGGTGCCGCTGCTGTTCGGCTGGCGGGATCAGGGATTGGCGGCGGATATCGCCCTGCATGTCGGAACGCTGTTTTCCGTGATGATTTATTTTCGCGCGGACGTCGCGGCGATGCTTTCGGGCGGAATCGACATTTTGAAACGACGCTTCGCGACGCCTGCCGCCGCTTTGACGATGAAGTTGGGCGTCGGGTGTCTGCCCGTTTTCATCATCGGCGCGCTGAGCAGTTCGTACATCGCCGAACATTTCAGAAACCCGCTGATCGTCGCGGTGACGGCTGTCGTCGGGGGCGTGTTGCTGTATGCGGCGGATCGAATCGGCGGAACGGATAAAAACGTCGCCGCAATGACACTGAAAGACGCTTTTTTAATCGGCTGCGCGCAGGTGCTGGCGCTGATTCCGGGAATCAGCCGTTCGGGCATTACGATGACGGCGGCGCGCGCGTTGGGAATCGAGCGGGGCGAATCGGCGCGTTTTTCGATGCTTTTGTCCGTTCCGACCATCGGCGCGGCGGGAATGCTGGGAATTGCCAACATTTTGGCAAACGGCGAAACGGGCGGAGCGTTGTCCGGAACGATGATCCTGACGGGCGGACTGATTTCCTTCGCGGGCGGCGTTCTGGCGATCGGTTTTTTGATGAGATGGCTGAAAACGTCGTCGTTCGCGGTATTCGCGATTTACCGCGTTTTGCTGGGAATATATCTTTTTTACGTTTTTTGAAAATTTTTTGTTGACGGAGGGGTGAAAACGTAATAGAAGACTACCTGTTTCTTGTTTTGCCCAAATGGCGGAATTGGTAGACGCGCTAGCTTCAGGTGCTAGTACTCGCAAGGGTGTGTAGGTTCGAGTCCTATTTTGGGCACCAAAACAAGTTCAAGACAAAGGGGCGGTTAAAGCCCCTTTCTTTTTGAACGGAAGGAATTTAAATCAATGACGCAAATTTACTTTCACGAAGGGGATTTGCCCGAAAACGTCCGTTTCGAAAACGCCGTTGCCGTCGACACCGAAACGATGGGGCTGGAATTGAACCGCGACCGGCTGTGTCTGGTTCAGTTGGGGGACGGCAAGGGAAACGCCCATATCGTCCGTTTTAAAAAAGGACGGTACGACGCGCCGAATTTGAAATCGCTGATCGAAGATCCGTCCGTTCTGAAAATTTTTCAATACGCGCGATTCGATGTCGCCGCGTTGTACAAATATCTGGGGGCGGTCTGTCGTCCCGTCTATTGCACGAAAATCGCGTCAAAGCTGGCGCGCACGAACGCCCCGTCGCACAGTCTGAAATCGTTGTGCGAATCCCTGTTGGGCGTCGAATTGGAAAAAGAACAACAATGCTCCGACTGGGGGGCTGACGAATTGTCGCCCGAACAGCTGAAATACGCCGCGAACGACGTTCTTTATCTGCACGCGCTGAAAGAAAAGCTGGACGCTTTGCTGGCGCGCGAGGGACGGACGGAAACGGCGCGCGCGTGCTTTGATTTTCTGCCTCGCGTCGGTATGATGGATATCGACGGATTTGACTGCGGTATCGTGTTTTCACATTGATTTTTGATAAAAGGAACGGCGCGAATGATAACTTCCGGCGAAATACTGCAAACGGCTCACGATGTTTTGGAACAGGAAAGCGCGTCGTTAAAGCTTTTGAGCGACAGCATTGACGATTCTTTCGTCCAAGCCGTCAACGCCGTCAACGCGACAAAGGGACGCGTCGTCATTACCGGCATGGGCAAAAGCGGACACGTCGGTCGCAAAATCGCCGCGTCTTTGTCGTCTTTGGGAACGACGGCGTATTTCGTCCACCCCGGCGAAGCCAGCCACGGCGATTTGGGCATGATTGAACCCGACGACATCGTTATCGCCCTGTCCAATTCGGGCGAAGCCCCCGAGCTGAGCGACATTATCGCTTTTTGCCGCCGTTTCGGCATCAAGCTGATCGGCATGACCGGACGGCGGGACAGCACGCTGGGACGGCAATCGGACGTCGTCCTGTGTCTGCCGCCCATTCACGAAGCCTGTCCGTTCGGACTGGCGCCCACGACGTCAACGACGCTGATGATGGCGCTGGGGGACGCGCTGGCGATCGCTTTGCTGAAACTGCATAACTTTTCCAAAGAGCAGTACAAACTGCGCCACCCCGGCGGCAAGCTGGGCAAAATGATGCTGACCGTCGCCGATTTGATGCACAAAGGCGATGAAATGCCGCTGGTTAAACCCGGTTTGAACATGGCTGACGCTTTGGTTGAAATGAGCTCGAAGGGCTTCGGGTGTCTGGGCGTCGTTGACGACGCGGGCAAGTTCTGCGGCATATTCACCGACGGCGATTTGCGGCGCGCCATGGCTCCGAATTTGTTGACGAAAACGGTCGGCGACGTGATGACGCGCACGCCGACGACGACGACGGCGCAGACGCTGGCGATCGACGCTTTGCGTATTATGAACACGACGGGCAAGGGCATTACCAGCCTGTTCGTTCTTGATGACGACAATCGTCCGATCGGGTTGTTGCACATGCACGACTGTTTGCGCGCCGGAGTGGCTTGATGACGCGGAAAGTCGTCGACATCAGCGATGTGAAATGGGGTAAAACCCGCACGGGCGGTGCGGCGGATTGGCAGCGCAGGCAAAAACGGCGCATGAGGACGCACAGTCGTCTGGTCGTTTCTTTGAAAATTCTGTTTCCCAGCATGGCGGCGGTTCTGATCGGACTGGTGATTGTCTGGCCGCAGCTGAACGCGCAGCGGGAAGAACAGATTTCCCTGTTGGCGTCAGAGGTCGGAAATATGGCTTTGCCCGACGATCAGGCAATGGTCAATCCGCGCTTTTTTGCTGTTGACGAAAAAGGCGAGCCGTTTAATCTGATCGCGAAAAGGGCTTTTGAACTGCCGGGCGAAACGCGCCGTGTCCAGCTGGACGACGTCAAAGCCGATTTGTTGCACAAGGATAACCGTTGGTTCGCTTTGGACGCCGATGTCGCCGTCTATTCGCAAAAGGACGATACGATGGAATTGTCGAAGCAGGTCTTTCTGTACACCGAAACGGGCGAGGAAATCGAAACGACCCGCGCCGTCATCAATATGAAAACCCGCGACATTTCCGGAAACGAAAAAGTGTTCGCCCGCGTCCCCGCGGGCAACGCCGAAGCCGACGGCTTTTCCGTTTCGCAAAAGGGAACGGTGATCCGCCTGACGGGAAAAACGCGCGCCGTTTTTTATCCCGAAAACAGACCGAAAGGAAAAAAGTAAATGCGCCGCAGTCTTTTCTGGTGTTTGACATGGATTTTCGTTTTCGGAACATCGCCGGCTTTGTGCGCCCGCGTGTCCGGAACGCCCCAAAAGCAACAGGTCGTTTTGACCAGTGACGGCGGGCTGGAATGGAACAGCGTTAAAAAAACGCTGACCGCCGAAAAAAAAGCGCTGGTCACGCGCGGCGATACGGCGATGGGCGCCGATAAAATCACCGCTTTTTACCGCGAGGCAAACGGCAAGGACGGCGACGTCTATCTGGTCAAGGCGTTCGGCAACGTCATCATCTCCACGCCGAAACAGACGGTCTATGCCGATTCGGCGGTCTATGAAATCGAAAAATCGGTAATTATTCTTAAAGGAAATCCCGTTAAGCTGTTCGCGGGTCAGGAACGCATGACGGCGAAAGTTCTGGAGCTGTGGCAAAACAAAGACATGGCGGTTGCCAGGCGCAACGTCACGGCTTTGAAGGATTCCCGCCGTCTGGAAGCCGATGTCGTCAAAGCCTACTTTGTCAAAAAGGGCAACGCGACGCAGGTCGAGCGTTTCGAAGCCGAAAACAACGTCGTCATTTCGAACGACAAAGAAAAAGTCCAAGGCGATTCGGGCGTTTATCTGGTCGATAAGGAAACGGCGACCCTGCAGGGAAACGTCAAAATTTCGCAGGGAAAGAACTTTATCGTCGGCGAAGTCGCCGATATAAATATGAAAACAGGCGTAAGCCGCTTGCAAATGATGTCTGAAAAGGGTAAATCTAAAAAGCAGGTGCGCGGTGTTTTCGTTCCCGAAAGCGGCAAAAAGCCCGTCGAAATCGAAAAACCCAAAGCGCCGACCGTTTTAAAGGGAAACAACAGCGGTGACGATGACGGACGCGAATCAAACGAAAAACTCCTCAGTTCCTCCGACGGGGAATAACAACGCGCCGCGTCTGGCGGCGACAACCGAAATGGGGTTGCGCGCGACCTGTCTGTCCAAAGCATATAAAAAACGTCCCGTTCTGCGCAACGTGTCCTTTAAAGTCGACCGCGGCGAAGCCGTCGGGTTGTTGGGACCGAACGGCGCGGGGAAAACAACGTCCTTTTATTGCATCACGGGGCTGATCACCCCCGATTCGGGAACGGTGACGGTTGACGGCATTGACGTAACGTCTTTGCCGATGTACCGCCGCGCGCGGTTGGGGATCGGTTATCTGCCGCAGGAAGCGTCCATTTTCCGCAGTTTGAACGTCGAAAACAATATCCGCGCCATCTTGGAAATCGCCGAACCCCGCTGGGATCGGCGCGAAGAAATGCTGGAAGAGCTGCTGAACGAATTTTCAATCGCCCATTTGCGCCGCGCGCCCGCTTTGGCGTTGTCGGGGGGCGAACGGCGCCGCGTCGAAATCGCGCGCGCTTTGGCGTCTTCGCCATCGTTCATTCTGTTGGACGAACCGCTGGCGGGGATCGATCCGATTTCGGTCGGGGAAATCAGGGATCTGGTGTCGCATCTGAAACACCGCGGCATCGGCGTTTTGATTACCGATCACAACGTGCGCGAAACGCTGGATATTATCGATCGCGCCTATATTTTACACGACGGCGTCGTTTTGATGGAAGGCGATCCGCAGGACGTCGTGCGCCACGAAGATGTCCGCCGCGTTTATCTGGGTGAAAAATTCGCGCTGTGATTTCGCAAGACAGGGGGCGGCAGATGTCTTTGACACCTCGTCTGGATTTACGGCAATCGCAGGCTTTGACGATGACGCCGCAGCTGCGGCAAGCCATACGCCTGTTGCAAATGTCGGCGCAGGAATTGGAAACGGCGGTCGCCGAAGAACTGGAAAAAAATCCTTTTTTGGAACGCGAGGGCGCGCTTGATCTTGGCGACGCCGATCAGCCTTTTGACGATTCCGAAACGGCGGAACGCGACGGCTTGCCGGATTTGTTCGATTCAACGGGGGAGGAAAACGCGCCGCTTGACACGAACGACGAACCGACCGAGGACAGCTTTTACGAACAGGCGCGCGACGCCGAACCTGATTTTGAACCCGATTTTTCGATGAATCCGATGACGGGCGCGGGCGCGACCGGATACGACGGCGATTTTTCAGCCGTCGATTTGTGTGCCGCGAAACCGCAATCCCTGTCCGAATCCGTCGAACAACAGATTCGGCTGGCTTTCGACGATGAAAGCGACCGCGTGATCGCCCGCGGGCTTGCGGAAAAACTTGATGGCAACGGCTGGTTGACCGAAAAAACGGACGATGTCTGTTCCCCCGAAACGCTTGACAGGATTTTACCGGAATTGCAGTTGTTCGCGCCGACGGGGATTTTTGCCCGCGATTTGGCGGAATGTCTGGCTTTGCAGTTGAAAGAGCGCAATCGTTTCGATCCCGCCATGGCGGCGATGATCGCGCGTTTGGATCTGGTCGCAAAGCGCGAATACAAACAGCTGGCAAAAATTTGCGGCGTCGACGCGGACGACGTTACCGATATGATTGATGAAATCAAACGCTTGAATCCCCGCCCCGCGGCGGCTTTCGACGCCGCGGACGCCGCCGACGGCTTCGGCGACGTCGCGCAGCACCATCGGTTTCAACGCCGTTTCCCCGCGCAGGAAAAAATCCCGCTGACGGTCGACGATTTCGGCGGCGACTTTTAAAATCGTTTCGGCGCGCTGATTCAACGCCCTGATCGCGCAGGCGGTCAGACGGCGCATTCGGGAATTGATCGCCGCCGAAGACAAAGGCGGTGTTTTGTCGGACGAGGCTTTGGTCGCCGCGCTGAAATCCGAAGGGGTCGAAATCGCGCGGCGGACGGTCGCCAAGTATCGCGAATCAATGGGGATTCCGACGTCGGCGCAACGCAAACGCGACAAACGCCGCGGCGGCGATTAAATCACGGTGAACGCAACATTTTCTTGACTTACGGCGCGCGGGGTCGTACCTTTTCGGTTTAGGCGGCGCGTCCGCCGCAGGTTCAACCATTAACTTATGAGAACGGCATCATGAAAATTTCTATCACAGGAAAACAGATCGACATCGGAACCAGCTTGCGCTCTTATGTTGAAGAACGCATCGAAAGTACCGTCAAAAAGTATTTCGACACGCCTCTGACCGCTTCCGTCGCCTTTTCCAAAGAAGGCAATTTGATCAAAGCGGACATTTCCGCCCACCCGATGAGCAGCGTTTTGATTCAGGGCACGTCCGCGAACGCCGACGCTTACGCCGCTTTCGACGCCGCCAACGATCGCATTGCCAAACAGTTGCAGCGTTATAAAAAACGCCTGACCGATCATAAAGCCAGTGCCGAAACGGTCAACTTCGCCGTTATCGAACCGGAAAAGGAATCCGACGAAGAATCCTTGCCGCAGGACGAAGCCGCGCCCGTCGTTGTCGCGGAAATGCAGTCCGAACTGCCGCTGTGCACCGTCAGCGGCGCCGTGATGCGTATGGATTTGGCGGACGTTCCCGCTTTGATGTTCAGAAATATCGCCCATGGCGGATTGAACATGGTTTATCGCCGCGCCGACGGAAACATCGGCTGGGTGGATCCTCAGGCGAACTGAAACAGCAGTTTTCGGTCATGTTGATTTCCGAATTGTTGACGCCCGAATCGATTTTGCCCGATTTAAAGGCGACAAGCAAAAAGCAGGCGTTGCAGGAAATCGCGTCTCTCGCCGCGCGTCGGCTGGGGCTGGAGGATCGCGCCGTTCTGGACGTTTTGCTGGAACGCGAACGGTTGGGGTCAACGGCGGTCGGGTACGGCGTCGCCGTTCCGCACGGCAAGATGACGGATCTGGATCGGCTGTATGTCGCGTTTGCCAAATTGGCGAATCCCGTTGATTTCGACGCTCCCGACGGGCGTCCGGTCGATTTGATTTTCCTGCTGTTGACGCCGGAAAATTCGGGCGGGGATCATTTGACCGCGCTGGCAAAGGCGTCGCGGTTGTTGCGTGACGAAAAGGTACGCACGTTGTTGCGCGGCAGCGATAATGCCGAAGCGATTTATTCCGCGTTTTTGGAAAGCGAACAAGACTAGAAAAAGCTTGCGGAACGCTCGTTCGAACAAGATCGGAAAACACGTTTTTTCCGGTCTTGTTTTTTTATAAAAAATCGAAAAAAGATATTGACAATAACCGTCAAATGGCGGATATTACGTCACGTCGTGGGGGTGTAGCTCAGCTGGGAGAGCGACGCGTTCGCATCGCGTAGGTCAGGAGTTCGATTCTCCTCATCTCCACCATAACAAAGCCGCAGGCGGACGTCTGCGGCTTTGTTATGTTTTTGCGTTTGCTGTTCGGACTGTGCGGAAAACGCCGACAATCCGTCAAGGATTGCCGGTCGTCGTTCCGTTCGGCGGGCGGTTGAAAACGCCGAACGACCGTATGTGCGGAAATAAAAGCGGAACGGTCGAAATCAAGGCGTTTCAAGCCCTCTTTCCGTTAAAATCTGAAATCCCGTTCGCCCGCGGCGATGTGGGTCAAGTGGTCTTGGCAGACATCGCGGACTTTCGGGTTCGTGATGTTGGCAAGCTCGCGCTTGATCAATTCTTCGCCGACTTTTTTGGTTTCGGGGGACGCGTAGTCTTCCAGATATTCTTTCAGCGTCATCAGCGCGTTCGGGTGGCAGCAGTTCAAAATCTGCTTTGATTTGCACAAATCCATAAACCTGTCGCCCGTGCGCCCCGTGCGATAGCAGGCCGTGCAAAAACTGGGAATATACCCCATGTCCATCAGCCACTTGATCACTTCGTCCAGCGTGCGGGTGTCCGCGCGGTCGAATTGCGCCGTTTCGGTTTCGCGCACGACATAGCCGCCGACCGACGTCGACGACGCGCCGCTGATTTGCGAAATGCCCAAATGTAAAGCGCGTTCCCGCATCTTTTGGCTTTCGCGCGTGGAAATAATCATGCCCGTGTACGGCGTCGAAACGCGAATGCAGGCAATAATCTTGGCAAAAATATCGTCGGGCAGGGCGTTTTTGAACGACGCGGGGTCGATGTCGTCAGCGGGACAAATTCGCGGCACGGAAATCGTGTGCGGTCCGACACCGTGGACGGCTTCCAAATGTTCGGCGTGCATCAGCTGACCGACAAATTCGTACGCGTAGTTTTCCAACCCGTACAACACGCCCAATCCCACGTCGTCGATACCGCCCTGCATGGCTCTGTCCATCGCTTCGGTATGGTAAGCGTAGTTGTGCTTGGGTCCCGTCGGGTGCAGTTTTTCATACGATTCCCTGTTGTACGTTTCTTGAAACAGAATGTACGTCCCGATGCCCGCTTCGTGCAGTTTTTTATAGTTTTCGACCGTCGTCGCGGCGATATTGACGTTCACGCGGCGAATCGCGCCGTTTTTGTGCTTGATTGAATAAATGGTTTTAATGCTTTCCAAAATGTATTCAATCGGGTTGTTGACGGGGTCTTCGCCCGCTTCCAGCGCCAGACGTTTGTGTCCCATATCCTGCAAAGCGACGACCTCGGCGCGGATTTGTTCCTGCGTCAGTTTTTTGCGGGGGATATGCTTGTTTTTGATGTGATAAGGGCAGTATACGCACCCGTTCACGCAGTAGTTCGACAGGTACAGCGGCGCGAACAAAACAATGCGGTTGCCGTAAAAGTCTTTTTTCAGCTGTTCGGCAAGCCCGAAGATTTCCGCGTTCTTTTCGGGAATTTCGCACAGCAGCAAAACGGCGGCTTCGCGGTGGGACAATCCTTTCCACAATTTGGCTTTGGCGATGATTTCGTCAATCAGTTCAGCGTTGTTCGCGTTTTTGCGCGCGTATTCCAGCGTGTCCAGAATTTCGTCATGGCTGATGAATTCTTCAGCCTTCATGGATTTTACGTCGTACATTTTCCTTCCTTTCCGAATCGGGACGTCCCCTTTTCGTCAACAGATTACTTTGAATAAACGGTTTTCGTCGACACGCCGTCCAGCATGCCCAGCTTGCCCGACAAGGCGCTGACAACGTCCTGCGGCGCGTCCATGGCGACGCTGATGACGCTGATGCCGCGTTTGTGGTACGGAATCCCCATGCGTCCGATGATGTACGCGCCGTATTCGTGCAGCAAAGCGTTCAGCGTCATGACGGATTCGGAATTTTCGACGACGATGCCGATCAAAGCGACTCTGGTTTCCATTGAATTTTTTCCTCTTGCGCCGCAGGGCAATCCTTTGGCGTCAGACGGACGAAGTATAAAGGCAATTCCCCCGCGTTGCAAACGCTTTTCGTCTTGAACAAAAGGCGCGACAAGGGTAAAACGGTAGAAATTTCATTTAAACGCAAGGACGCTTCCCGTGATCAGAATCGCCAATGTAAAATTCAGACCCAAAGCTTTGCCTGATGATTTCAAAGCCTATATCGAGGAATTGACGGGTTTTAAAAACATCGTGTTTTTCCGCATCGCCAAAAAATCGGTCGATGCGCGCAAACGCCAGAATCTGATGTTGCAATACGTTTTCGACGTGGCTTTGGACGGGGACGAAAATCAGGCGGTCGCCGAATGCCCGTACAAGGACGTCGTCGTCTTTACGCCGCCCGCCCAGTTGCCCGAACCCGTCTGGCGCGTGGGCAAGGGATTGCGTCCGATCGTCGTCGGCACGGGACCCGCCGGGCTGATGGCGGGGTTGGCTTTGGCGCGCGCGGGGGCGAATCCGATCTTGATCGAACGCGGCAAGCCCGTTTCCAAACGTCGCAAGGACGTGAACAGATTTTGGAAAATCGGCGAGCTGAACGAAAATTCGAACGTTCAGTTCGGCGAAGGCGGAGCGGGGACTTTTTCCGACGGAAAACTGACAACCGGCATCAAAAAAGACAGCTGGACAAGCAAAGTCCTGCAGGAATTCGTCGCCGCCGGCGCGCCCGAGGAAATCATGTACCTGAACAAACCCCATATCGGCACGGACAAGCTGGGGTACATGGTCGGCAATCTGCGCCGTCAAATCATGTCATCGGGCGGGGAATACAGATTTGAAACGCGCCTGACCGATCTGATCGTCAAAGACGGGCGGGTCATCGGCGTCAAGGTTGAAAACGCGCAGGGCGAAACGGAGGAAATCGCCGCCGACAGCGTGATTTTGGCGTTGGGGCACAGTGCGCGCGACACGTTCGAAATGCTGTACGAACGCGGATTGCAGATGGTGCAAAAACCTTTCGCCGTCGGCGTGCGCATCGAACATTTGCAGAAATTCATCAACAAAAGCCAGTACAGCGTCGCCAATCCGAAAACAGTCGTCGGCGCCGCCGATTACAAGCTGGCGGTGCATCTGGATAACGGGCGGTCGATGTACACGTTCTGCATGTGTCCCGGGGGAACGGTCGTCGCCGCCGCGTCCGAAGCGGGACGGCTGGTCACCAACGGCATGAGCACTTACGCCCGCGACAAAATAAACGCCAACAGCGCGTTGCTGGTTGATGTGCGCCCCGCCGATTTCGGTTCCGACCACCCGCTCGCGGGCGTCGAATTCCAGCGCGGAATCGAGGAAAACGCGTTTAAAGCGGGCGGCGGATTGTTTCGCGCCCCCGTCCAGCGCGTCATTGATTTTTTGAACGATCGCGAAACGGTCGTGTACGGGTCGGTCAAGCCGTCCTATCTGCCGGGGGTGCAAATGTCGGATTTTCGTGCCGTTCTGCCCGATTTCGTACTGGAAACAATGAAAATGGGATTTAAGAAAATGGATCGTAAAATTCGCGGTTTCGCATCGCCCGACGCGCTGATGACCGCGGCTGAAACCAGAACGTCTTCACCCGTGCGCATGCTGCGCGATCCCGCGTCGCTGCAAAGCGTTTCGATCGCCGGCGTCTATCCCTGCGGCGAGGGGGCGGGGTACGCCGGCGGCATCATGTCGGCAGCCGTCGACGGACTGAAATGCGCCTATAAAATTATCGGCGGAGTGGAAATCCCCGAAACGGAAGCGGTCGATTGCGCCGCGGAACGTGTTTGATCAAGGAGTCCGGATTATGAGAGAGTTTCAAAAATCGTCGCGATTGAACGGTGTGCATTACGAAATCCGCGGTCCCGTTTTAAAAGCCGCCAATCAACTGGAAGAAGCCGGCTACAAAATCCTGAAACTGAACATCGGCAATCCCGCCGTGTTCGATTTGAACGCGCCCGAGGAAATCATCAAAGACGTCATTTTGAACATTCCGTTTTCCGACGGCTATTCCGATTCAAAAGGAATTTTTCCCGCGCGCAAAGCGGTCATGCACTATTGTCAGCAAAAGGGCGTCGAAGGCGTGCAGATTAACGACATCTATCTGGGCAACGGCGTTTCCGACCTGATTTTGCTCAGCATGGAGGCGTTTCTGGACAACGGCGACGAAATTCTTGTCCCCGCGCCCGACTATCCGCTGTGGACGGCGGCAATCTGTCTGGCGGGCGGAAAGCCCGTGCATTACGTTTGCGACGAAGAATCCGACTGGTATCCCGATCTGAACGATCTGGAAAGCAAAATCACGCCCAAGACAAAAGGCATCGTCGTCATCAATCCGAACAATCCGACGGGCGCCGTCTATCCGAAAGAAATTCTGGAAAAAATAGCCGCTATCGCCGAAAAGCGCAAACTGGCTGTTTTCTGCGATGAAATTTACGACAAAATCCTGTACGACGGCGCGGAGCACACGTCGCTGGCGTCCATGATTCACGACACGCTGTGCGTGACGTACAACGGATTGTCCAAAAACTACCGCGCCTGCGGTTTCCGCGCGGCGTGGATGATTTTAAGCGGTAACAAGAAAATCGCCGAAGACTATATCGACGGTCTGGATCTTTTATCGAATATGCGCCTGTGTTCCAACGTGCCGGGGCAGTACGCGATTCAAACCGCGCTGGGCGGCTACCAAAGTATCAACGATCTGGTCAAGCCGGGGGGGCGGCTGTATGAACAGCGCACCTTGTGTCACAAGCTGCTGAATGATATTCCGGGCATTTCGTGCGTCAAGGCGATGGGGTCTTTGTATATGTTCCCCAAAATCGACACGGCGAAATTCAATATTCGCGACGATCAGAAATTCGTGCTGGATCTGCTGATGGACAAACGTATTCTGCTGGTGAACGGAACGGGGTTCAACTGGGACAAGCCCGATCATTTCCGCGTTGTCTTCCTGCCGCGCGCCGACGATCTGGAAAAGGCGTTGGGACGGTTGAAAGATTTTTTGGCGACATATCGTCAGGAATGACAAAAAAGCCCGCCGGAAAAGCGGGCTTTTTTCTGTTCACACCAACAAGCTGAACAGTTTTGCGGCTGAAGACGCGTTGGAACGGTTGTTCAACGTCGCCATGTTGGTGTATCCCGCCGCCAGCAGGTTCGCCGCCCCTTGCGCCGCCAGCGTCCGACTGTTGACGGTCGATGTTCCCGAATACGACGACGAACTTTCGGCTTGCGCCCGACGCAATTCGGCTTCGGTGATTTTGGTGTGGTCGACGGACGTTTCTTTGGTGACGTAGTTGTGCGTGTATTTGTCGCCGAGCTGTACCTGCAAAGCGTACAGCGTGTCTTCATCAACGGGTTTTCCGTCCTTGGTCGTCACATGAACGTAAAAAGTGCCGGCTTTCTGCACTTTGTATTCGCCGCGCATCAGTTGTTCGAACGCTTCGGTTTTCTTGCCCTGTCCGTCCTCGTTCGTGGCAACCAGCGTTTGACGATTTTGAACGTACTGGTAGATTTCGACCTTCAATCCCTGACCTTTGAACCGTTCAATCGCCTTTTCATAGTCGGAAACGGCGTTTTCCAATTCGTCGGACGCCGAAACGTCCTTTGTGTCGGCGGCGTTTTTTTCCTCTTGAATGGCGGACACGTTGACCGCGGTCAGGCGTAATTTTCCGCGCGATGTGACTTTGAACGAAAACCAATCGTCGGTTTCCCGTTTCGACAGGGTGGTGATCATGTTCAGACGCGAATAATTCAGCCGCGCCTGACCGATGTCGCGCGCCGTTTGAATCGTGTCGCCGTACAAATCGGACGTCGATTTTTCAAAAGATTTTATGTTCGTCGATGTCGAAGCCGCATTCAGAACCGTCGTAGCCATCATTCACCTCTGCCGTCAAAGCGATGTCCGGAATTCTTCCGTTCCTTGAAATATAGCACGTTTATTCCGAAAAATAAAGATTCTTAAAGTTCGGGCAAAACCTGCGACAGTTTCGTTTCGACAACCGGTTGTTCGGGAACGGCGTCCCGCGTTTTCGCGTCGGTCGCTTCCTCCGGTTTTTCGGTTGTGTTCCAAATAACCTCGTACAGTGTCTGCGGAGTGTTGACGCCCTTTAAATTGAAATCGCCCAGCGGTTTGAAAACGTAGTTTTTGCCCGCCGCCAATTCTTTGACGACCGAAGACACATAGATTTCGTCCTTGCCCGCTTCGTTGCAGACGCGCGCCGCGATTTGGACGGTCAATCCGAACAAATCGTTGTTTTCGACGATCGGTTCGCCCGCGTTCAATCCGATTCGCACAGCCAAAGGAACCGTCGGCAATTCGCTGTTGTACGCGCTGACGGATTTTTGAATCGCGACGGCGGCGTCGATCGCGTTCGACGCCCACTGGAACGACGCCATAATTCCGTCGCCCGTCTGTTTGATTTCTTCGCCTCCGCAAGTGTCGAGCGCCTGCCGCACGATCGTGTTGTGGCGGTGAATCAGCTGTTGCGCCAATCGATCCCCCAGCGTTTGCGTCATTTGCGTCGACGAAACGATATCGGTGAACATGACAATGCAGACCCCCGACGAAACGGTTTCTTTTTTCGACGGATTCAGCCAGCCGCTCATCGTGCTTTGAATCAAGCCGATCAATTCCGGGGACGTTTTGTTGGTCATATAAATCTGCATGCTTTTCGCGCCGCTGTCGATAACGGGCAGGTATTTCGATTCCAACATGTATTCGTCGATTTTATCGAAAAACAAAGCCGCCAGTGCCGGCGCGCGTCCCAGCAATTCCAAAACGCCCGAAAGCATCAGGCGGTTTTGCTGTTTCGTCAACGCCCGCGTTTTGCACAGCTGTTCGCACGCCCCCGCCAAAAACAGTTCAATCCCGAAACGGGCGTAGGTGTTCAGCAGTGTGTTTCTTTCCTGCAATACGCGCAGAACAAGTGATAGCAAAGAGGTCAGTTTCAGATAATCTTTTTCCAATTCCGCGGGAATGACGGCGGCTTCGGCGGGCGGCGTCGATTCGCTTTCGTGCGCGTCGCCGGTTTCCGCGGGGGCTGCGGATTGATCCGCCGGTTCCGTTTCGGATTGATCCGCCGGTTCCGTTTCGGTTTCGGCGTCGGCTTCGTCGGCTTGCCGTTTGCGTTCGTCTTCGGCGGCTTTGTCGGCTTCTTCTTCGCGCTTGGCTTGTTCTTCCGCTTTCAGGCGGGCGTCTTCCAGACGTTGGGTCATGGTCTTTCTGCCCATCAGCAAATCCAGCGCGTCAAAGAAACGGCGCACCAGATGCGACAGCCGCGTATCGGGCGTGTATTGGCGGTCTTCCGCCGTTTCGTAAAGCTCGCGCAAGACGGCGGAGGAAACGGCTTTGTCCGGATCGTTTTCCGTTTCGCCGGCGGAATCGGACACCGTTTTTATCGTCGCCGCGAATGAAATGTCGTCATTGGATCCCAGCAGGTTGTCCCAATTCACCCATTTGATCGCCGTCGGAATGGAAATGACCAAGAAGAAGAACGTGAAAACGCCCAGCACCATCTGGTTCGTGATGTCTTGCGGCGTAAAGCCGGCGGTCAGCATCAGCCGCAAAACCAGCGTCGTGACGACGGCGGACGCCATCATGGAAAACAGCACCGACAGGAAAATCATGATGACGCCTTCGGTGATCGAATTGGACGTCCGTTTTTTCTTTTTGGTTTTGTTGACGGTCGGAATCACGCTGTTTTGGTACGGCGACGATTTTCGGGGCTGAGGTTTCGGAATTTCGCTGAGGTAGACCATCGCCTCTTGGAACATTTGGGTGTCCAGATTGTAGGTTTCGCGCACGACTTTGGTCGGTTTGCGTTCCGAATTTTCAATGCTTTTGGCGTATTCGGTCGCTTTCGCGCGCTGTTCGGACGGATAGCGCGCCAGCAAATCCCAAGCGCCGTTTTGATAGGCATAGACTTCGTAATGTACAATATCGGACACTTTTAAACCTGCAAAAAAATTTATCCATATATTATAAAGGTTTCGACGGAAAAATCAGCAAAAAAATGAATCCGCGCGGCGCGTATAAAAAAACGACCGCCGATCCGGCAGCCGTTTTTTTTTGAAACTTCGCAAAAATCACTTCTTTTTCGTGAAAGCCGCGAAACGCTTGTTGAATTTCGCCAACTGACCGCCGCTGTCGACCAAACGGTACACGCCCGTCCAAGCCGGATGAGCCAACGGGTCAATGTCCAAGCGAACCGTGTCGCCTTCTTTGCCCATTGTCGAACGCGTCTTGAATTCGGTTCCGTCTGTCATGACCACGGTGATTTCATGGTAGTTCGGATGGATATCTTTTTTCATAACTTCTGCTCCAGACAATGCAATAAGTTTCTTTTCTATACTCTAAAAGATTTGGCATTTCAAGCCTGTTTTCGCGAGAAACGGCAAAAAATCAACGCTCGGTCAATTTGAATTCGATTCGGCGGTTTTTACGTCGCGCTTTTTCGGTGTCGGCGGGGTCGACGGGTTGAAATTCGCCGAAACCCGCCGCGACCAGACGACGCGCGGGGACGCCCCGTTCGATCAGGTACTGCACGACGGCGATCGCGCGTTCGGCGGACAGCTGCCAGTTTGACGCGAAACGGGCGGCGTCTTTGACGGGGACGTTGTCGGTGTGACCGTCCACGCGCAGAACCCAAGGCACTTTGGCGGGGATTTTGCGGCGCAGTTCCTTGACCGTTTTCGCCAGAACGCGCAGTTGTTTTTTACCTTCGTCTTCCAGCGAAGCGGAACCGCTTTTGAAAAACAGTTCGGATTGGAACACAAAGCGGTCGCCTTCGATTCGAAAATCGTCGCGGTCTTCCAAAACTTTGCGTAATGTTCCGAAAAATTCGGAACGGTAAGACGCCAGTTCGCCCGCTTTCGCCGCCAAAGCGCGGTTCAGGCGTTTTCCCAGATCGGCGATTTGCGCGCGTTGTTTTTTATCCGTGCGGTCGGCTTTATCCAGCAAAGCCCCCAGTTTGGCAAGCTCTTTGGTCAGTTTTTCCGTTTGCGTCGTCAACAGGGCGATGTGGGCTTTGGCTTCCTGAGAAATCTTGCGCTCGCTTTTCAGCGCTTTTTCTTTGGACGCCGTTTCCTTTTCCAGTTCGTCGCGGCGCAAGGTCAGCGCCTTGATGTCCTGTTCCAGCAGGGCGATTTGCGCCAGCGTGCGGGTTTGTTCGGCTTTGATGCCGGTCAGTTCCGCCGCCAGCCGCGCGGCTTCGTCCGTTTGCAGCGTCAGCCGGCGGGTCAGATCCCGCGTCGCGTCGCGTTCGGCGGACAGTTCCGCCGTCAAATCGTTCAAATGCTCCGTCAGCACGTCGATTTCCGCGTTTTTCGTGTCGAGATTCCGCCCCATGAAAAAGTGCGCCATCACGAACAGCAACAGGAAAAACAACACCACGATCAGCAACGTCGACAACGCGTCGACGAAACTGGGCCAGAAATTGTAGCCGCCCGACTGCCTGAACCGCCGCATTTTACTTGTCCTGTCCCGATATGGTGCGAATCAGCAGTTTGAACGAATCGCGGACTTCGCGCAGCAGGATTTCCTGACGCGCTTCGCTGCGTTTGTCTATTTGGTTGACGTTGTGATCGATTCGGCTGATAAAGCGCAAAATGTCCAAATCGGTTTGCGCGCTTTCCTGCGATTTCGCTTCATTCTTTTGCAGCTGGGAACGGATGTCGGACAGGCTTTCGACCACCTGTTCCAGCAAGGCGTTGGCATAGGCGGCGTTTGACGTGACCGTTTCGTCCGACTGGTTCCCGACCGCGGACGAATAGCGGGTCAGTGAAGCCAGATGTTCGTCCAAGCCGTTGTAAAAATTGTTCTGCGCGCGTCCTGCCTGCAAATCCAAAAAGCCGACGATCAATGCCCCCGACAGCCCCAGCAGGGACGATGAAAACGCCGTTCCCATGCCCGACAGCGGCAGTTCCAGCGATGTTTTGATCGTGTTGAAAGCTTGCGTGGCTTCCTCGCCCGACACGTTCAGGGATTTGATTACGGTCGCGACGGCGCCGACGGTTTCCATCAGCCCCCAAAACGTCCCCAGCAATCCCAGAAAAGTCGACAATCCGATCAGGTATTTCGAAATGTCGCGGCTTTCCTCCAAACGCATTTCGACGGAATCCAAAATCGTGCGCGCGATGGTCGGGGAAAGGACGGCGTTTCCCTTGGCGCGGTTGTTTTTCAAAACCAAAGCCAACGGAGACAACAGGCGCAATTTCTGCAACGCGGCGTCGTCCAAAGACAGGGCGGGGGCTTTCAGCCATTTGATTTCGCGGTACAAAGCGAAAACGGAATGGAAATTCAGTCCGACGCCGAACAGGAATACCAGCGCAATCAAACTGTTCAGGGCGGGATTGGTCAAAAAGGCGTTCGACAGGACGGGAAACAAAATCGCGCCCGCGCCCGCGACCAGAATCAGAAACAAAAACATGCGCGTCACATAACGGTTCGGCAGTTCCATTTTTTTTAATCCTTGTCAGTCTTTGATTAAAACGTCCGTTCTGTCCGGACAGGACGCGCCCGCGCCGCGATTGCCGAACGCCCTGATTTCGACGCGCATGGATTTGACGCCCCGGCGCATCAGATAGGAACGGATCGCCAGCGCGCGCCGCAGGGCATGCCGACGTTCGGCGCCCCGTTCGTTTGACGCGTAAGCGTACAAAAACACGCGGGACTTGTTTTTAACGGCTTGCGCCGCCGTCAAATCCAACGCGTTTCGCGCTTCGGACGTCAGTTCGGACGATTTCGGTTCATGAACAAAAACCCATTGCAGTTTTTTGCCTTGCGCGACGGCGGTCGCCGTCGGCGAATCGAACGGAACGACGCTTGTCAGCAGGGCGTTTCTGTCTTCCGCCGACGGATCGGGGGACGCCGGCAAAACGGTCGGTGCCGCCGTTTTCTTGGCGGTTTCGGTTTCCGGCGTTTCGGAAACGGAAGCGGCTTTCGATTTCGCAACCGCGTTGTTATCGGCGGATTCCGATTTTTCAAAGGTTTTTAACGCTTCCGCCAAATCCGCCAGCGTTTGTTTCGGCGTGTCCGTTTTTTTCTGTTCTTTCGCGACCGTTCGGACGGGGGCGGCGACGGCGGTCGGCCGGACGGGGGACGGAGCTTTGGCGGCGGGTTTGGGCTTGGCGGCGGCAATCGCCTTTTTCGCCGTTTCCTTTTTCTTTTCGGCGATTTCGGCGCGTTCCGCCTGTTCCAGAAAATGTTTCGACAGTTTCAGTTCTGCCGCCGGAGTTTTATTCAGCGCTTCCGCCGCCGGTTTAACCGTGGTGTCCACCGCCAGAATTTTGACTTGCGGAACGGGCTTCGCGCGCGGCTTCAGTTTGTCGTGTTCGTCTTTGACGGCGGCTTCGCGCACCTGATAGCCTTTGGCTTTCGGCGGCTTGGCGGATTTGTTTTGCTTTTGAGGGGGGCGGGATTGCTTCGCCGATTTTTTTTTCGTCGGTCCGGCTTTTTTTTCGGCGGGATCGATCAACGCCGCCGCGCCGTTTTTTTTCACGTTCCGATCTGACGAAATGGTATCTTTGGGAATGAAATCCTCGGTTAAAACGTCCAGATCAACCGTGACCTGAGCAAAAGCCGCCCGTGCCGTCAAAAACGCGACGGCAGAGAACAGGGCTGCTTTTGCTCGTAAATTCAAGGGGCTGCCTCCTTTACTCCTTTGCGGGGGCGGGGGAAAGCGTTCTTTCAAACTGTTTGAACGCGTCCGATTCTTCGGGAAGCGTCAGCATCTTTTTGAACGGCGTGAACAGCTGGTCGTTCGACGCGATAATCGTTCCCGCGTTCACGATGCCGACCGAATCTTCTTTACCGTCATAGGTGCAGACGCGTCCGCCCGCCTCTTTGACGATCAACTGACCCGCGGCGACGTCCCAAGGTTTGATGTCTTCTTCGAAATAGCATTCGAAGCGACCCGCGGCAACGTAAGCCAAATCCAGCGATGCGGCGCCCATGCGGCGAACGCCCGGGATTATCGATCCGCTGGACGGCACCAGCAAC
>OQVS01000258.1_pt1 | contig 34014 bp, 29 predicted proteins | sample 1691601 | NCBI WGS metagenome assembly OQVS01 (sample SAMN03418268, study PRJEB22391) | human gut metagenome | biome: human-gut; feature: organic feature; material: feces | host: Homo sapiens | place: Tanzania | collected 2013-01 | reverse complement strand
ATTTAATTTTGGATTTGGTTATAGACTTTATACTAATCCTATTAATTTAGGAACTATTTGATGACAAGAAACGCTGCTAATGATTTTGATACATTCTTCAATGACATGCTTGGAAACTGGGGAGTGAAGAACAGCACAATTCCATCGGTGGATGTCTACGAAGACGAAAAGGCCTACTACCTTGAAGCTGAACTTCCAGGATACACAGAGGACGAAGTGAACGTTCATGTTGAAAAGCATGTGCTCCACATCTCTTCTGAGAAGGTCAACGAGAAGAAGGAGAACAAGAAGTTCTTGGTCCGCGAGCGCGGCTATGTGAAGTTCGATAGGTCCTTCACGCTTCCTGAAGGCATTAACGAAAGCGGCATTGAAGCTGAGTTCTCCAATGGTATCCTCAAGGTGACACTTCCAAAGACACCTGTCGAGCAGCCAAAGAAGATCGAAGTCAAGATCAAGAAGTAAAAGAAGCAATATGAAGCAAGTTTCCGTAGGTGCGACCCATCGTTGATGGCGAGCATCTGCGGAGTTTGATACACAATCTCTCCTTTTTGTTTTGTTGTGGTCACCAATTCAGCGATATGGTTGGTGGCCACTTTTTATATCCAATACATGACAGGTACACGGCAGGGACACAATGCAAAGCATGAACACTTGCCAAAAAACAGGCTGTCGGTGTTATCGGCACGGAACGAGGAGGAGAATTCCAAGTGCGTTGGCGCAGGCATGGAAGCATGTTGCCAACAAGAGGGGAGTTGTCATGGCAACGAGGGATTTGACTGTTGGCAAGGCAATGGGAGAGGATGCTCTTGCGGCCGTTGGGGCCAAAGAGAGAGCCTCCCTTGTACTTTCGTACAGGTTGGGCTATCGTGGAATCAAATTCTCGTCACCGCATGCGTGGATAGGGTTCCATATCATTGTGATTCCCGCCCAATACAATGCCATGAGGCGTTTTGGACGAAAAGGAGAGTGCGATTGGTCTACATCGTGAGTGCACCCCAAGGCAAGGGAAAGACCTCATACCTTTCGAGGTTGATAGAGTCCAATGAGTTTCACGAATCGTTTGGAGGGATTTTGGCCTTATCATCACCTGAAAAACATGAATACTATGCAAAAAACATAGAAACTGGCGAAACCAGGCTATTGATGAGCGACCGCTCTTCTCTTCAAGGCCCGACCATTGGCTGTTTTTCATGCAGACAGGAAACATTCGACTGGGCATCCAAATGCTTGTTGGAATCAAAAATGAAATGCATGGTCATTGACGAAGTAGGGCGTTTGGAACTAAGGGGTATGGGCTATGCAAAAGCGTTGCGAGCACTTCTCGGACTGCAAAAGGATCTTTATATCGCCGTGCGCAGCAGATTCGTTGACGATGCAATCAAAGAGTTTGGAATCAAAAATTATGAGCTTATTGAAGCGTCCCCACGGGAAAGCCAAAAGCAAATATGTGAAAGAAGCCAGCACCTCGAATGAAGTACCGGCTTTCTTTTGTACTTGGGGTTGTCCTTAGGGGACTCAATCCATGTCCAGTTCTTCAAACTGTGACTTGTAGAGTGCGGCGTAGATGCCGTTCCTTTCAAGAAGCTCCTTGTGCGTCCCTTGCTCTGCAATGCCCTTGTCCTGAATGACGAGGATACGGTCAGCCTTCACGATTGTGGAGAGGCGGTGGGCGACCACGAAGCTTGTCCTTCCTTTCATAAGCATTGCCATGCCGGCCTGTACAAGCTCCTCGGTTTGGGTGTCTATGGCGCTTGTCGCTTCATCCAATAGAAGGATCTTTGGATCTGCAATGAGGGTTCTGGCTAGGGCAACAAGCTGTTTCTGGCCTTGGGAGAGGGACTCTTGGGAGACCCTGGACTCAAAGCCATCGGGCTGAGCCTTGATGAATTCGTCCAATCCAAGTTTGTGACATGCGTTCTCCATTTCGTCTTGCGTGGCCTCTGGTTTGCCGTAGAGGAGGTTCTCCCTTATGGTGCCGGAGAAGAGGAAGGAGTCCTGCGTCATGACGCCAACGTTTGAGCGCAGTGATGAGAGCGTGACTTGGGAGATGTCCTGGTCGTCTATGAGAACTGTGCCTGAGGTTGGGTCGTAGAAGCGCGAGAGCAGGTTGACGATCGTCGTCTTTCCTGCCCCTGTAGGCCCTACGAGGGCTATCATCTGGCCCGGTTTGACATGGAGGTTGAGGTCGTGCAGGACTTCTACGTCAGGCTCGTCGGGGTAGGCGAAGTTGATGTGTTCAAAGTCAACCTTGCCGTCTTTGACTACGAGAGTACTTGCGTTTGGTATCTCCTGGAGTATCGACTCCGTGTCAAGCAGTTCGTAGACCCTTTCTGCGCTTGTCACTTGGTTTGTGAACTGGTTGAATGCAGCGGCCAGAGCCCTGATCGGCTGCCAGAAAAGAGAGATGTAGGAAGCAAACGCTATGAGCTCTCCAACGGACGTAGCGCCAAGCTTGAGCCATTTGACTGCAAAGAGATACAGAATGAAGTATCCTATTCCCTGCGACCACGCTATGACAATGTTCAAAAGGTCTGACCTCCTTACAGCCTTGACCCATGAATCGTTGACCTCCTGCATGGTTCTGTCACCCTCTTCAATGGATTCCTTCTCTGCGTTGAAGGCCTGTATGACTTTGATTCCCGTGTAGGACTCGTGGGTGTAGGCGTTCATGTTGGAGTTCTTCTGCCTGTAGTCCATCCAGTTCTTGAAGCCTTTGACCATTATGATTGTAAGGCTTGTTACGAGAAGAGGGAGGACTGCAAAGGCTGAAAGGCTCAGTGCCGGGTTGAGTACAAGCATGATGACTATTACGGCTATTATGAGCGCAAGGTTTGGAATGAGCGTGGCTATGAGCCTTGTGAACATCTCCTTGAGGGATGAAACATCGCTTATGAGACGGCTCAGTATCTTTCCCGTAGGCCTTGAGTCGAAATAGTAGAGCGACAGGGTCTGCAGGTGGTCGAACGCTTGCTTGCGTATGTCGTAGATTATCTTGTTCGTGACAACCGCCAGGATCTTCTTGTAGCCCATTGTAAGAAGCCATATCGCAATGCCAAGTCCTGCGGCAATGACTATGGTGCGAATGAGACCGTTTACATCACCGTTTGCAATGTCAACGTCCACGGCCCTTTGGCTTAGGGTTGGCATGACGGCTACGATTAGGGTCTGGAGTATTATCATTGTGATGGCCAAGGCCGTCTGAAGCTTGTAGTCCTTCAGATAGGCTATGGTTCTGAGCATTGTGTTTCGTTTGCTGGTCTTCGAGACCTTTTCGTCTTGTTTGTAGGTGTTTACAGCCATTATCTTGCCTCCTGCACGCCTGTTGCACCGGCACTGGTACTGGCATTAGCAACGCCATTGGAGTTTGGCTGCTCCATGTCCGTTGGCGCATCAATCGCTGGTGCTTCGTCAGGGTACTGCGTCATATATGTGTGGTAGTAGCTTCCCTTGAGCGCCATGAGTTGGTCGTGCGTTCCACGCTCCGCAATGCGGCCGTGGTCGAGGATTATAATTTCATCGGCATCTCGTACCGCTGAAATCCTGTGGGCAATTATCATCATGGTGATCTTGCCGTGCTTTCGTATGGCCTTTTGGACCATCTTCTCCGTCTCCATATCCAGAGCGCTTGTTGCGTCGTCGAATATGAGAAGGGGCCTTCCTGAAGCCAATGCCCTTGCAATTGAAACCCTTTGTTTCTGACCCCCTGAAAGACCAACGCCTTTTTCTCCAATGACGGTGTCATAGCCATCGGAAAGCTTGGAGATGAAATCATGGGCGGCGGCATCACGGGCGGACTCTTCAAGGATTTCCTGAGGGATCTGTCCCTTCTGGCCTTTGTCAAGGTTGGCGTTTATTGTGTCAGAGAAGAGGAATATGTCCTGGGTGACTATGGCCTTGGAGCTTCTTGCACTGTAGAGGTCAAGATCCCTAAGGTCTATTCCGTTGGTTCTGACAGCACCTGAGCTTGGGTCAATGAACCTCATTGCAAGGTTGGCTATTGTGCTCTTTCCGCTGCCTGTAGCACCCATGATGCCCAAAGTTTTGCCCTCTTTGAGGTCAAATGAGACATCGTCTAGGATTTTCTTGCCGTTCACGTCAAGGGTCACATGGTCGAACTCAAGCTCTCCGCTTGGCTTGTCCAAATGCTTTGGTCCATCCTTGATCTGAGGCTTTGCATCCAGGATCTTGTTTATCTTCTTCAGCGACGCCTTTGCAGATGCAATCTCCGTCAAAAGCCAGCCAATCTCCATCATTGGCCACGAAAGCTCGCTTGTGTACTGCGTAACTGCGGTGAGCTGTCCAAGCGTCATCTTCCCTGCAATGACTTGGATTCCAGATACGAGGATTGCAAGAAGAAGCATTATCCTTGCAAGAGCGTCCATTGGTGTTATCCAGTTGGCCCACAGGTAGTCAAGCTTGAGCGAATGTTTGTAGAACATCCTGTTGTGCTTGTCAAAGCGCTCGGACTCAGTCTTTTCACGCCCAAAGGCCTTTACAGTCCTTATTCCGGAAAGGCTCTCGGTTGCGCTTTGGTTCATGTCTGCAACGACGTCTGACCTTTGGTCGGAGAGCTTTACGCCCTTTGGCTCGGACAGGATTGCAAGCAAGGCTATGACCGGCATTATCACCAAGGCGGCTATTGCGCTTGCCATGTTTATCCTCACAAGACAGTAGGTCATGTAGATGACGTGCACGATTATCTCCACAAAGAATATGAAGATGAATCCCGTCGTGAAGCCTACGGTCTCGATGTCCTGTTTGGTGCGGCTCATGAGCTCTCCCGGGTTGTTGTCCCTGAAGAAGTACTGGTCCTGGGCCATTATGCTGCGGAACGTGTCCCGCCTCATGCAGTTCTGCATTGCTGCACTTATGCAGTCCGATGCGAACTCCTGTATGTAATTGAAGACACCAGTTATGAGATACGATGCAAGAAGGGGGATTGCAAGCGCAAAGAACGCACTGCCGTTGCCTGCCACTATGCACGTGTCTATTATCCTTTGTATATACTGCGGTCCCATGGCCGAGAAATACACTCCTGCCACCAGCCCTATCGCCGATGTCAGATAAAGCTTCCATTGCCTTGCGGCGTACTTGAAAATCCTACGCATGTAAAACCTAGAGTCGAGGGGAACCCCATGTGAAAAATTGAATGGGTTCCTCAGATTCGTTCAAAAAGCGATAACCATATCCACCTTGCGGTCATGTGGTTGTGTGGGTAGGTGTCCCAAGATCTGGGACCTTCTGCAAATTCCAATTGTGGTTATGTCGCCGCCACTGGCTTTCTTCAAAACTTGATCATAATAGCCTGAACCTCTTCCTAGTCTGGTTCCGTCCTCTGTGAAGGCAAGCCCGGGTACCAAGACGACTACAGCTACGTCTCTAAAAATTCCACTGTCAACTATACTTGTTATTTCATAAGTGTCAACCGTTCTGGTTCCATTTTCCAGTTTTATCAGTCTTTCACGCCAATCCTCTCCTGCAGTGCGGAACACTCCCGGCTCAAGGTCTGGAAGCAGTACCTTCTTGCCATCCTCTATGGCCTTGTCGATCACAAGCGACACGTCCACTTCGCTTCCAAGTGGGCAGTAGCCCACCAAGACCGATGCCCTTGCATACGCTTCAAGAGATGTTATCCTTTGCTCTACATCCCTTGCATTTGGCCCCTTCGAGGTCTTTAGCATTGCAAGCATCCCTTTTCTTATAGAGGATTTGTCATTTCCAATCGTAGCGCATCACTCCTGCAGGTGCACCTGCATTGCCGCATTGCGGTCCATATATGAAAAGAGGCAGCCTTTGAGCTGCCTCTTTCTTGCGAATGCCGTCTCCAGGAATCGAACCAGGGACACAAGGATTTTCAGTCCTTTGCTCTACCTACTGAGCTAAAACGGCGTGCAAGGGTATGTATAACCCAAAGCGAAAGGACTGTCAATAGGTTTTCTTCCAAGCAGATTGAAAAAAACTTTTGGAGCATAGTAGAATCGTCTGTATGGAAAACTATCAGGCGGCGATGAACTTTGAAGCCATTGTCATGGCGTTGGGGAAGAACGACAGCTACTGCTCGTCTCTTATGGACGAGATAGCTTCCCGTTGCAGCATAGACGAGGCAATGCCATTCAACATGGCTGTATACAGCGAGGTCCTTGATGTTCCGTCTGCATGGTTGGAGGAAGCCTATCTCAAATGCCGCAGGGCGTTCGAGCGTCTTGATTCCAATGTCTCCATAATAGATCGTTCAAGCCCTCTCTGGTGTCCTGACATAAAAGGTGTGCGCTATCTGTATCTAAAAGGGGATGCCGACCTTCTTCTGACACCAAGCATAAGCGTGGTTGGCACACGAAGTCCCTCCCAGCGTGGAGTCGAGCTTGCAAAGGAAGTGGTGGATTCCCTTGGAGGGAGCGGTTTCACCATTACAAGCGGCCTTGCAATGGGCATAGACGGGATAGCCCATATTCAGGCTTTGGCCAAGGAAATCCACACTATTGGGGTTGTTGGGACATCGGTCTGTGATGTATATCCCAAGCAGCATGAACGTTTGCAGGCCCTTGTGGCTCAGCATGGCCTTCTCGTGTCGCAGTTCGCTCCAAGCCGCGTGGTGCAGCGCTACTATTTCATGCAGAGGAACCTACTCATGAGCCAGATAAGCCGTGCAAGCCTTGTCGTGGAGGATAGGGACGGCGGTGGGGGAGTGCAGCAGGCGCAGTACAGCATAGACCAGGGCAAGAAGGTCTTCGTCCTGCGTGAGACGATGGACAACCGCACGTTCCTTTGGCCTCGAAAGCTAAAGGATCCTGTGGTGGTGTCGTCCCCAAAGGCTCTTGGAAATGCCGTGAGGAGAACCCTACAGATGGAGAGGGCGTTCGCAAAGGCCATAGACACCCCGGACGAGGCACTGCGCAGGACGCAGTCGAGCGGCAGCACACGCAAAAGGACTTCCTGCAAGGTTTCAGACAGCGCTGAAAAAACGGCTTCAAACAGGGCTTCAGGTAGGGCTTCAAGTAGGGCTTCAAGTAGGGTGGAGCCTGATTCGAGCGTGCAGCCAGAGCTGTTCTGAGGGTTGTCTTCAAAGCTGGTTTTGCAACAGGTTTGGCATCTGTCTTGGCTAGTACCCCAATTATTGACTAGAACAACGCATAAAGCTAATATCTATGTCATTATGATACCAATGACAGCTAACGAATTAAGAAAGAAATTCATCGACTTTTTCGTTGAAAGGGGCCATGTGCAGATAAGCGGTGCATCGGTCATCCCTGAGAACGACCCAACCGTGCTTTTCACGACGGCTGGAATGCATCCTCTCGTACCTTATCTTCTGGGACAGGAGCATCCGTCGGGAAAGAGGCTCACGGACTACCAGAAATGCATAAGGACAGGCGATATAGACAGCGTAGGGGACCCTCATCATCTCACTTGCTTTGAGATGCTTGGCAACTGGTCTCTTGGCGACTACTTCAAGAAGGAGATGATTCCTTGGAGCTTCGAGTTCCTCACCAAGGTGCTTGGAATCCCCGTTGAGAAGCTTTCCGTCACAGTATTCGCAGGCGAAGACGGCATTCCACGCGACACTGAGAGCGCAGAGCTCTGGCACAGCATGGGGATTCCATACGACAGGATCTTCTTCCTGCCTCGTGAGGACAACTGGTGGGGCCCAGCAGGCGAGACCGGACCATGCGGCCCTGACAGCGAAATGTTCATAGATACAGGTCGTCCTGCATGCGGTCCTGACTGCAAGCCAGGCTGCAAGTGCGGCAAGTACTTCGAGGTCTGGAACGACGTCTTCATGCAGTATAGAAAGACCGCTGATGGTCAGTTTGTGGAGATGGACCGCAAGTGCATAGACACCGGAATGGGCATTGAACGCACCATTGCAATCCTTCAGGGCAAGAAAAGCGTATACGACACAGAGATCATGCAGCCAATCCTGTCCAAGATTGCAGAGCTTTCTGGCATAAAGTACGGCGACAGTGAGAAGACCGATGTTTCCATGCGCATCGTGGCCGACCACATAAGGACAAGCACTTTCATCCTTGGGGATCAGAGGGGCTGCACTCCTTCCAACGTTGGACAGGGCTATATCCTCAGACGCCTTATAAGAAGGGCTGTCAGAAACGGAAAGCACCTTGGAATAGAGGGTACATTCCTTGCAAAGGTGGCTCAGGTCGTCATCGACCTCTACGGAGAGCCTTATCCAGAGCTTCTTGAAAACAAGGAGAAGGTGTTCAACGAACTCACTCAGGAAGAGGTCAAGTTCAGCGAGACCTTGGAGAAGGGTGAGAAGCAGTTCGACAAGATGACGTTCTTCCTTGACAAGCAGGGAGTGAAGGAGATCTCCGGCGGTTCTGCATTTAAGCTCTACGACACCTATGGCTTCCCAATCGAGCTCACAAAGGAGCTTGCAGCGGAGAAAGGCTTCACCGTTGATGAAAAAGGATTCGAGGAAGCCTTTGCAAAGCATCAGGAATTGTCCCGCTCCGCTGAGGCCGGTCAGTTCAAGAGCGGTCTTGGAGACCACAGCGAGCAGACAACAGCTCTGCATACCGCAACGCATATGCTTCAGGCCGCCCTCAGAAGGGTTCTTGGCGACCATGTACAGCAGAAGGGTTCCAACATTACACCTGAAAGGCTCAGATTTGACTTCACCCATGGTGAGAAGATGACCCCTGAGCAGATCAAAGAAGTCGAGGACATAGTCAACGAAGAGATCAAGAAGGACCTCAAGGTCACAGTCCAGACCATGAGTCCAGAGGAAGCCCTCAAGGAAGGTGCAATGGCATTCTTCTCAAGCAAGTACGGCGAGCAGGTCACTGTCTACTCCATTGGAGACTTCTCCAAGGAAGTATGTGCTGGTCCACACGTTGAGCACACGGGCGATATGGGTCACTTCCATATCCTAAAAGAGGAAAGCTCATCGGCGGGTGTCAGAAGAATCAAGGCGGTTCTTGAGAGATAGTTTTTGTTTTGTTTTGAAGCGGCTTTGAAAGAGGCCGCTTCATGTTTTCTTGACGTTTCCCATTTCTATGGGTTCCATAGTTTGGGAAGAGGTTTGGTATGGATCAGAAGTATATAGAATCTACATTGGAGCTCATTGATTTCATAAACGACAGCCCTTCGTGCTATCACGTTGTGGCAAACGTTGCTGGTATGCTTGAGAATGCAGGATGCATAAGGCTGGAAGAGGGGAAGAGATTCCACCTTGAGGCTGGAAGCTGCTACTACGTAACACGCAACAGCTCTTCCATCATAGCCTTTAGAGTTCCATCAGACTTCGATGCTTCAAAGGATCCCACCGGCTACAGCATAGTGGCCGCCCATACCGATTCTCCATCCTTCAAGCTCAAGGCGAACCCAGAGCTTCCTCTTGGAGAGGCCTATACAACCTTGAATGTCGAGGCATACGGTGGAATGCTCATGGCTCCGTGGTTCGACAGACCTCTTTCCATTGCAGGCAGGGCATTCGTGAAGTCCAATGGCGACGATTCCAACGATGACTCCGTCGTTGAACGTTTGGTTGATTTCGATAGGGATCTGTGCCAAATAGTCAATCTTTGCATACACCAGAACAGAGAAGCGAACAAAGGCTACGAGTACAAGGTTCAAAAGGATATGCTTCCTCTTCTTGGCTGTGGAAGCCTCAAGGGGGCGGTGAAGTCCCTCGTGGCAGAGCAGCTGGAAGTCTCTGAGGAGGATGTCCTTGATACTGAGCTTTTCCTCTACAACAGAATGCGTGGCTCAATTTGGGGAATGGACGATGAGTTCTTCTCCGCTCCAAAGATAGACGACCTCCAGTGCGCTTACACCGCAGTGAAGGCATTCATCAACGCAGGTGACTCCAAGGACGGACATATCCAAATGGTGGCGCTTTTTGACAACGAAGAGGTTGGAAGCGGAACAAAACAGGGTGCTGACAGCGATTTCCTCGTACAGACGATAGCCCGCATAGGAGGAGCCCTTGGCTGGGACTACGAGGCTCAGTGCATAGCAAAGGCCAACAGCTTCATGGTGTCCGCAGACAACGGCCACTCCATACACCCAAACTATCCAGAGAAGTGCGATCCATCCAACAAGCCTGTGATGAACAAGGGTATGATGATAAAGTATGCTGGAAACCAGAAGTACACAAGCGATGCCGCATCTGGCGCCCATTTGATGAGCATCCTAAACAGCGCAGGTGTTCCATACCAGCTCTTTTTCAACAACTCCAACGTCACTGGAGGTGGAACTCTTGGAAACATCTCAGGTTCTCAGTTCTCAATTGCAAGCGTGGATGTTGGGGCTGCCCAGCTTGCCATGCACTCTCCCTACGAGACAGGCGGCACGCAGGATACGTACAATCTTTGCGAGGGGTTCAAGGCGTTCTTTGAGGACTAAGCGTTTTGATCTCCAAAGTGAAAGGGCTTGGACTTAACATTGTTTTCAACCAAAATGGCAAATTTTTGATAAATGGTTGAAAATTTTCAACCATTTATCCAGAAAACGGTAAAATGGTTGAAATCCTGATATGTGAAACACTGGAAGTGGAAACCTCCAAGCTCTTTACATCCTTTACAGCCTATTGTACAGCTCCACTATGTCCTGGATTGTCTGAAGGTTCTCGTAGTCCTTTGGATAGATGATGTTTATGTCCCTTATAAGGCTAAGGTTCTCTATTGGAAGGCCAATGAGCTTGCCCTTGCGTATTTCATCCATGCATGCGCTCTTGGAAAGGACCGAGACTCCAAAGTTCTGCCTTATGAGGTCCTTTATCGTAGCTATGTTGTCCATCTCAAGAACTACATCGAAGTCGCTTACCGACAGGTTGTTCTGGTTAAGCGCCTGATCGAAGAGGCTTATGGTGTTGGATGTCGGAAGCCTTAGGATGAGCTTCTCCTTCTTGAGCTCCTCCAAGGTCACGGTGTTCTGAGATGCAAGCCTGTGGGTAGGGGAGACTGCGAGGACAAGGCAATCGGTATCCATTGTCATATAGTTGAGTTTGGAGTCCTTGAGTTTTCCGTTTATGATGAGGAAGTCAAGTTCGTAGTTTCGTATCATCTTGTGGAGGTTCTCGACTGTGTCCGTCACTACCTTGATCGTTAGACCTTTGCTTTGGTTGGAGTATTCGGCAAGGGCTTCGACGATCTGGCTGCTTTCGACGGAGTGCGTGATGCCTACCGTAAGGGATGAGACGTTCTCCTTCTCGTCCTTGAGCGATTGGGTGAGGTTGTTTGAGATTGCAAGAAGCCTTCTTGCATACTTGTCTACAATCTCTCCGTTTGCAGTGAGTCTGAGCTGATTGTGGTTTCTTATGAAGAGCTTTACTCCAAGTTCTTCCTCAAGGTTGTGTATGTGCTGGCTTACCGCAGGCTGCGTGAGTGCAAGTGCATCGGCGGCCTTCGTGAAGCTGTTTGTGTCTACAATTTTCATGAATGAAATCAGTTTCTGGTCGATTAGGCTCAATTTTTCTCTCCTACTACTTCATTCTTTCCTGTTACAGGATTATACACCTTTCTGATCTTGTTTGCCGCAAGATGTTTCTCTGCAAACTTTGAGAAGAGGCATAGCGAGACTACGAAGCATATTGCATCGGTGATAGGCGTTGCAAGTACGATTCCATATATCTTGACGAGGTTCTGCAGCACGAACATTAAAGGAATGTCAAGAATTCCCTTTCTGAGGAGTGCGAGGACAAAGGACTTCCTTCCATGACCTACGGCTTGGAAGAATGAAATGAAAGTGTACGTTACGGCCGAGAACGGAGCACCAACACAAAGGATTCGAAGGAATTTGGTTCCGTATATGTGTGCTTCATTCGTTTCATGGATGAAGACTCCAATGACTTCGTTTGCAAAAAGCAGACTCACCACAGTGCATATAAAAGCTGCCGATGCAGAGATAAGAATCGTGGCCCCTACTGTTTTCTTCGTCTTTACCCTGTTGCCGCATGAATACGAGTAGCCAAGAAGAGGGAGTGCTCCTTGGGTCACGCCTCTTACTATTGAATGGGCCATCATGTTTACCTTCTTTGCAACTCCAATTCCAGTCTGTGCGGCAAGCCCGTTGTAGGACATAAGCTTGTCCAGAATTGCGTAGGAGATGTTTTCTGCAAGTGTCATTATACAGGCAGGAAGTCCAGCGTCGAACACGCACGAAGGTATGTTGTTTTTGAAGGATTCACCAGTAAGCTTTACATTGAGTATGCTCTTTTCCCTTCTGCTTGCAACGAATATCACGACATAGTAGAAGAACGAGATTGTATTGGAAAGCGCTGTGGCTATCGCTGCCCCCGCAACTTCGTTGCCCTTTTCCAGTATCACGAACATGAAAAGCGGATCCAGGGCTATGTTGAGGACCCCTCCTATGACGACACCAATACTCGCATGCAGGGCTTTGCCCTCTGATCTTACAAGGTGTGCCATGAGTGCATTCATTGAGGTGAAAAAGCCTCCAAACACAACGGTGTACATAAGATAGGTTCTGGCATATTTGTGTACGAAGGGATCTGTTCCTCCAAGAGCGTTTATGACAGGATTTATAAAGATGTACACTACAAGGGAGTAGATCAAGGTGAAGGCAGTACAGCCCCAGAAGGAAAATGCGCATGTGGACTTTGCCCTGTCGTAGTTGGCCTTTCCAAGAGCTCTCGCTATTACACTTGATCCTCCCACTCCAAAAAGATTGGCCATTGCCGTGAGTATCATGAAAGCGGGCATACAGATAGTGACTGCCGTAAGCATGTGGTTGCTTTTTGTAAGTCCAACGAAATACGTATCAGCCATGTTGTAGACGACTAGGATGATCTGACCAAAGACAGTTGGCAATGCAAGCTCGAAAAGCGCCCTGAAGATTGGCGTGTTTTCAAACAATTCTTCCTTGTGCATACAGAACCTTTCCTTTTTTATGGACAAACCAAGTGACAACCCCTCCTATGCAGAAAATGACATAGGATTTAGCTTTCAAGAGGCTTGTTCGTCTTTCTTGTTTTCATTCAACGAGATGTTGTCCCATTGGATTTTCAACATGGTACACGCAGGGGAGCTAAAAAGCAAATCATTTAATTATATCGTGATATAAGAAAAACTTATGGATAAGAGAGGATTATAAAATGAAATTCATAAAAAAACTTTATTTAATCGTTGTTATTGATAAGAAACTGTAATATAGTACCAAATATTAATAAGATTTCACGTTTCTTTTTTCAGGGAACGAGGACTTGCGAAGGGTCGCTTGGATCAACGAGGTCGCTTGGATCAACGAGGTCGCTTGGATCAACGAGGTCGCTTGGATAAGCCAGGTCTATGAGGTCATATAGAGGTCATGCATTATGGTAGAGATTGGAACTTTCTTTGAGAACGGCATACTTAGCCTTGTCAATTACCTTGATTTCCTATTGAGGATTGCAATGGCCATGGTGTGTGGAGGCCTTGTAGGTCTCGAAAGGGAGAAGAGACTCAAGAACGCAGGTCTTAGAACCCACATCATAGTCGCGATTGCGTCCTGCCTCATGATGATCGTCTCTAAGTACGGCTTCATGGATGTCGTTGGACTGGATGGCCTTAGACTGTCAGCCGATGCCTCACGAATCGCCCACGGAGTCGTGTCTGCAATAGGATTTCTTGGAGCCGGTGTCATATTCGTAAGACGTGAATCCGTCGTTGGCCTCACCACGGCGGCAGGTCTATGGGCGACAGTGGGAATTGGAATAACCATTGGGGCAGGGCTTTATTCTGTAGGCCTGTATACAACGCTTCTTATACTTCTCATACAATGGGCCCTCCATGGAAGGCACGCCAAGTCCCACAGCCAGAACTCCGGATCCATAACATCCAACATAACGAAGCACGGAATCTCGGTCGAGGACCTTTCAAAGTACTTGGACAAGTACGAAGTAGGTGTCAGGGAGATGGCTCTATCCAAGGATGACGAAGGTTGCATCATAGCCAAAGTGGAGGTCCTCTTCCGACCCGGCGACTCGATCCTTGACCTCATGAAGGCGTTCGAGGACTCGCCATACGTCGATTCCGTGGACGTCTACCCAACCCTTTAGGCCGATGTCTCAGAACTCTGCGTTTAAGTAAGACAGCAGTCTGTATTCAGTCAACCACACCATTTCTAAGCTCTCCATTGGCAAAGTAGGACGCTATGTTGTCTATCGTCGTTCCTGCTATGTTTGAAAGGGCTTCCTTTGTGAGAAACGCCTGATGGCTTGTAACAAGCACGTTTGGAAGCGATATGAGGCGCGCTATTATATCGTCCTGTACGATTCTGTAGCTTTGGTCTTCGTAGAATAGCCCCGTCTCCTCTTCGTATACATCAAGTGCTGCACCTCCAAGACGACCAGTCTTGAGGGCTCCAAGGAGGGCTATGCTGTCTACAAGACCACCTCTTGAAGTGTTTATGAGTACAGCCCCTCTCTTCATGCTTGTGATCGTCCTCTTGTTTATCATGTGATGGGTTTCCTTGGTAAGAGGGCAGTGAAGAGAGAGAACGTCAGCCTTTGACAGAACTTCTTCAAGTGGAAGGAACCTGACTCCCTCTATGGGGGAAGGGTAGGCATCGTATGCAACCACCTCCATTCCAAAACCCCGGCATATGGATGCAAAGGCCTTTCCAATCTTCCCCATTCCAACTATGCCCGCCGTCTTTCCATGGAGGTCAAAGCCCGTGAGACCCGTGAGCGTGAAGTTGAACTCCCTTACCCTAACATAGGCATGATGAAGGTTTCTGTTGAGGCATAGAAGCATGGCCATTGCATGCTCTGCAACGGCGTATGGCGAGTACGCTGGAACCCTGCACAGGGCAATGCGACCGTGCGCATATTTGAAGTCAACGTTGTTGTAGCCTGCACAACGCAGGGCTATTAGCTTGACTCCAAGTGCGACGAGTACGTCTATGGTATCCTTGTCCGCAACGTCGTTTACAAAGATGCATACTGCATCATGGCCCTTTGCCATTGAAGCTGTGGTCCTGTCAAGCCTTGGTTCGAAGAAGCTTGCCTTTATGCCTTTTGCAAAAGGATTTTCTGCAAGCTGGGCCTCGAAGGCCTGCCTGTCGTATGGTTTCGTGTCGAAGAATGCGATTCGTATCATACTGCAAGATAAGAAGTTGAATGGAACTCGACAAGCTTACAGTGCTTTTTTTATGCTTTTTTACCAAGTTTTAGTGGCCTGACAGTTGACAGTTTTCCGTATGTTTTCTATGATTCGCCACGAAATACAGAGCATGATAGAGGCGCGGCTGTAAAGAGTACCTGCTTTTCAAAGGCAATGGAAGCAGCGAAAGGTGCAGTCGCCGAGAGGTTGCTGTGCTGCCTGGCATGGCAATGCTCGGGCTGTAGGAGAACATCCTACAGACTGTCGTTCACTTGAGGACGGAGAGCTATCATTGTCGCAGTACAAACCCTTTGGAATGTGCATGTGTCATGATAGGTCATGACGATGCATTTCAGGAGGGTTTTTTTCATTATGAAGAAAAGTACTGCTTTCAGATTGGTTTTCTTTGCAGTCATCGTTGCGGTCATGGTCTATGCCGCAGTCTCAGGTGGTCCGTTCGTAAACACGGCCTGGTCTCTTCTTCCACCTGTGGTCGCCATTGGACTTGCCCTTGCCACCAAAGAGGTCTATTCGTCTCTTTTCCTTGGTGTCGTAGTGGGTGGTCTGCTCTATGCCAACTTCAATTTCGAAGGCATGCTCAACCATGTATTCAATGATGGAATAGTGTCCGTCCTCTCTGACTCCTACAACGTTGGAATCCTCGTGTTCCTTGTCGTCCTTGGAATCATGGTGAGCCTTATGAACAAAGCCGGAGGCAGCCGTGCATTTGGACGCTGGGCCGCAAGCCACATAAAGACGAAGACAGGTGCACAGCTTGCAACCATAGCCCTTGGAATCCTCATATTCATAGACGACTACTTCAACTGCCTTACAGTTGGCTCCGTTATGAGACCTGTTACAGACAAGCAGGGCATCTCCCGTGAGAAGCTGAGCTATCTCATAGATGCTACAGCCGCACCAGTGTGCATCATAGCCCCCGTCTCGTCTTGGGCCGCTGCGGTGTCCGCCTTCGTAAGAGACTCAGGCTTCAGTGGTTTCGAGATCTTCATAAAGGCGATACCTTTCAATTTCTATGCGCTTCTTACAATCGTTATGATGGTCTGGCTTGCATTGACCAAGTATGATTTTGGCCCAATGGCCAAGTTCGAGGCCACCGCAAGGCCTGACTCTGAGCTAGATGCCCTCAAGGCGCTTGCAAATGGCCAAAGCTCTGAAGAGGGAAGCGACAAGGGTAGGGTCATTGACCTAGTCATTCCAATTGCAATACTAATCGTGGCCTGCGTCACGGGAATGCTCTACAGCGGAGGGTTCTTCAGCGGAACGGACTTCGTGACGGCATTCTCGCAGTCCGATGCCTCTGTGGGTCTCATGCTTGGAAGCGCAATCACACTGGTGCTTACCATTGCATACTTCATGATCCGCGGTACGATGAGCTTCTCTGACATGATGGATTGCGTTCCAAAGGGATTCGAGTCAATGGTATCGGCCATATTGATTCTTACGTTCGCATGGTCTCTCAAGGCCATGTCTGACAGCCTTGGATCAAAGTTCTTCGTGGAGACGGTCGTGAAGGGATCGGCCCAGAACTTCCAGGCATTCCTTCCTGCAATCGTGTTCCTCATTGGATGCTTCCTGGCCTTTGCGACAGGCACGAGCTGGGGTACTTTTGGAATCCTCATTCCAATCACCCTTGGAATCTTCCCGCTTACAGATCCTATAGGTGTCGTCTGCGTCTCTGCATGCATGGCCGGTGCCGTGTGCGGCGACCATTGTTCACCTATATCTGACACAACCATCATGTCCAGCGCCGGTGCACAGTGCAACCACATAAACCATGTCAGCACCCAGCTTCCGTATGCCATGACGGTCGCCGCCGTGTCGTGTGTGTGCTATCTGATATCGGGCTTCGTTCCAAATGCAGCCATCACATTGCCCCTTGGCATAGCCCTTATGGTTGGAACGCTCTACGCAATCAAGTACTTCAATACTAGAAAAGGTAGATAAAAAAGGTGTGGCGGCCAGGACCTCTAAAGGAGAATCCGGCCGCCACGGTTGTGGGGTTGTTATTGCAACCAAGTCCTCCAAAGGAATCGAAGAACCTGGTTAGGGGCTGTTTAAGGAGGTTTTCAAAACCTCAAGCGCTTACCAATGAAACTATTTGATAAGCTGCTTTATCCAATTCCTCTCTCTAAGGGAGACCTTGCCGTCAACGGCGCAGATAAGAAGACATACAGTGATGATGTCGTCCTTGAGGTCGTCTGAAAGAAGTCCAAGGACATCTACCATTTCATCGACCGACTTCTTGAGCTCCCTCTGCTCCGGAGCCATCTTCCTAAAGGCCTTCTTGCAGGTCTCGTAGTCGAGCTCTTCACCAAAGAACGCATGGAGAAGCGGGCTCAGAAGCTCATACTCGGTCTCTGAGAGTCTTCCGTCCGCAGCGATTGCACCAATGATGAACGATGCGAATATCTCAACGCCTGTTTCGCCATCCTGCGTGATATCTATCAATGCAGGAAGAATCCTCTTCGACTTTATGCCAAGAAGGGCAACGTACGAAAGGACGTCCAACTGTTCAAACTCTTTGCATATCTTGTTGAATTCACTCATGGCTCCAATATAGCCTCGTCCAACATCCAAGGCAAACCCAACTGGCAACGAAACGGCTAAAATCCAACAAAACCACATATTTGACCAAAAAACCGATGCCGTTGGCTTTTTGTGGACGCAAGTCTCCAAGGATAGTATTCTATGGAACATGAGAAAAAGATTTGTCACCATAGCCTTGATGGCTTCAATCATATCATGTCTTGCCTTTGGGGTGAGCGTAGGGCCAAAGACCCAGACTCCAAACAGCTTCGACTCCTTTCCCATGCTCGAAGCCTACTACGATGAGGAGGTTCCTTCTGGGCAGGAGGGATTTTGGTCTGATTGCAGGATATTCCTCGTAACCATAGGGGAGGGGGACCCTCTCTACTCGTGGTTCGGCCATACGGCTTTTCTTGTAGAGTCTCCCGGCAACCCTTCCTATATGTTCGACTACGGCACATTCTCGTTCGATGCGGACAATTTCTACCGCAATTTCATAATGGGGCGCCTTTGGTTCTGCTGCAACGTAAGCTATGGAGACTATGAGCTTTCGTACCTTGGAACTACTGGTCGCAAGGTCAGCAAGGTGGAGTTGAACCTTTCTCCTTTTCAGAAAAAGGCCATAATCTCGTTCTTGAACGTGAACTCGGAGTCTGGAAATCGTACATACCTGTACCACCACTACAATGACAACTGCGCTACAAGGGTTCGCGACATCATAAGCTATTCAACTGGTGGTGATTTCGAGGCTTGGGCAAAGGCCAAGGACGGTCTTTCGTTCAGAAAGAGGGCATCAGGGGCCCTTTCAAGAAACAGGTTCGTCCAGTGGGCGCTCGAATTCCTCCAAAGCGGCCAGATAGATGGAAAGGCCACTGCATGGGAGGAGATGTTCCTACCTGAACTTTTGGAACGATATGTCCTTGAGTACGGACTTGAAACAGGCTTGGTCTCCTCTGATGGCTATGAACTGGTATACGAACAGACTTTGGAAAGTGCAGGGGAAAGGGGCTCCCAACCAAGTCCAAACTATGCATTCTCCATAATCCTTGGAGCATCGCTGGCAGCGGTCGCATTCGCTCTTTTGTGGTTTTCCAAGAGACCAGCTGTCATGCTGACGTACCGCATCTATTCGTTCGCCATCGATTTTGTGCTTGGAATCCTTGGAAGCGTGCTCATGTTCATGATGTTCTTTACAAACCACAATGTGACGTGGTGCAACGAGAACCTTCTTTTCGTGAATCCGTTGCTTTTCGCAATGGCCATCAAGAGCCTTGGAATCAAAGCTTCCTCAAGCGACAAGGCAAAGAGGCTTTCTGTGTGGTACAAGGGACTTCTCTGCGTCTTGGCAATGCTTGTGGTCCTAAAGGTCGTGCTTCCTGGTGTGTTCCTTCAGGACAACTGGACGGCCATCATTGCAATGGCTCCATACTACGCAACAAACGCTTTTTTGCTTGGAAGAGAACGTAGATAGACCATTGATTGCAACCCGCTTTGAATCAGTGCCTTCTTATGTCCATTATTGTGAGCTGTATTGACTCTTGGTTCTTGTAGTAGTTGCGTCCCATCTTGAACACTACATCCACGATCTCGCCTTCGTCGAAGTCCCTTCCAACCCTTTGGCCTGCAGACCAATATACGCTTGGCCACTGGTAGCTTCCGTATGAGAGAGTGAGCCTCAGGTGGGCAGATCCTGCATCCTTTGAGTTCTGCATGGAGATTATGCTTTCTATCCTTGCTCCTTCTATGAGGAACATTATTGGACTGTTCTGCTCTCCGTAGGGTTCGAACCTTTCAACGACGTTCATTATGTTCCTGCCAAACTCGTCTTCCTTAAGGGCCGCATCTATCGTAAGGGTTTCGTCTTCGTCCAAGGATGGGCAATCCATGTAGTCTACATCGTCTGCAATGCGTATGGACAGCTCGTCGACCTTGCTCCAAGGGAGTGAGAACCCTCCTGCGCAGGCATGGCCTCCAAAGTCAATGAAGAACTCGCTGTACTTTGATAGGAAGTCATGGCAGTTGAAACCTGTGTTGCTGCGCATGGACCCTATGGCCCTGTCGTCATCGGTCTTGGTTATGACGATTGCCGGGCATTTGAAGAACTTCAGAAGCCGTGTGGCCATGATGCCGGTGATGCCCCGTGGGATGTCTTTGTCTATGACCATGACAAGCTTGGTTCCAAAGCTCTCGAAGCTGCGTTTTGCCTTTGGTTGCAGGCGGTTCCAGGTGTCCTCTCCAAGTTTCTTGCGCTTGTCGTTCAGGGCAAGAAGCTCCTGTGCATAGCGCATGGCTTCGCTTGAGTCCTTTGAAAGAAGCATGTCTATGGCCACGTTTGGTGTTCCAAGACGCCCCGATGCGTTCATTGGTGGCGATATCTGCCAGCCTATGTCCGTTGTGGACAGCCTTTTCCCAAGAAGGTTGAGCATGGAAAGGAAGCATCTCATGGGCTCCCTTGGGTTCGTTTCCAAGACCTTGAGTCCCGCTTTGACTAGGATTCTGTTTTCATCGCTCATTGGCATTAGGTCGCTTACGGTTCCAATCGCCACAAGGTCCATGAGCTTCAAGTAGTCCTTGTACAGGGCAGGGGTCGTGACCCTTATGTATGCGCAGAACAGCCCCACAAGTGTGTCGAGTTCGCTCCTGACCTGTGTGTATCGTGCAAAGCGACTCACTTCGTTGAGTGCGAAGAGGGATTTTCCCCGCACCTGCGGCAATGCCTTTTCGAATTCGCTTCTAAGCTCCGTGACGTAGATGTCGGCCTTGGGGAATGCCTTTCTCAGCTGTATCATCTCCTCATCCTTGTCTAGGACGTATATTGGAAGTCCGCAGTCAAGGAACTTGAGAAGTCTGCTGTTGTATTCCGGCAGGATTCCAGGAATGACCTCTTCAGCTATGCGGCCGGTGACCTCCATGTTCTCCATCTTCGCAGCTTCTATGACCACTGTTCCGTTCCCAGGATAGGAATGCAGCAGTATAACGGGGGCCCTGTAGAACTTGGTGTTGGAGAATCTCATTGCCCATATGCATTTGGCTGCGACTCCAACACCTGCAAGGTGTTCGAAGGGGTATCCGCAGCCTTCCACCTTTGGGTCTATGATGGCTCCTGCAGGAGGCAACAGCTCTCCTGCTATGTGGTGGTCCGTGACAAGCACGTCAAGGCCGTGGCTTTGGGCATAGTCTATCTCCTCAAAGCATGAAATGCCGCAGTCCACGGTTATGGCAAGGGTGATTCCATCCTCTATGGCCTTCTTTATGTTGTCTATTGTGACTCCGTAGGGGTCGTCGCCCATGGGAACTGTGTACGATGTCTCAAGTCCCATGTTCCTGAGCTCTGTGACAAGCAGGGCCGTACTTGTGATCCCGTCTACGTCGCGGTCTCCAAAAACCCTGACCTTCTCCTTGTCCTCAACGGCCTGTTGGATTCTATCGCAGAAGGCTTCCATGTCCTCGAATAGGAATGGATTGTGGAGGAACGATATGTCGCTCTCCATGTAGAACTTCGTCTCTTCAGGTGTGTTTATTCCACGTCCAGCAAGTATCTTCGCTGATACTAGGTCGATTCCAAACCTTTCCTGAAGGGTCTTTATATCGTCATACTGTGCCTGTCTGATTTTCCATTTCATGTGCGTTCGCCTGCATGAAAGGATAAGGTAAATGGAGCGTTGGTTCAATAGGTGTTATGGTCTCAGAAAGGCCAGTTCTCCAACGTCTTGATTGGTGCGTTCACATGGAGACGTATCCATTTGGTCATGTAGTTGAGTATCCGGGCCTCCGCAGCAGGATTGAGCTTCACCCCAACGGCGTCTTCATATTCCATGTCTTGCGTGTACCTTAGATATCTTCTGGCTCCAGGAGGGAGGATGAGTTCTTCGCTGTCACCGCATTCCCTGCACGTAGGGGCCAGTATGGACGAAGAGAAGGACAGTGTCTCGTCTTCTTCATACCTGCGGTCGCAGCTTGGACAGTACTCCAGATCCGGCGCCAAGCCCGATATCTGAAGCAGCTTCCATACGAAGGCTATTACCGCCCGTTTTGACGTCGTCTTTTCCTTTGATTGCCCTTCAGGGGAGGAATCCGCCTGATCCGTGCTTCCCTTCAGCGACATCTCCAACTGGCGCAGAGCCGTTTCCAAAAGTCCAAAGACAGGCTGTGGGTCGTCAGACGGCGTCTTCATTACAAGCTCGCACATGAGCGATGCCGTGTATGTGCTCTCAAGGTCGTCCGCTATGGAGGTTGGAACGAACGAGAGGACGCCTTCCTCTATGGAGTATTCCTTTTTGACTGGGTTGTTGTAGAGCTGGAATGTGCCTACGGAGAAAAGAGGCGCAAGTGCGGTTCTTTTGCCCTTGCGCCCTCCGTATACCACGGCGGAAACGATTCCAAGGTCCGGACTTAGGAGCGTCACTATCTTGTGGAGCTCTCCGTACCTTGCCGTCCTTATGACAATGGCCTGTGTCTTTACACTACGATCCATCTTCCTCGTTAGACTCTCCAAGCTGTGTTTTGGCTAGATTATATAGGGAATCCTGTAGTTGTGCGACTGGTAGACCACAAAGGTCTCAACATCTGACACTCCCTTTACCTTGCTAAGCTCGTTCTTGAAGAAGTTGAGAAGATTGTTGTCCCCGGTCGTGTCCGTGGCAAGGTGGATGATCAGGTCATACCTTCCCGTCACGACCACGACGGAGATCACTCCCTTGAGGGCCAGGAATTCCTTGGCTTTCTCCTCAAGGTTCAGCGTGCTCAGCTTTATGCCCATTATGACGACCTGCATCTCAGGTACATATTGGGGATCGACGAGTCCTGAGATCTGGAGGACACCGTCCTCCAGGAGTTTGTTGACCCTGGACCTTACGGTGTTCTCCGTGATTCCTATGTTCTCGGCTATGGCGCTGAACGCTTTCCTGCCGTTGCTGAGTTCCTTTATGATGGCCTTGTTGGTCTCGTCAAGCTTCATCAGATTTTGCCGTTGTCCTTGAGGTCCTTGATCGTTGCAACGATCTCGTCTCCAATCCTAAGGAGGTTCTCCTTGCTGTTTGCACCAACGTGAGGTGTGAGGATGACCTTGTCGGACTTGAGAAGAGGGTAGTCTGGAGCTGGTGGGTCGCTTGGATAGACGTCTGCGCAGTAGCATGTGACCTGTCCGTCGTCGAGGGCTTTGACCATGTCATCGGCATTGACGATTGCTCCGCGTGCTGCGTTGATGATGACAGGCTTTCTATTCATCTTTGCAAAGAGATCGGCGTTGAACATATTCCTTGTCTCGTCGGTAAGAGGCATGTGGATGGAGATGTAGTCTGCGTCCTTGACGGCGTCCTCGACTGTAGGAACAAGCGTTGCGACGGCTGATGATGAAACGTACTTGTCGTATGCGACGACGTTCATGCCAAATGCCTTGGCCCTTTCCGCCACCTTGGTTGCGATGTTTCCTATTCCAAGAAGTCCAAGTGTCTTTCCATAGAGCTCGGTTCTCTTGATGTTCTTGAGCCACTCTCCGTTCTTCATTCCGTTGTGGTATGTGATGATGTGGTTTGGTGCGCTGAGCATGAGTGCGAACGTAAGCTCTGCAACAGCAATGGAGCTTGCCTTTGGTGTGTTGCGCACGATTATGCCCTTTGACTCTGCGTATGCCTTGTCAATGTTGTCGATTCCAACGCCGCCGCGGATTATGAGCTTTGCGTTCTTGGCAGCGTCTATATAGGCCTTGTCGCAGATCGTCTTTGCCCTTACAAGGATTACGTCGGCTTCTGGAGCCCTTGTCTTGTCGGTCGTGACTTCTCCAAACTGCTGGAGTTTGGACTCGAGGGATGCATCGAAGGCATCGGAAATAAGAATAAGCATTGTTGTCTCCTTTTGGAAATTTTCCTCTTGGGACTTCCGGGGTTTCCCATCGTCCTGCATCAGATTCTATCAGTACATTGCGTCCAAGTCAAATTTTATTATTCGAAAATGCTGTAAATATAAAATTAAGTTCCTTCTTTTGTGGATTCTCATCGTTTGAGTCTGTTCTTTTTGAAATCCGTGCGTGATCCGTGAGTCCCATACGCCCCATGAGTCCCGTGAGCCCCGTGCGCCCCATAAGCCCCATACACCCCATAAGACCCATATTCCAACCTCAATTGCGGAGTGCACTTCTATCTGATATAATCAAACTGTATCCCACTATATCAGGTGGCTCAACCACCTTGGAGGCGTCGAATGAAATCCCTTTCAACACAGTACATGGGCCTAAAGCTCAAAAATCCAATAATACTTGGCAACTGCCCATACACGAACGACTTGGACGGCCTCAAGAAAGCCGAGGACTCAGGCATTGGCGCCATAGTCCTCAATTCGCTCTTCGAAGAGCAGATCGACAGTAGCGCCCAAAGCGACATGAGCGGCGCAGAGGGCTTTCTCACACACGCAGACGCCTTCGCCTTCCTCTCCCAGGCCAGCACTGAGCATTACGTGGACAAGTACATGGACTTGGTCGAGAAGGCCAAAGCCAGCCTTGACATCCCCGTGATTGCAAGCATCAACTGCACATCCGACTCCATGTGGCTTGACATCGCAAGACGCTTCGCTTCATGTGGGGCCGATGCCGTTGAGATAAACCACTTCATAATCCCTGCCGATTGCAAGGAGACCGGATCCTCCATAGAATCCAAATACCTCAAGTTCGCGAAGAAGGCAAGAAGCGTCATAAAGATGCCCCTAAGCATGAAGATAGGCTGGCACTTCTCGTCCATACCAAACATGGTAAAGAGCCTGTCGGACACAGGAGTGGACGGCATAGTCATGTTCAACCACTTCTTCCGTCCTGACATAGACATAGAGAAGGTCTGCGTGGACTCTGAGAACACCCTCCAGCCAAAGGGCGACTACGGCGACACCCTCAGATGGACCGCCATGATGAGCTCAGAGATAGATGCGGACATATGCGCCTCCACCGGTATCCGCAACGCCTCCACTGTAGTGAAGATGCTCCTTGCCGGGGCCAAGGCAACGCAGATAAGCTCAGTGGTTTCAATGAACGGATTTTCCGCAGTCAAGGAGATCCTTGACGGTCTTGGGGATTGGATGGACCGCCACGGTTATGAAAAGGTGGAGGATTTCAGAGGGCTTCTGTCTCAGGAGAAGGTAGGGGACCCCCAGAGCTGGGAGCGTTCCGTATGCCTTAAGCTCTACAGCGGATTCAGAACGATCTGAGCTTTGTGGCGTGATTACAAGCCTATAATGCAAAGGAGGTCTTATGGTTGACGATTTCAAGGACATAGCCCCTTACGAAGGACAGGATTTCGAGGATGCAATCTCAAGGCTGCGCCAGTACCCGCAGCTTTTGAACAACTTCACTGACATAATCTCCCGTCACAACAGGATTGTGAACAAGTGGAAATCGTTCCATGCAAAGAGCTTGCTTGCCCATCTTCTGACGCAGGTCCATTCGTATACGGACTTTCAGGAGTATATCACCTGCGACCTTTTCCTCTCCATGATAGAAAGCTCGTCCATTGACGAGTTCTCATTTGGAGGTGTCGAGAACCTTTGCATGCCAGACGACGACCAGGTTCCTGGTGGCCGCCCCCATATCTTCATAAGCAACCACAGGGACATAGTCCTTGACACGGCGCTTTTGGACCTTGCTCTCTTTCGCAGTGACAGGCAGATGTGCGAGATGGTCATAGGCGACAACCTCCTTGTCAACCAGTTCGCCACCGACATGTTCAAAGTCAACGGTGCCGTGACGATAAGACGCTCGCTCAGTTCTGCATCCGACCTCAGAAACGAGACGCTGAGCGTAAGCCGATACCTCAAGTACGCCATCGAGACCAAGAAGAAGTCGATCTGGATAGCTCAGAAGAGCGGGCGCTCAAAGGACGGTGTCGATAATACAAGCGCTGCAATTCTCAAAATGCTCTACCTTGCCTACAGGGAGGAGGGCTTGAGCTTCCAGCAGTTCCTTGAAAAGGCCTCCATCGTTCCTGTGTCAATTAGCTACCAGTACGACCCGTGCGATGTCACCAAAAGCCAGGAGGAGATTCGCAAGCTCAAGGCAGAGGGAGTCTACAATGTATACACCAAGAAGAAGTATGCCGATGTCCTTGACCTCATCCGCGGTCTAAGGCTTCCAAAGGGCAATGTACATATCCAAGTTGGTGCTCCTCTTGACCCCTCCTTGGCCGATGCCCGCACTGCAGTGCGTGAGATAGACCGTCAGGTGCATCTCAACTACAAGCTGTATGATACGAACTACTTCGCCTACGACTACATCAATGGAACTACGGACTACGAGTCCAAGTACGCCAACATGAACACGAAGGCATTCGTGAAGCATTACCGCCATCTGAAGCCGGAGGTCCGCGACATGGTCTACAAGGGCTATGCGAATCCCGTGATCTCAATGCTGGAGGAGAAGAGCCTTGAAAGCCTTTAGGACCTTCTTCCTCGTCTTCCTCTGCTCCTTTTTCCTGCTGGCATCCTGCCACAAAGGGGCGTTCTCCGTCTCTCATGTCATAGCTCAGCCGTACATCGTTGCATCCGATGTTTCAAGTTCTTCAGATATGGGGCTGAGCCTATACGTCTCGGCCTCAGTTCCTTCTCTTGAAGGTCTCTCAATGGTCGTCACCGACCCATCTTCCAATCTGACATGGTCGTTCGTCCCTTCTTCAGTCCAATATGATGGCGCCGTCTACTACGGGACCTCCGACATCATTATGCCTCATGGAGCACCTCTTCCTGAAGGCTCTTGGAGCCTTGAGATCCTTTACAAGGACGGGCGCACCTTGGACCTTTCCTTCGATGTCTCCTATAGGGATGTCGAAGGTGCATTATCGCGCGCAGGTGAGCTTCCAGTCTTCGATTCATCCTCAAACCTGACGGTTCTATGAATGTTCTTGATATGGCTTTAATCTTGATTTGACGATTTTTAGGAATTCTAGATTAAGCTTTAATCTTGATTTGACGATTTTCGGTTTTCTAGATTAAAATTGACTATGGAGAACTTGTACAATGAACTAAGGCGGAACCTAAGTGAGCTCTCTGAACTTGAAAACAGGTTGAAGAAGTCCTTGTCTCAAGCATTGGATGGGAATCTTACTGTAAAGCATATAAACGGAGGTTCTCGTTTCTATGTACAATATGAGAGGAATCGACTCGCCTCTCAGTACCTCGGCAAAGACAAGATATCAACAGTAACGGCCCTTGCACAGAAAGGTTATGATGCAAAGATTCTGAAGGAAGTGGAAAAACGCCGCAAGGCAGTGGAGAAATGCTTGAAAACCCTGGACAGCGCAGATGCAATGCAGGAGCTTTCAAAGGTACTTGATAGAATTCCAAAGGAAGCAAGGCCCTTCATAAAAACCATAGACTCTCTTGATGAAGAGTATGTAAAGGAATGGAGTTCTCTAAAATACCGCAAGAAGCCAGTTTCAAACGAAAGTCCTTTCTATACAAAGAAAAACGAACATGTCCGTTCAAAGAGCGAAGTCATAATAGCAGACAGACTGTTCTACGAAGGAATTCCTTATCACTACGAAGTCCCCATCTCTCTGAACCAAATGGATGTGCTCCATCCTGATTTCTTCGTCCTCAACAAAAGGACGAGGAAGGCGTACTTCTGGGAGCACCTAGGTATGATGGATAGTCCCTCCTACTGCATCGACAACGTAAGGAAGCTGCAGGACTATGCCAATGCAGGATACTTGCAAGGCAAGAACTTCATAGTCACATTCGAAACCTCAAAGACTCCTTTGGAAACGAAGTACATCGATGCTCTCATCAAGGAATACTTGAAATAACAATAGGGAGGCGGCTCTAAGGACTTCCAATAGAACTATTCTTAGACTATTCTTCCAACTTTCCTGTAGAGCTCTTCCTTTGACATCTCAAAGGTGAAGCTACGTCCATGGGGGCATACCATTGCATCGAGCTTGAAGGCTTTGTCAACAAGGGCTTTCGCCGTCACGTTGTCAAGTGGATCCCCAGCCTTTATGGCCGCATGGCATGCCATGATTGCAAAGAGGCCCTTGCGCGCACTGTCCACATCTCCTGTGGTGTTCTGGATGTAGGCGGCTATGTCCGCCTCGTTCTTTCGGCACACGGCGGGAATCGTTGACATCTCCCACAGCATGGGTTCCACTCGGGTGAGTTCCACGCCAAAATCGGCATAGATGATGCTGTTTTCAAGTAGGAAGTCGTCTGCAGAGCGGTCCGTCTCGAACTGATACGGCACGATTAGGCGTTGGACGTCCTTCTGGGCCACGATTTCGTCATAGAGGATGCGCTCGTGGGCGGCATGCTGGTCTATGAAGAGAAGACGGTCGCCAAGTTCCACGAGAAGGAACGTATCGAAAAGCTGTCCAATGTACCTGTAATCCGCAGAAGGGGTGGCCTGCTTCTGCCCTGATACGGCACAGGAGGAGTTCCTCTCGTAGCCCGATGTCTTTGAGTCCAAGCTCTGCTGTCGCTGTGCCTGCCTAGAGGCATCCATTATGGCCTTTGCGTTCTCGAACCATGAAGGGTTGAACGGCTTTGCCTCTGGTTTTGCTGCAGTAGTTGGCTTTGGTTCGGAAACATGAAGAGGAGCTTCAGAAGGCCTTGGGGTCGCTCCGTATTTGAATGGGGGATTCTCACTTGCGGAAATGGCTTTCGTGGTGGATTCTGCCTGAGTGGAGCTCGAATCTGTTGAATCCAGATTGCTCGAATCCAAAAGGGTAGGGGGCTCCGGCTGTTCGTCCAATGATGCACTGCCGTTGCTGAACACTCCATGAAGGAGGGCGTTGCGTATCATAGCAGTGACACATCCATAGATTTGACTTTGGTTGCGTATCTTGCACTCCCGCTTTGCGGGGTGGATGTTGAAGTCAACAAGCGATGGATTGTCTTCTATGAAGAGGTAGAAGAACGGAAACGCTCCTCCAGGGAGTGCCGCAGAGTAGGCGTTGGTCACAGCCTGCACCAAAGCAAAGCTGTCTATGACCCTGCCGTTTACGAATACCTTTACCTGTGTCCTGTCCCTCTTGTAGCAGGACGGATCGCTTGCCACTGCGTAGAGGCTTGCATTGTCGCAGGAGTAGTCCATTTCAAGGACCTGTGCCGGCATGAAAGCCTTGTCCATTGACATGACGTCCACACATCTCTTTTGCTTTGCAGCACTTGCCAGGTGTATCTTGAGCTCTCCGTCAACGAAGAACAGGAACTCGACCTTCTCGAAGCCAAGGGCCTTTTCAAGGAACACTTTGCGGCATTCTGAGGTCTCGGTCTGAGGGCGGCGGAGGAAAAGCTTTCTTGCCGGTATCATCTCAAAGAGGTTCTCCATCCTTACAGATGTACCTTGCGAGACGCTTCCTGGCAGTATGTCGCTTTGATGTCCGTTGTCAACGATTATCCTGTTCCCGTTGGAGTCTATCGTAAGCAGGGAGCATGCGGCTATGCTGCTTAGGGCTTCTCCTCTGAATCCAAGGGTTCGGAGGTTGAACAGATCATCGAGCGTGCTTATCTTGCTTGTTGCATGGCTTATGCAGGCTAGCGGAAGGTCTTCCTTTGCCATTCCACAGCCGTTGTCAACGACCGTAAGGCTTCTGATTCCTCCTTGGTCTACATATACGCTTATCTTGGACGCTCCTGCATCAATGGAGTTGTCTATGAGTTCACGAAGAACGGAGGAGGGTCTTTCGACTACCTCCCCCGCTGCTATTCGAGATGCGACAATTGGATCTAGTTGTCTTATCATTTTTTGATGTCTTAAGGTTTTAGAAAGTGAAAGAACCGCCTACTGAGAGAACCAGAGTTCTTGTATTTACGCTTTCGTTCACGACCGGCATGTAGTTGCCTTTCACATGTGCTTCGAAGCCGCCAATGCCGTAGCTCATCCCAACGAAGTACGTTGCAATCTCAGGATCCTGCAGTCCCCTTATTGCATCCATCTTATCCTGTCTGTTCACGACTGCCTTTGAAAGATCTGCCATCCTTCCGCAGAAACCGTCGAACATGAGTCCTCCATCGAGTGCGAAACCTCCAAACGAGAGCTTTGCCTTGAGCTTGATGGTGTCGGCTGTGATTGTGGCTGTATTTCCTCTTCTCGTAAGCACTTCATTGTATGCCAAAAGCCCGCCTTGCTCTTTGTGGAGTGCAAACGGAACGTTGGCTGAGGCATCAAGTGAGACTGGTCCCCAGTTGAGTCCTGCGCTGAGAAGTGCATCTATGCTTTCACCATGGAAAGGCTTTGTGACAGTGACAAGTGAGTTGTTGACCGCACCGTTCAGGTGGTCGCCCTTGTTGTATGTAGCGCCAACTCCAATGTAGTAGAGGTCATGCGAGACCTTTACGTTGAGCTTTGCAAGGTATGAAAGGGTATTGAAATCAACTGCTTCTCCAACTGTGATGTTCGTTGCACCTCCAAGGACTATGTCAATGTTCGTGTTTCCAATGGAGAACGGAACGTTCACATCTACAGCAGGGTAGAGCTCTGCACCGTACTGCTTCCCAAGGATGTCCATGTTGCGGATATCGGCGGCGGCTGAGATTCCAAATTCAACAGGACCTGCATCCAGAGCAATCCTAAGACCTGCGAACTGCTTCTTGCCGTTGAGCTTGCTTGTCATCTCAAGGTCATCCATGAAGGCCGTGATTCCAACGATTCCAACCCTTCCGTCAAAGGAAGCTGCAAGCCTTGCAGTTGTGTCGAAGTCCCTGTCGAAGCCTTCTGCAACAGGGCTTGCGAACGTGAACTCATGGTTGCGGTCGATCGCCAGCTTAACGGAATCGTTCTTGTAGTTGATTCCTCCAATGTACTTGGCAACGCTTGCAACGTAGCCTGTGATGCCATTGGCGGTGTCGAACGCAAACGAAGACTCGATGTCTGCAGTGTTGATTGCAAGGTGAAGACCAAGCGTGAAGTTGCCAAGTGTGAAGTAAGGATCCACGGCAATGTTGACATTCTTCATGAAGAAACCAAGCCTGAAGTACTCATTCTGCACGAGGCCTTTGTACTGGGTCTTGTCCTCAAACGGAAGTCCGTACTCGACTGCAATCCTAGCTCCAAACTTCACATTGGAAGCCTTCTTCTCGACTGGAACCTCTGCAACAGGCTGGACCGATGCTTCCGTTTCTTCGACTGTCACAGCTTCATCGATTGCAGGAGCAGCATCCATAGCTGGTGCCTGAGGTTCTGCTACGACTTCAACGTCCTGGACCGACTGCTTCAGGACTATTTCAACCGTTGGCTCTACAGGTGCTGCAGGAACCTTTGCCGGCTCCTCCTCCACTTCGACCTGTGGCTGAACAGGTGCTTCAGGTGCCTTTGGAGCGAAGAGCGATGCTATGTAGTATGGAAGCTCCTTTTCAAGAAGCATGATTGCATAGTCGAACTCCCTTTCTCCGTAGGCTTCTGGATATGTTATCTCTGCAAGTCCGTCTTCGACGACCTTTATCGTTACATCTTCAAGGTCAGCAGGGTATGCTGCAAGGGCTGCAGCTGCGGCCGTGTAGATCTCCTGGGCTGTCACGAACGATGGATATTTCACGTATGCCTTGCCAATATAGGCCGTTATCGTGGCTTCATAGCCTGCGTAGCTGAGCGTCTTCTCAAGCGGCTTGATTTCAAATGTCGGTATAAGCTCTGCAGCTGGCTGAGCGGTTTCCTCCTGCTTGGCAGGTTCTTCGACAACCGGCTCTTCCGATGCCTGCGGAACCTCTATTTCAGGGAGCTGAGCCCTTGCAACGGTTTCGTCCGTTGGTGCAAGTGTCTGGAATCCTGCAGCGGTTGCGTTCACATAGGAGCCTGCAAGGACATCGGTCTTTGTTGATGTGATTGCGTCCGTGGCCTGTGCATATCCTGTGTGGACGTAGGCGTTTTCGGCCTGGGATGTGGATGCGACCACGAGGACCGTGCCCTGCTGTGCGCTGTAGAGCGTGGATGGGGTTCTGACCTGTGCGCTGCCTGATGCAAGCCCCACTGCGACCCATCCGTCAAGGAGGTAGACCTCAGGGGCGTTGGTCAGATTGAGGATTTGCACGAGCGAACCTGAACCAACGTTCATGACCATGCTTTCGTTGGCAAGAAGAACTTCGTTGTCGAAGGTCCTTACTATCCAGCCTTCGTCGGCTGTGGTTGGATCTGCGACTGATTTGAACGACCTGTCGTATATCCTGGCGTTTCCAAGAGGGCCTTCCAAGTTCAATGGAGAAGCGAACACGAAACCAAATGCGACTGCGACCATGACGACTGCAGCAATGATTCTCTTGGCTCTTGAACTTCCTTTCATCCTATTCATACAAACTCCTTCTGGGTTGTCCTTTTCCCATGCCGTTTGGCACGATCTCCCCGTCTCCTCATATAATAATGCTAATGGAGCGGTTTTTCTAGTCTATTTAGCTAAGCTAATCCGTCTTGGATTCAGTCTTTGATTCGGTTTTGGGTCCAATCCCGGACGTGTCCTGTTCCAAACGCTCTATGCGGCAGTCCAGCTTGTGGGCATCGAACACATGCTCCCTTGCGAACTTGTCCATGTGGCATATCTCCTTGACTATGGGCTTCAGGTTGGCCCTTATGTTGGTCTGGTCGTATGGGCACACCGGCTTTATTACAGGGAAGTCATAGGTCTGGGCAAGGCGTATGATGGTCTGCTCATGGATCTCAATCATAGGACGTATGACGTAGAGCTTGCCGTCGAAGAACTCCTGGATTGGGTTCATGGTTGCAAAATTGCCCCTGAAGAAAAGGTTCATCATGGTAGTCTCCACAAGGTCGTCCAGGTGGTGACCCAAGGCTATTTGCCTGAAACCACGTTGCTGGGCTATCTCGAACAGGATTCGCCTGCGGTTGCGCGAACACAGATAGCAGTTGAAGTCCCCCTTGAAGCTTTGCGGGAACTGGTATTCGTCGTGTATCTCGAAGTCTATGTCAAGATCCTTGAAATACTGCTCGAGCCGTGGCCTATATGCCTCGTCTATGGGGTGCTCTATCCAATTTATCATTATGGCATGGAGCTTGTAGTCTATTGGAAGCCATCTGCGCCTTATGGAAAGGGCCATGGCAAGGGCCAAGGAGTCTTTCCCACCCGAAACTCCAAGCAGGATGTCCTCTCCGTCGCGTATCATGTCAAAGTCGTTTATCCCTTTGCCTACAGACTTTATGAACCGCATGACCCATGGCTGCATGTTCCCGTCCAGAATGTTCTTGTACGAAAGCTTTGCGCTGTCGTACTGGCTTGCAATCTCGTCTTTCATCCTATCTCTTCTGCGTCCTTTATGAGCATGAATGATAATGAGAGGGATGATATTTGCAAAGCCCTCTTGTGAACGAACGCCTTTTGTTGGAAAATGCACGTGTGAACAGATTCGTGAAAACGTCTTCCAACAGGGCGAAAAGGGCCCTTCTTGCAATCGCCGTCCTCCTCCTTGGCATGGCCTGCTTTGCGGACATCCGCACGGAGCTTCCATCCCATAGACGAGATGGCCTTGGTCTGCTTCCCGTCGATTCGCGCATTGGAGTCATAGTTCAGCCCGATGTCTCTGAGTTCCACTCTTTCCTGTCCAACGCCTTGTCTTCTGGCGAGTATGGATACGAGTGGATGGAGAGCTTCGTTCTTGAAGCTTCCCGCAGCGATGTGTCTACAGTGCTTGGGACTTGGCTTTCAGACAACCTTCCTTTGAAAGGGTTCCTTATGTCTCGGGCGCTTGAGAATGGAGACGGGAGCGTTTCCATAAACGTGAGGTCCGGAGACGATTGCTTGTGCTTTGTGGTGGAGCTTGTGAATCTTGTGGATATTGAAGGAGAGGGAGCCTCCTGGTTCATAGTGGCGGCGAAGAAGTTGTGAATCTTTGAGCCTTGGGGTATTGTCTTTTTTTTGCAAATGTTCTATAAAGTCAAAGGCTTGGCGGCGTAGCTCAGTTGGTAGAGCAATCGGCTCATATCCGATCGGTCAGGGGATCGTGGCCCTTCTTGTATAGAAGGCAGAGACCTCGAACCCGCCAATGTCGTCCCCCACTTTGAAAGGGACTCCTTCCTCAAAAACGAAACAGCTTTCCTCTGGAAGGTTCATGGCCCTATACTCCACTGCAGCGTACTTGATGCATTTCGAGCTTACGTAAACAGGAAGCCAGGTCTTCCTTGCAAAGACACCTGCTCCCCTGTTGTGGTCAGGATGAAGGTGGGTGAGCAGAAGCGCCTTCACTGTGGATATGTCAAGACCTGCGTTCCCAGCCCTAATGGAGAGCTGTCTATACGACAAGCCTGCATCTACAAGCAAGGACTGTCCATTGCACGAGAACATATAGGAGTTTCCGCAGCTTCCGCTGCCAAGAACGCTGAAAACGACCAAGGGCGTCACCTCTTTAGACGAAAAAATCCTTGGAGCCGGAACTCCAAGGATTCTAATTTAGCGGCGAAGGGCCACGATCCCCTGACCGATCGGATATGAGC